>ERZ773014.27-NODE-27-length-99602-cov-20.101078_pt1 | contig 99602 bp, 89 predicted proteins | sample MGYA00580841_ERZ773014 | MGnify/ENA primary metagenome ERZ773014 (study PRJEB29015, sample SAMEA2737989) | human oral metagenome | biome: human oral; feature: human-associated habitat; material: dental | place: China | collected 2067 ... | reverse complement strand
TAAGCCTACAAAATATACCCCCAACGATAATAGTACTTCAAGTTCCTTAGCAGTCACGCTATCAGGACTAGTTAAAAACTTCCAATATAGATCTTTGAACTCTGTATTATATAATCTTTTCAATGTGAGTGTTTTCATGTAAAGCTCCCTTAAATATTTAATTTGTATAAAAAGTCAACAACCGCTTCAAATGTCTTCTTCTGAATTGTAATAATCTGCAATTTTGAGAAATTATTTTTTACATTGATTCTTCTGTAAAGATCCTTGATTTTTTCTAAATCTATTGTAGTACTATAACTACAGAAGATGGTGGCACCTAAAAGAACATTTTTATCATTACTAACGTCCGTGTTACTCAAATTTTCGAGAAGATTTACAACAGTCTTTTTCTCGTCAGTACTATCTACGCTCGACCTAACTGATTTAATTGCATTTAACCATAATTGAGCATTCTCTTTATTCAGCCTATCAATTAAATCCCTTTTTGCTGTATTTATTCTTTCTAAGGCTTTCAAGGAAGCATTACTCATACCTCCTAGTTCACCAGCCTTTGACTCTACTATCCATATGTCATTATTCGTGTCAAATGCTATAATATCAAAACCCTTCTTAACGTTTCGTTCCTCTAGATTAAAGAATGGAGAGATAATTTCAAGATTCCCCAAAACTCTTATAATTACATTTAGGAGTAGCTCACCAATTGCTCCTACTCTCTTATCCTTTTCTTCAGGGAGTCTATAATTAACTAACTCAGCGATTGTTCCTTTAAAACTATAGTAGTTTGAAGTTGAGCTAAGGGCATATTCCCCATGACAAATCACTGCTAATTCATTTTTTATTTTTTCTTTCAATTCATCTGATAGATAGCGTATCTCAATGATTTTATAATCAATAAAATCATCTATTGTCACACCTTTCAATAATTGTGATCCCATACCAGTCCTATATCCTTATCGTAGCATTTAAATAATTATAACACGATTAATCCTATTTTAGCAATTTCGATAATCGAACAGTATATTTAACTTCTTTGATAACCAATAACAAAAAAGTTCCTGAAACGATTTTTTGTCTCAGGAGTTTCTAATATACAACCTGAAAAAAGCGAGTCAGACCAACTGACTCGCTAATATTACCCATAATAACTAAACTGCTTTATGTCAGCCTAGCTTATTCAGCTTTATTTCTTATATTCTATTTTCTAGCTTTAGAAAGTGATTCTCTATATTTAAGAGGTGTCACTTTAACTAATGTTTTAAAAATTCTAATAAAGTAACTTGTATCAAAGTAACCTATATAATCTGCAACCTCAGAAATAGAGAAATCAGTATTAGCAAGTAAATAACATGCATTAGAAATACGTTTATCATGAATATAATCTACAATACTAATCCCCATATCTTTGTTAAAAATTGAAGAAAGATAACTTTTATTTACTCCTAAATAATCACTAACATTATCCAAACTGATTTTTTCTGAAATACGGTCATTAATATAAGCTATACAGTTACGTACAACAGCTTGTTTATCTTTATATTTATTTCTATCTACTAAAAGACAATAACTTCTAATTACATCTTCTGATAAATCATAGTTATCAAGTTTGTTTTTAATTTTAACCCAAAGTTCTTCTACACCTAAATAATCTTCACTATGTTGTTCAAGCGCATATCTTAATAAATCATTCATATTATAAGATTTTCTACGTTGAACATTAACTCCTTGCTCTACGTTATCTTCTTCTACACCATGGTTTCTTTGGCGAAGGTCAAACAACATATTTACACGAGAGATATTCCCATCAACAACCGCTTCAAGAATTTCGCGTTTAAATTTAACTTCGCTCTCTAAAATGCTATTTAGATAATTATTTTTTCTTGATGATGTTCTACGAACATTTTTCACACTTGAATCTTCTACTAAAACAATAGCGTCTAAAAAGTCTACATTTTCATCTCCCACCAATAATTCTACCAAATAGTTAAATTTCTTTCTCGGAGTAATAGGTAGTGAAAAATATACATCACAAATTAATTCACTAATACTTGCTCCATATTTAGTAAGCGATTCTTGGAATAATTTAGTTGGGATAAGATACTCTAAAAATGGTGTGATTAAGTAAAACTCTTCATCATTATCACTTGGAATAAATAAGCATGAAATACCAAGACCACTTTGACATTTAACTAACTTTCCTTTATGCAAACCTTCTTTTATCTTTGGTAAATTTCTTTTTAAAAATCTGCTGAAAATACTACTTAATTGTTCTTCTCCTAGGTTTAGACGAATATCTTCATCACTATATTTGTATGTTAAAACACTACCATTTAAGTCTAATATATCTTTAATACGCTCAATTTTTTTTAGCGAACTTTTCATCTCGCCTACCTCCTCTTACAAATGGATAAATTTTTTAGTCTATAGTAATATCTCTTCTTGCATTAATAATATATGAAATTACGAAAAATACTGCGCTGTACGCTGCTAACATAATAATTAATGCATTAGCATTGTCAAATTTAAAAATTTCTTTAACCAAATTACGAGTTGCTTCACTTTCATAATATTTACTAAATAATGGAACATCAAACATATGGTATTTAGCCCAAGACCACTTCGTTACAGCCCACCCAGTAATGGCCTGAATAATACTCATTCCTAATAGACTCACCATAACTAATACAAGTGAAAGAATTTGTGTTTTAAATACTACACAAAGTAACACTACCATAGCAATAAAGAATATCATAGTCGCAAGTTCTGTTAAGCTTGTAATTATAAGTTGTTTCGCTACTGTTCTTCCAAAATATCCTTCTTCCAGAGTTCTATTTAATTGGTTTAGTCCTATTTTTTTATTGAAAAACACATAGTATTTTATAGCAAAATCAAAAGCTATTCCTAAAACAAAGAAGATAATATAGTTGATAAAACCTAAGGCTATTTTCGCTGTTAATATAGCTGAACGTGATTTTGGTCTTGTATATAAAAACTTAACAGTTCCCTTAGAATATTCTTGAGATAAATTATTCGCAAGCATTATAAGTGTAAATACTCCACCTACAGCTGCTGCGATCGTAGTTATACTTATCATTATTTTTAATGGATCGAAATTTTCTTTAAAATACGATTTTTGAAAATATCCATATGCTGCTATTATCGCAAACATAATAAGCATATATATCCAAGTTGTTATCTTTTTATAATCTTTTATAAATTCATTAAATAATAGTTTCATTACTTATTCTCCCCTCCTGTGATTTGTAGGAAACGATCCTCTAGCGATGTAGTTAATTCACGAATAGAATCTAATTCTACATTGTTAGTTACTAAGTATGTAATTACTCTTGCTTTGTCTTCTCTAGAAATATTTTCAAAAATAAATCCTTCTTCTGTTAATACATAACGAATACCTAATTCTCGAACTAAGATCTCTGCTTTTTCAACATCATAAGTTGAGATTAAAGTTTTAATTGTTTCGTCTGCTACAAGATTATCTAATTTATCATCAGCGATAATTCTACCTTTTTCAATAACGATAACTCTATCACTTACTTTTTCAATCTCATCTAATAGATGTGATGAAATTAAAATTGATACTCCTGTTGCAGCTATTTCTTTTAGCTTATTACGGAAGTCTTGAACACCTTGTGGATCTAAGCCATTTACCGGTTCATCTAGTATAAGTATTTTCGGATCATTTAATAAAGCTTGAGCTAGACCTAAACGTTGACGCATACCTAATGAATAAGTTTTTACTTTTTTTCTAATAACTTTGCTTAATCCAACAAATTCTACCAGTTCCTTCATACGAGCACGACTTACTTTTTTACCACATACGCGTGCCATTTGTTTTAGATTTGACCATCCTGACATATAGTTATAAAATTCAGGAGTTTCTATCATAGCACCTACTTCTTTAAGCATTTTTACTTTTCCTAATCCAAGTGGTTTTTCAAAACAATAAACTTCTCCTTTAGTTGTTTTTGTTAATCCAACTAACATTCGCATTATTGTTGTTTTCCCACTTCCATTAGGTCCAAGAAGTCCTATAATTTCACCTTCATGCATATCGAAGCTAATATCTTCAACAATTGTCTTTAATCCTATACGTTTTTTTAAGCCTAATACTTCTAAAACAGGTTTCCTATTATCTTTATTTTTTTCTGGAAGAATTTCTTCTTCAACCTCTTGTTTTATTAAAGCTTGCTTTAATTCATTACGATCTAAAACTACTGTTTCTTCATAATCATTTTCTTGAGGTTTTCCTGATTCTTCGTTTATCTCTACAGAATCCGTATTCGATTCTTCATGATACTTTCTTGTAAGAGTAGATTCACCTTCTATATCTACTTGTTTTCTTATTTTACTCAACAGTGCTGCATAATCTTCTGATTTTGCACCCTTATTTGTTACTTCTTCATCTCTTAATAGTTCTTTGTTTTCATCTGAATTTGTCATTATTTGTAGAAGATTCCTTTCTTATAAATTTTCTTTTATATTATATCATACTTATACTATTATTTCCATTAAATAATATATAATTATTTTTTATTTTATCAAATATATACACACTTGTATTTTTGGCTCTATTTCAAAATTTCTTGTATTTTCTTTTACTTATCATAAAGCTATAAAATAAAAAACTTTTCAAGCTATTTACTTTATATTAATGCTATACTCACTGTATCTTAAAATTTAGATTATACTTGTACATACTAGAAAATAAAATTTCTAAACATTACTCAATATTTTTTCATATTATAATATAATTAAATTTTCAAAGAAAACCTATATTTGTTCTTACAATACTCTTCTATAATTTAAGAATTTAATTTCTTTTTCAGAAATTATACTATTAACTTTTATATAAAAAAATGATGATTATACTTTATCGATATAATCACCATTTTTCTTTTTTAATCTTATTAAATATTTAAATTCTTATGGAAAAACGACTAACTTTCCAAAGAATATATGGAACTAACGTTAGGCATATTGCTAGTGATAATAACCCATTCATTCTGAATGTTTCAGAAAGAATTATTAAAGCGAATGCTATTACACCTATTAATAAAATTAGATATCCTAAAATTTCTACCTTAGCAATAGAGAAAAACATCCCTTCTCTTTCAACATTATGTCTTTTGTATACTTTACTCATAATTATTGCAAATACCGTCAACACCCCTAACCATAAGTATATATAGCCAGGTTGCTCATATTTGAAATAGTAGAATATCGGCATATGTCTTGGATTAAATGCAGCAGGATTCTCCAACCATCTCTCTTTTCCTAACGCTCTCATTAGCAACTCCATAAAACCTAGCAAATAGCCATACGATGTTAGAACTGGAATGTATAAAGCTCCCATACTCAATATGCTTCCACAAAAACTAGCAAAGATTGCACCTAGTAGGATTAACCCTATTCCTAAATAAAATGTTTTTGAATATGCACTAAAAGCATTACTGATATTGTAAATATCCCCTACTACACTTGCTTTTACAATAAATATACTTGCTATTCCTACTAATAGAGAGGCCGCTAACAATATTAGTAAACTCAGAATAAGTTTTGCGAAATATACTCTCTCCTTTTTAAATGGCAAACTCGAAACAAATTTACCAAAGCTTGTATGATACTCCGCCCCAAATATTAATAGTGCAATCAAGGTAATTAGTATATAGTACCCTATATTTGTATCTATTGTATAAAGAGTTTCTTTAATTTCTAATTTATCTTTTCCTAAATTCTCTTTTGCAAAGTCAAAAATTTTAATTTGACTATAGCTCATAACTGGTGGATAAATTTTATTTAACTCCTCTCGAAGCTTCTCATGCTTTTCACTCCCTGGTTGCTCAGCCAAAAATTCACGATACTTACCTGTATATTCTAACTCTCCTTTTGTTAGATACTTTTTATATTCTTCATGATAGTCACTATAAGCAAAGTTTAATTTGGTTTGAGGCGTATAAAAAGGTTCTCTTCTTAATATAGGATATTCTGTTAAATATGCACCTACAGCATATCTATGTAAAAGATAATCATAGCTTTCTTTTGAAATTTTCCCATTATAACTATTTATATAGTTATGTTTCTCTATATCTATCTTTTGATATTGTTGATTTTTTTCCTCTTTATTATTCAGTTCACTAACTTTTTCGCGAGCCGCAACTCCGATATTTTTTTCAAATTCATAACTAGCAATCTCACGTTTAAGTCCATTCAACTGCTTAGATGCTGTCAACGTTGTAAAAAGTGTAAATCCTAATAATAAAATAATTATGGCAATAGAATATTTCTTCAAATAAATTCTCATGATTTTCAAAATATCTCTAATCATTTTCTGCTCCTCCTTTATTATTTATAATAAATATATCTTCTAAAAGAACCGGCAGTTCATCACATTGTAATGGTGCGCTTTCTTGTATTAAATCTCTAGTTTCTTCAAAGCTACCGCACACTAACACTACATAAACTCTACCTATATTACTTACTATTCTCACACTGTCTAAATTAGCAAACTCATCTGGAATCTTATCTTCATACACCAGTTGATATTTGCTATATGCCATCTTATCAACCTCTCTACCATATTTACCTGTTGTATCTATGTATATAATCTTATCGCTAATATTTTCTAAATAATCTAATTGATGGCTACTTACCAGTATTCCAACACCGCTATCTTGAGCTTCTATAATATAATTAATAATAAGTTTTATATTTATTATATCTATTCCGTCTAATGGCTCGTCTAATAGTAAAAAGTTTGTTCTACAGGCTAAACCTAAAATCACTCCAAAAATTACCGTCTGACCTTTTGACAACTCTGTTATTTTTTTATTTAGAGAGATCTTGTTTTTTACCAACTCTTTTTCAAAATAATCTTTGTCAAAATTCTCGTAAGCTAGCTCGTAATATTTTATAATATTTTTTATCTTTGTATATTTAAAATAATCGAACTTATCAGGAATATAAATTATATTACTTTTCAAATTATTTTGTTCTATGTTAACACCATCTATAGTAATTTCTCCCATATCCAACTGATAAATTCCAGTTATTAATTTTAGAAGTGTTGTTTTCCCGCTACCATTTCTTCCTACTAAAGAAACAACTTCTCCACTTTCAACTTCTAAATTAATATTATTCAAAACTTCTTTCTTTTCAAATTTTTTACTCAGATTTTTGATTTCTAACTTCATAGCTTTCAACCTCCTTATACCTTGATATAACTTTTTCTTCCAATTTTTCTTTTGATAATCCAATAAAACGCCATTCTAATAATATTTTTTCCAAAATCGTTTCTAATTTTTTCTCACTAACTTTTTCCATATTTATTTCTCCATAAATACTTCATCTATTTTTTTTATCAAATCTTCTTTTGTAATTCCACAAATTTTCGCCTCTCTCACCAATTCTTCTAATAAAGTATCTATTAGCTCATAATTAGGTTTTATGGCGTCCAAATTTTCTGTTATAAACGTACCACGTCCTACAATCGTTACTATTATTTTTTCTTTTTCTAACTCTTGATATGCTTTTTGAACCGTGCTAATATTAACATTTAAAATCTTTGCAAATTCTCGAATCGATGGCATTTTATCATTTTCTTTTAACATTCCTTTTGTTATTAATTTTTTTGTTTCATCTACAACCTGTTTGTATAAAGGCTTCTGCGAACTACTATCTAATTTAAACATAATTTACCTCCTTCCAGTTATAAAAATCCTAAGTGTATTGTTTCTCGCCATACACTTCTTACACTTTAAGTGTACCATATAGAACCATACATTTCAAGTTATTTATAAAAATCTTTATTCATGGTATAATTACCACGAGGTGATTGCTATGAAACATACTCTTAGAAAGAAGTTTCTACATATTAGAAATACTCTTGATACAACATACCAAATTCAAGCAACAGAAAAAATATTCAAAACATTAGAAGAAAGTGATATTTTTAAAAATTCGCAAAAAATATTTATTTATGTCGGTTTTGGAACTGAAATCCAAACAGAATATCTTATTAAAAAATATATAGATAGTAAAGAAATTTTTGTACCTAAAATAGTAAACGGCGTTATGAAACTGGTAAAAATAAAAGATTGGTCTGACCTGTCTGTAGGTCATTTCAATGTTCTCGAACCTATACAAAATGACTTCTATGTCGAGGAGATAGATCTTGTTATTACACCATCAATTGTTTTTGATAAAAACGGCTATCGTCTAGGATATGGTAAAGGATATTACGATAAATATTTTAGTGAAAATAAATATAAAACTAGTCTAGGTTTGTCTTTTGAAAAACTACTTCAAGAAGAAGTTCCTAAAGAAAAACATGATAAAAATGTCGATTTAATTATTACAGAAGAAAGGATTATTGTTATTAATGAAAAGCATAGTAGTAACTACTAGTGTAAAAACAAATAATGAACTTAATGAAAAAGCTCATAATATTGCAAAATTTCTTAATTTTAATTACATCCCTCGTAACAAAAGAACAATTAAGCAAATGTTAATACAAGCAGATGGTGTCGTAGCCGTTTATAAAACTAAACTTAGTTATTTTGAAGGTGATAAAGAACTTTTCTTCCATTTAGATACTAGTGCTTTGAAGATAAAAAATAATGATAACGAACCTTTGATAGAAATAATAGGTAGTGAAAAGCAAAGCATTTTGGATTGTACGATGGGGCTTGCTGGCGATAGTATTATTCTTAGTTACTATGAGCATAAAGTTACGGCTCTTGAAAAGAATAAAATTATTTATTTAATCGTAAGCAATGGTCTGAAAAATTATATTTCTCATGATGAAAAAATAAACTCCTCTATGAGAAGAATAATCACGCATAATATTGATAGTGTTAAATTTTTAAAAAACTGTCCTGATAATTCTTTCGATATAGTTTATTTTGATCCTATGTTCTCTCATAATATAGAAGAATCAAAAAACTTAGCTGGCATTGAAACACTGGCAAATCAAGATTTTCCTACTGCTGATTTTTTGACTGAAGCCAAACGTGTCGCAAAAAAGAAAGTTATAGTAAAAGCTCACTTTAAAGATGATATTTTTGAAAAATTTGACTTTATTCGCTTAACGCGTAAAAATACTAAATTTCACTATGGATATATCGACACTAATATAGAAAAAGCCAAGAACTAAGTCTATAACTTAATTCTTGGTTTTTCATTTTTCATTTCTTTTGTGGTTAAATACCCATCATATCCTGTAATTTCTTTAAAATCACGATATAAAGAGTTCTCTTCTGACTTTGCACGAACAATAGATTTAAAATCTTTATAAACCTTTTTATACTCTTCTAACTCTACTCCTTTTAGATAACATTCTTCTATAGTATCTAAAAATTTAATAATAATGGTTATCTCGTCAGATGTATATAATGCGTAATCTATAGGATAATCAAATTCCATATATCTTTACCTATTCAAAAGTATATCCAACACCACGTACAGTTCTTAGATTTTTATCATAACCAATTTTTCTAAGCTCCTTACGTAATCCTGAAATATAAACTTCAATAGCATTGATTGTTGTTTCAGAATCAACACCCCAAACACGATCAAATATTTCTTCTTTCTCCAAAATAATATTATTATTAATCACAAAGAACGATAGCAATTCTAAATACTTTCCTTTAATTGTATCTAGTGTTCCTGCATTAGAGGTAACAAGCTCATTTTTTAAATCTAACACAAGATCTTTATACGTTACTTCGTTTTCAGCTTTAAGATTACTTTCCCTTTGTAATAAATTAGAGATTGTAGTCGTTAAAAGAGAAGCATCCGCTACACGTGGAAGATACTCTGTTACTCTATGTTTCATCACTCTTGCTTTTTCTTCTGTAGATTCAGCAATAGTAAGCACGATAACTGGTATTTTAAGCTCTTTATCTTCGCGGATATAGTCTAATAAATCTAATCCACCTTTCCCAGGTAGGATACTATCAGCGATTACAAAATCATAAATATTATTGTCTATAAGTTTCTGTCCATCAAGCCCATTATAAGAAACATCTACATCAAATTTATCTGCAACAGCAGCTTTCAATGATGAAGCTAAAAATTTATCATCTTCTACAATAAGTGCTTTAAGCATTAATAACTCCTCCTTTTATTTTTTATTTACCTTAGGATATTATTTTATAACTTTTCCAAAGAAAATACAACTAAAAAGAAAAATATATTCTACTTTTTTTTTAGTATTTTCACGGAAAATAATATAATAGAAATTATAATTCCAAATAATACTCCTTCACTATCTAGCAGTACATCAATAAAATTTCCATCACGCCCTATAACAAATGTTTGATGAAATTCGTCACTTACCGCATAAGAAAAACAAAATAAAAAACTAGTAAAAAAAGTTGTTTTAAATTGTATTTTTTCTTTTCCTATTCGAAATATATTAGAAAAATAAGCAAAGGCGAAAAAACCTAGAATTGCATATTCGCTAAAATGGCCTAACTTTCTTACAAACAAATTACTAGCGAGCTTTGTTGATTCTACTCCAGGCTGGTTAGAAAATAAAAATATACACATGCAAACTAAGATTAGCATTGCTAATGAAAAGTATTTTTTATATAAAATTCTAATAAAAATTTCTCCTTTAATAATTATTTTATATTCTTCTTTCTACTCTAATCATACCATATTATAAAAACAAATGATATTAATTGTAAGTAAAATAAACAAAAAAAATACTTTTTCTTTTTAAAAAACTTTCAAGAATTAAGAAAATAAATAGTGTTTTCAATGTTTTACAGATATATTTACACTAATTACTGATTTACTATCTTAATTTAATATTAAAAATTTAAAATTTTTTAACAAAAAATATATTTTATATGATATAATAGAAGAAAACGAATACAAAATTTGGAGGTCTATTATTATGCCAAGAATAGTTGCTAGAGGAATTAAAAAAGAAGACTTGAAAAAAGTTAGCGCAGAGCTTTTCGATACTATTGCAGAAATTATCGATCGCCCTCGCGGCGCTTTCACTCTTGACTTAGTTGAAAGTGTTGCTATCTTAGACGGCGAAGAAATCAGCCGCGCTAATATCGAAATCGGTTGGGTTGCTCGCCCTGTAGAAGTTTGTGAGAAAGTTGCAAATGCAGTTGGCGAAATTATCAAGCCATTAGGATACGAAACTGTTATGGTTTCATTCAGGAGCATTGACTTAGCATACGAATTTACTTTTACTAAATAATAAAAATACGAGAGTATAACTTATTACCATTATACTCTCGTATTTTTTTATCGTTAACTTTTCATATATAAATTTTAAAATTAATTAACTTTTTGACTCTTTTGCAATCCATTTTTTATTTACTATCTGGAAACCTATATACTATTATTAATATCGTCTTTCTATATTTGGTAATATTTTTTGATTTAATTATTTTTTCTATTTTCCCATAAATTAGTATCTATCCATATAAAATAATAATCTCTATATTCCCCCCTCTAGTTCTTCATAAAGATATATGTCTACTTTTCTTATTTTCTCTATAAATAAATTTATTGATTATACTTATTATACCTATATAATTTTTTAAAAAAATTATTGAAAATTCTATAAAAATATAATATATGTACTGTATTTTTTATTAAATTTAAAAACTCTTTCCCAAAAAAAATCTAAAAGATAGTGATAATCTCTTTCAATTAAATCGTTTTTATGTTATATTTAGTATAAACAAAATTAAAAAACAATTTAACTAAACTAATTTTTGTTAAATTGTTTATATATAAGGAGAACAATAATGAAAACAAATAAGCTATTAAAATCTAGCCTGAGTGTTGCTTTTGCGTTAACAGTTACTTCTGTAACAGCTGCAGCTTGGCCTGCTTCACCTACCCACAGTATCGCTAAAGCTGATTTCGGAGATACTGCCGCCTCAGAAAAAACAAAAGGTGAGTTAAAAAAACTAATAGAGGAAATCTTTAACGATAATAATATTACCAATCGTTATTTAGGAACAACATTTTTCCACAAAACTTCAAACTTTCCATACTATCACGTAACTTTTGAAAATCACTCTGTTCCTGAGGACGTAATTGATACAACTCCATGGTACAATATGTGGGGAGAAGCTGCAGAGGCTAAAGCTAAGCTAGAAGCTAATTCTTTTACTGAAAAAACTGCTAGAAATGCTATTAATACCCTTAATTACTATACACAACTTTATAATTTTGATATTAATCATGAACTAAAAAATGATGGTTTTTATACTACTACTGACTTTAAAACTCCTACTATGATTCAATCATATAGCGATGGACAACAAAACTTTTATAGCAAAGTTAAAGATAATAACGATGATATCAAAAATCTATTTAAAGACAACCTTATTGGTATTTATAAGCAAGGGCAAGATATTGAACTAAATCTTGTCGCTAATCCTAATAAAGTTACAAAAATAATTAGTTTTTCCGTTAATAAAGTATCTTCTATAGAACCTAAAATTAATCTAGGTCCTACTCCTCAAGATCAAAGACAAATTGCCTTTAGTATCCCTGGTGAATTAAAAGCTGAACAACTGGTTATTACTAATATGATTTACCTAGACCAAAATGGTACAAAAAAAGAAACAGGACCTTTTGCATTAGATATAAATTATAAAAATGTTGTATCAAAAGGTAATACCATACCTAAATATAGAGAAAAACTAAATGAAAAAATCCAGAATTGGATAGATCGTGGTGCAAAAGTTAATGAATGGTTATTAACAAAAGAAAATAATAAAGATAATGCTGCTGATTATAGTCAACGAGAAAAAATAAGCGAAGCTATCACACAGTTAAAAGAATTAAAACGTTCAAGTGATGCGAGCTATGATAAACTATACAAAATAGCTACTCCTATTCACGAAATAGAAGATACAGCTACTTTAAGGGAAGTCCTAGATACTAAAGTTGCTAAACTTTTAGAATACTTCGATCTTTACAAAGAAGATGTGTATACAAAAGAAAGTATTGCTAAATACAGAGAATATATAGAGAGTGTGCCAAAACTAAAAAATACTAAAGATATTAAACAATTAGTTCAACTAATAAAAGAATTTGATAATGCCACATTTACATATTTAAGATTTAATACAGATGAGTTAAAACGATTAGTCTCTATTGCTGAAAGTAGAAATAAAGATGAATATAACATTGTATCTTTAGAAAAATTCACTCAAGCACTTAATCATGCAAAAGATTGGATTAACCAAACTGAAAGCTATCGTCCACAAATAAACGAAACATCGGAACATGTAAAAAATCTGACTAACGCCATTAATGGACTGATTAAAAAGAACGGAGAAAAAGGTGAACAGGTTCCTCCAAAAGAAAAATCTAAACCTACCGAATCTAGACCTTACTCTGTACCTGCAAAATTTGTAGAACGTGGAACTACTAAGCCTTTTGGTCTTTATGGTAGAGATTATTCTCAAGTAATCAAAAATGTTTCAATTATTGATAAAGAAAATGGAAGAAGTGAAGTTACATTAACATTTGAGCCTACAACTACAAATTATGGTGCAACAGATATAGCTCCTATAGGAACAATTCAATATAATAAACTTGGAACAATATCAGATGCTGAAGTCTTAGAAACAGGCACTACTAGCGATAATATTACCTATCCTAAAAAAATAAAACTTTTAGTTTATTCTGATCAGAAAAATATCGCTCTTGAAGGCATTTCATTTAAAGATAGTTATAGTCTATCAAATAATAAATGGCTAGCTCCTCTGGATTTATATTTAGATTACAGCGCAAAATCTGAAACTAGCAAAGAAGAAGAGAAAAATCCTCTAAAAGAAGCTCTGAAAGAAAAAATAAATTATTTGGAATCAAAAGAGATTTCTGAAAACTATAAGTCAATACCAGAAAGATTAAAAACGGGACTAAATCAATTAATTCCTCAAGTAAAAAATATTATAAATAAATCAGTTGTAACAAAAGAGGAATTTGATAAATATACATCTCTACTTTCTGAAGAAACAAATAAATTAGATAAACTTGCTAATCTTTATCAAGCATTAACCGCTACTAAAGATACATACAGTAATTTCTGGAAAGAGAATACTCACTATACTCTAGAAAGTAGAAATTTAGTTAAATCAAAACTAGATGAATTAGAAAATACAATAAATAAACTTGTAGCCTCTGATATAGAGGGAACAAGTGAGAAATTCACTGATGAATACGGTAAAGAAGGCTCAGCTATAGTATATAAAAAAATAGATGAGCTTACAGGAGGACTTCAACACTTAGGAGATTACCTACGTATTGATACCACTGCATTATCAAATGAAATTTCTAAAGCCGAAAAAGCATATGCTACAGCAAAAGATAGCTCTGCTAAGCGCACATTAAAACAATTAATTGATGAAGCAAAACAATATGTTGAACATTCTAAACTAACACCTGAGTCTCCCGATACTGATGATCAAGTTAACACTGACTTAACAGATTATTATACTGAACAATTTAAGTTTGCTATTCAAGATTTAAATAATTCACAACCTGAAGATAATAAAACATCTTCTATTAGAGATGAGCTTGCTAAAAAAGTAAATCAAGTTTCTCTTGTTACAGTTGGTAAAAAAGAACCTTCAGCATTTGTTACACTAACTAATGAGCTTGCTAAAGCAAAAGAAGTTTTAAACAATAATGAAGCTAGCGAAGACGCCCTTAAAGATGCTTTAAACAAACTTTCTTCTGCCCTAGATACATTTAATGCTTCTGCTGATGCTAAACAAACACCTCCAAATACTGATAATCCTGCAAATGATAATAATATATCTAAAACACAATTAGAAGCATATTTCAAAAAAGCTGATTTAAGCGGACTTTCTTCTATGAATTCTGTTCTTAAAAATGCTTATCTAATTACAGAAAATGGAAAGAACTATATAGAATTAGAACTACAACCAATGCTTGGTGACAAAGATCAACCTATTGGTGTATTAAGCAAACTGACTACATTTGAAAATAATGAAGAAAAAGACAACGTTGAAGTTTTGAGTACTGCAACTGTTAACATTACTTTTGGTAATACAACTCAAGAATACAGCTATCCTTCTAAAGTTAGAATACCTATAAACGGTAAACCTACTGAAATTAAAGTAAATACTTATGCAAGTAGTGCCGTTTTCGGTGATAACCAACATAAAAATCCTGCAGTCTTAAGCCTTACTTACCCTAAAGATAACTCTATTATAAGTGCAGACAAAAAACAATTAAATGCTTTATTTAATGCAACAACAAGTAAATATTATGATAGTTGGAACAGAGTTTTCAAAAATAATAACTACGACAAAGACATGGCTATAATAAATGATTTCGGTAATAAGATTAATGCAGCACAAAAAGTGCTAAATAACAACTCAGCAACTAAGGAAGACATAACAACGGCATTTTCAAATCTATATGATGTGAAATTCCAATATGATTTACTTATTGAACTAAGACGCTCAAATGCTGATACACTAGCAAACTTCAACACTGATAAAGATAGTAATAATTATAGTGTTGAAAGTATAAACAAAATAGATTCTTACCTTCAAGAAAAAATTAATAAACTAGAAGATTTAGTACACAACAATTACAAATCACAAGAAATTAGTCAATTATTTAATGATGTAAGAAATTATTATACTATGCTACGCTATAATATCTCTGATTTAGAGACTACCGTTAAAAACGCCGAAGAAAAAATAAAATCTGGAAAATATACAAAAGATTCAAAAGAAAAAGTTACTACGGCAATCAACAATGCCAATAACTTTATTGAAAAAGCAAAAGAAACACGTAATCTAGAAGATAGACGTAGTGACCTTAAAAAAGAATTAGAGTCTGCAGTAGCTAGTCTAGTAGTTGATACTAATACTTCTCCTGGAGAGCAACCTAACAAAGATGACAATAAACCTTCATCTACAGATATCCTTAAGGCTCAACTTTTAGTTCCGTTAGAAGCAGCTAAGATAATAGCGCATGATGATCAATTAAAAACGGATATTAATAAAGAAGCCCTTGATAAATATAGAAGTATTATTACAAATGCACAAAAAGTCTTTGATAATCCTAAATCTTCAGCAGAAGAGATAATCAAAGCTATAAATGATTTAGGTAGCGGTCTAATCGAGTATACAAATAATAAATCTAAACCTAATACTGATAAACCTAATACCGACAAACCTAATACCGACAAACCTAATACTGATAAACCTAATACTGACAAACCTAATACTGACAAACCTAATACTGACAAACCTAATACTGATAAACCTAATACTGATAAACCTAATACTGATAAACCTAATACTGATAAACCTAACACTGATAAACCGGTAGTCACTAAACAATTCTTTGAAGATAAAAAAATTGGCGTTAAAGTAGAACTAATTGGTAATAGCCCTGCTACAAAACTAGAAGCAAAAGAAATCAATGATAATCAATTAGCTCAAAATATTTTAACGAAATTAAATCTACCAAACAGTAATGTAAGAATATTAGAGCTTAAACTTTTAGATAAAGATAATAATACGGTTAATTCTAACGCCAAACGTAAGGTATCAATTACTTTAAAAGAGGGTGAAAAAGATGTTGCTGTTTACCATGTAAAAGAAGACGGCTCTTTAGAACTAATTAAATCTCAAATTAATGGTAATATCTTGACGTTTGAAATAGATCACTTTAGTAAATTTGCCCTAGTAAGTGAAAATAAAAAAGATTCTAATCAAATTTCTACAAATAGAAAATTATTAAGTAATACAGGCTCTCAAACTGTAAACTCACAACTATTTGGAGCATTAATACTAGTATTAGGCGGAGTTCTATACTTAGCTAACAAAAAGAGAAGAAATTAAAAAAACAATATATTAGTTAATATGAATCAAGTTAGAGGATTCCCCTAACTTGGTTCATATTTTAATAAATATCACTTAATAAATTTACATTAACAGTCCCTATAATTATTATTTTACTACCCTTTTGGGTCATATCAAAAAATATTATCAGTTGAATTTTTCCCTATTTTAAGGTAAAATTGTAGTGCTTATAGAAATTTTTTGTAGTAATTATTTTCTATTTGAATTAACGAGATTTTAGGAGAATTGTAATGAGTAAATATCATTTTATAGGAATCAAAGGATCTGGTATGAGTTCCCTCGCACAGATTGCCTATGATATGGGTCATATTGTCCAAGGTTCCGATGAAGAAACTTATTTTTTTACACAAGAAAAATTAGAACAGCGTAATATACCGATGTTCTACTATAATGAAGAGAATATAAAAGAAGGCTATGAAGTTATCTTAGGAAATGCCTTTGATGATACGCATATTGAATGTCGTCGCGCCAAAGAATTAGGTTTAAAAATCTATACCTATGCTCAATTTTTAGGTAAACTACTAGAAGAAACACCTTCTATCGCCGTAACAGGAGCTCATGGTAAAACTACAACTACTACTATGACAAGTAATATTTTTAAACATAATCGCGTTACATCTTATCTAATTGGAGATGGAACTGGGCACGGTGAAAAAAATTCAGACTTTATGATTGCAGAAGCGTGCGAATACTATCGTCACTTTTTAGCCTATCATCCAGATTACGCTATCGTAACTAATATTGATTTTGATCATCCTGATTATTTTAATGATGAATATGATATGTTTGATGCATTTCAAAGCTTTGTCAACCAAGTTAAAAATACAGTAGTTATATGCGGTGATGACCGTTTAGCTTCTAAGTTAAAACCTGCTCACGCTAAAACAATTACTTATGGATTTAACGATGGAAATGACTACCAAATAAAAAACGTTCAAACTTCTACTGAGTACAGCAAGTTTGATATTTATAAAAATAGTACTTTACTTGGAACATTCACTATGGCGATTTTTGGCTTACATGACATTTCTAATGCTACTTCTGCCATTGCCTTGGCTGATATCAATGGTATTAGTGTAGAAAAAATCCAAGAATCATTAGACTTATATCGTCCAGCAGAACGAAGATTTAGCGAATATAAATTCGGTAGTAATGTAGTTGTTGATGACTACGCTCATCACCCTAGCGAGATAAAAGCTACTATTGATAGTGCTCGCCGCAAATATGCAGGTAAACAAATTGTAGCTATTTTTCAACCACATACTTATACAAGAACTGCCAAGTTCTTAAATGAATTTGCTGAAAGTCTGCTAACTGCAGATAAAGTATTTTTATGTCCAATTTTCGCTTCAGTCCGTGAAAAAGAAAAAATTGTTGGAATTGAAGACCTACAAAAAGTAACTTCAGGTTCTAAAATCATTCATGGAGAAGAAGATTTTGACAAACTAAACTTTGAAAATACGGTCTTTTTATTTATGGGAGCCGGAAATATTAATAAACTTTGCCATAAATTTTTTGAAAAAAACACTAACAATTAAACCTTATTTTAACCCTAACGAATACAACATCTCAAGGAGGAAATATAAATGTTAAATATCGATTGGCTTGTACTTGCCTACGCAGGAATTTTTCTATCAGGAGTAGGAGTACTTATTATTTGTATTAGCGCTGCAAGAACTTTAGGAACTGCAAGAAAATCTATTATATCTGTTACAGAGTGTGTGGAAGATGTAACTAATATTGCTGAAGACGCACTTACTCTTGCAAAAGATTTAAACGAAACTGTTAAAAAAGTAGAAGGTCATTTAGAACCAATTATGGTTGAAACTAACATCTTACTACAAAACGCAAATATCCTTGCTGAAGATATGCAAGTGAAATCTGAAAAATTAGATCCATTATTCAATACTGCTGAAGGCTTAGCATCTTCTATTAATGGACTTCAATCTTCTGTAGATAACATGAAAAATAATGTTACAGGTTTTAGAAAAAATACAGATGAAAAAATCAACGATTTATCTGAAAAAGTTGAAGAAAATAAAAATAAAGCAGCAGACTTACTTAACAAATTCTTTAAGAAAGAAAAATCTTCAGAAGAAAACTAAGATTTAAGACAATTAATATGGAAAATTAGTATCCCTCTAAACATTTATCTTTGAGGGATATTAATTTTAGCATTAATTTTCATTATAAAAACTATCTAATTATATTAAAATCCTTGCTTTTATTTCCAATTTAGTGTATCCATACACAAGTATAAATTTTTATAAAGGAGAACAAAATATTTTATGTTAAATGAATTTAAAAAATTTGCTTTTAAAGGTAATGTATTAGATCTTGCAATCGGGGTTATTATGGGGGCTGCTTTTGGTAAAATCGTAAGTTCATTAGTAACTGATATTATGATGCCACTTATCGGGCTGCTTTTCCCATCTAAACCAGACTTCACTAACTTGGCTTGGGAAGGAATTAAATACGGTAATTTTATTCAAATTATCATCGACTTCTTAATAACTGCTGTAGCTATTTTCATCTTTGTTAAAGCTATTAACACTGCTAAAGAAAAAATGGCTAAAGAAGAAGAAACTGAAGAAAAAGCACCAGAAGTTGATAGTAAAGAAGAACTTCTTAAAGAAATCCGTGATTTATTAAAAGAAGGTAAATAATTAACAATAACATTAAGGAGCTGACGATGAATCGTCAACTCCTTTTTTTATTTATAATTAGATAGTTTACTATTTATTTTTTTTATATCATTTCTAACACTTAGATAAGATACTAATGCTATTACAGCATATAAGAAACTTGAAAATACTAACATTAGCATTAGAGTTTTTAACCCTACAAACCATTTTAAATAATATCCTGCTAGTAATAATGGAAGCATTATTAAAAGGTAATGTTTTAAAAATATCATTTTAAAGTTTTGCTCACCTGCATTTTTAAAAATTTCACTAGAAAATCCTTGTAAAACCCCTAAAACGACAAATATTATAGTCTGCACTACCATTGCTTTATTAGTATTTGAAAAGCTCTCTAAAAATTCAGGAACACCTGGAGAATAATCCCCATGTATTAAGCTAAACGCTAAAGATAAGATACTTCCTATCCCAATACCCATCAAACCAAATGCCACCATTTTTTTAAATAATCTCATTTTATTTTCCTCCTATATACCGAGTTTCAACTTAAACTCTTTAATCATCCTACGAGATACATAGCTAATATCAGAATTTTTATACTTTATGACTATCGTTCCTGTATTACTAAAATCTAAGTTTTTGATAAATTTTATATTCGCTATTTCACTTTGTGATATTTTTACAAAATTACGAGTTACCATATTTTCTACTTCATAAAGCTTTTTCTTCACAACATATGTATCTTTCAATGTTACAACAAAAGTTTTTCTATCCTCTATATACACCCTTATTATTTCATCTATATCTATAATACTCGCCTTATCTTCAACTATTCCTATTAAATACTCAGAACTATATTCGATATAATTTATTAAATTCTGAACTTCTTTATCAATCTTATTAGCACTAACTACAACTAATGTCTCTTTTACTTTTTCATCTATGTTTAACTCGAGTTTCATAATAACTCCTCCTTTCAATTATTATTTTAGCGAAAAAACAATATTAAATCTATACCTTTTGATTATCTGGTTATTTTACATACCTATTCGGTTTTTTCTTTATCTATTTTTAATAGAAACTTAAGCAACTCTATTCATCATAGTTAAAAACCAACCAAGAAATAATCTTGATTGGTCTTTTATTTAATCAATTTTAAATTTTGTATCACTCAAGGCTTTTTGTAATACACCCTTATCAGCTGTTCCTACTACTATTAATTTTTTCTCAGCAACATCTACTTCTACGTTCTCTACGCCTTCTATATCGCTAAGTTTTTCTTTAATAACGGCAGCACAGCCACCACATTTTACTCCTTCTATATTATAAACTTTTTCCATGTGAACCTCCTGTAAATTATTTTATTCCCGCTCTTTTTAGTCTCAACGCATTTAATACCACCGATACTGAACTAAAACTCATTGCAGCTCCTGCTATCATCGGATTTAATAGCGGCCCTCCAAATATATGTAATACTCCCATAGCAACAGGAATACCGATAATATTATAAATAAATGCCCAGAATAAATTTTCTTTAATATTTTTTATTGTCACACGACTTAATTTTATTGTACGAGTTACACTAAGCATATCATTATTCATAAGAACAATGTCTGCAGATTCTATTGCTACATCTGTTCCTGCCCCCATAGCTATCCCAACATCTGCTTGTACCAATGCTGGAGCATCATTAATTCCATCTCCAACCATTGCAACCTTATTTCCAGCTTTTTGAAGTCTTGTTATTTCTTTATTCTTGTTCTCTGGTAACACTTCGCTAATTACTTCATCAATCCCAATTTGTCTCGCAATAATTTCTGCAGTTTTTTTATTATCACCAGTGAGCATAATTATTTTTATTCCCATTTGTTTTAATTTTTTCACTGCTTCTCTACTTGATGTTTTAATTGTATCTGCAACAGCAATTATTCCTATTAATTTGTTACCATAAACAATAAATAGCGGTGTTTTTCCCTCTACTGCAAATTTATCAGCTATTAAAAGATGTTCTTCTATTGAAATAGAATTATTTTCCAAAAATACTTTATTTCCTACTAAAATATTTTCTCCATCAACTTTACCCGAAATTCCAAGGCCTGAACTAGCTTTAAAACCTTCTACTTCACTTAATATAAATTCTTTTTCACTTGCTAAATTCACTATTGCCTCTCCTAGTGAATGTTCTGAATAATGTTCTATACTCGCAGCTAAACGCAAAACCTCATTTTCATCATAATTATCAAATGTAACTATATCTGTTACTCTTAATTTCCCTTCAGTTAATGTCCCTGTTTTATCAAAAACTACCACATTAACGCTTTGCGCCGTTTCTATTACTTCCCCACTTTTTATTAAAATTCCATGCTCCGCACCAAGTCCTGTCCCTACCATTATTGACGTTGGAGTCGCAAGTCCTAATGCACACGGACAAGCAATTACTAATATTGAAATAGAAATAGTAAGAGCAAATATCCATGACTCATGACCAACAAAGTACCATAAAGTTCCCGATAAAACAGCTAAGAAAATAACTACTGGAACGAATACACTTGCAATTTTATCAGCTAATTTTGAAATTGGTGCTTTTGATCCTTGTGCTTCTTCAACAAGTTTTATAATCTGAGCAAGAGCAGTATCTTCTCCAACTTTAGTTACTATCATTTCAAAAGTTCCTGTTTTATTAATACTTGCTCCTATTACATTATCACCAATATTTTTGTCAACAGGTAAACTTTCACCAGTTAACATTGCTTCATCAACCGAACTTGCACCTTTTGTTATCCTTCCATCCAAAGGTATTTTTTCTCCAGGTCGTACAACAATTATATCTCCAATAACAATATTTTCAACATTTAGTTTCACCTCTTCTCCATTACGCATGACGTTTGCTGTTTTTGGTGCTAGACTAACTAACGCTGCTATCGCCCCAGAAGTTCTTTCTTTAGAAACTGCTTCAAAATATTTACCAAGTGTAATCAGCGTTAAAATAACACCTGCAGATTCATAGTACAAGTTCATCACTGAATGCTCATTTCCTAAATAAATTAGAACAGTTGAATACAAGCTATAAATAACTGCAGCACCTGATCCTAGTGCAACTAACGAATCCATATTAGGATGTCCTTTAAACAATGACTTAAATCCAATTAAATAAAAACTTCTACCCATATATAAAATTGGTAAAACTAAAATTATTTGAATAACAGCAAATAATCTTGCTTGTTCCATTGGATTTATTATCATAGGTAAGCCTACCATATCGGCCATAGCCAAGTATAATAAGGGAATCGCAAATATAGTAGATAAATAAAATCTACGTAATAAATTAGTTATCCGTTTAACTTTTTTTGTTTTTTGCCCTTGAAGAGAATCTTTCAGAACTTTATCTTCTATTGCCTTAAATCCTGCTCTCTCTACCGCATCTTCTATATCCTTTATATTTACTTTGCTTCTATCAAAAATAACAGTCATTTTTTCTGTAGCTAGATTTACACTAACACTCTGCACTCCAGAAACTTTTCCGACAACATTTTCTATATTACGAGCACATGACGCACAGCTCATACCTTCTAAAGAAAAAGTACTTACATTATTATCTACCAATTTTGCAAAATACCCTGCATTTTTTATAGTTTGCTCTATATCCTCTGTACTAACCTCTTCTTCACTCTCAATAAACATCTTCTCTGTTGCAAGATTTACACTTACATTTCTCACACCAGAGATTTTGCCCACTATTTTTTCAATACTACTTGCGCAAGAAGCACAACTCATACCCTCTATACTATATATTTCTTTTTTTATCATAATCCATACCCTTCTTTCTAAATTGTTTATGAAAATATATTCGTTTACATTTGTAATCTTTATTGTAATTTTATTTTACAACTATTATCAAGTTTTGTCAACGAAGTATCAGAATCTTCTTTTATCTAGAAAAAAGCCTTAAGAATAATTCTTAAGACTTTTTTAAAGTTAAATCCCATCCACTATTTTTTTATCACCAAATCTATTTCCCCAATCTTTTTCAAAATCAAAAACTGATTTATCTGTATAAGGATGCCAAATACTCGCCTCTATTATCTCAGGAGCTATTGTTACTGCTTCTGCTCCACAACGTAGAATATCTTGAACTTGTTTTACATTTTTAAAACTTGCTGCCAAAATTTCAGTTGGATAATCTATTAATAAATTGCTTATTTCCAAAATAGCTTCTTTTGCATCTTGCCCTACATTTTCCATTCTGTTTACATACGGCGCGACGTAATTAGCTCCATTCTTCGCTGCAGCTAAAGCTTGCATAGGAGTTAAAATAGCTGTTGCTGTTACCCGTATATCTTCTTTACTACAAAGTTTCATTGCTTCTAATCCTGACTTTGTCACAGGAATTTTTATATAAAAACTCTCTCCAAAATAGTCACGAAGTTTTTTAGCTTCTTCAACTATTTTTTCAACTTCACTTTCTGTCGTTTGAACATGAACTTCATATTTTCCATAAGTAAATTCTTTTAGTTCTTTTAGTTTATTCTCTAAAGTGCCTTCTATTTTTGATAATATCGTTGGATTGGTAGTTATTCCTGCTATCGTATAGTATCTTTCTATTTCTCTAGCTTTTTTTATATCGGCACTATCTATTAAAATCTTTGTCATTTTCTTCCTCCAAAATACTAATCACTTCACCTAGATTTTTTAATATTCTATTAGCAATTTCAAGACATTCTTCATCTGGTTTGAACATATCTGGAATCATAAAAACAGTTGCCCCAGAAGCACGTCCAGCCTTTATTCCAGATTTAGAATCTTCTAATACTAAACAATTTTCTGGTTTTACACCTAACCTCTCTGCGGCTAATAAAAATACATCAGGAGCTGGTTTCCCATTTGAAACTTCTTGACCACTTGCTATTTTGTCAATATATTTTCTAAGTCCTGTTTTTTCCATATTATTTTCTATATGATCTATATTAGATGAAGAAGCCACCGCTACTTTATAATTATTTTCTTTTAAATATACTAAAAGTTCTTCAACATTAGGCATTTTATCCGGTCCAGTTGTGAATAAAACCTCTTCAATATAGTCATAATGATCATCGGCTAATTTTTTTCCATCAACGTGACTATCTTCAAAATAATCCTCCCAAAACTTGTAGATAGCTGCTTCAGTAAAACCTAATACCTGTAACGTTTCTTCTTTAGTCATTTCATAATCTTGCTTCTTAGCACTACTTATTAAGGCTTTTGTAGATAAACTTTCTGTGTCTACCATTAGACCATCCATATCAAAAAGAACTGCTTCTATTTTCATTCCCTAATCCTCATACATTATTATTTTTCAATATAATTATAATTCAAAAATTATTTCTGCACAAATAGTTTTCAAAAACAATTTTAAAAAACTAGGAGAACCTTGTTAAAAGTATATCTAAAGCTAGAAAAAGAAAATCTACCTTTTAGAATACACTTCAACTTTACCCCTAGTTTTTATTTTATCCTCTTGTTTTTCCTCCAGCTACATTATATGTAACACCGTGAACATAACTTGCACGATCACTTGCCACATAAACTACTAAATCTGCAACTTCTGATAGTTTCCCATCGCGACCTAATGGTGTAGTTTTTGTACTTGTATATCCAGCGCGAATTTGTTCTACTGTAACTCCTCGTGTATACGCAAGTGCCTCTTCATATGCAAGTGTTCTTAGTCCTGTTGCTTCTAGTATACCTGGTGCAACACCCACTACTCGAACACCAAGTTTACCAAGTTCTTTTGCCCAAGAACGAGTTAGTGAATTAACTGCATTTTTACTTGCTGCATATATACTTTGTCCTTCTGAACCTTCTAATCCAGATTCCGATGACATATTAACAATAACCCCTTTACCATTTTTAACCAGAATACGACCTACTTCTTGTGAAAAGATAAATAATCCTTTAACATTAATATCCATAATCTTGTCATACACTTCATCAGTGAACTCATATTTACTTTCTGGATTATTTTTATCTACTAGTAGACGTGGAATATTAATACCAGCATTATTTACAAGTATGTCAATATTTCCAAACTTTTCTAACGTTTTAGAAACAACATTTTTCACATCACTTCTTTTTGTAACGTCACATTTTACATATAGAAGTTTTTCATTATCAGTTTCTTTTTCTGATAAATCACTCACCACAACATTACATCCTTGATTTAAAAATTCATCAACTACAGCTGCCCCAATGCCTGAAGCACCCCCAGTTACTATTACTGTTTTTCCTTCTAAATTTAACCAACTCATTTTACTTTTCTCCTTTAATTTTTATTTTTCAATTGTTATTTTTGTATTTATATCTATTGGTGGACAACTTTTATTTTCTACTACGATTGCACCAGGTAATAAACTCTCTAAATCACCTGAAAAATGTACAGTTAAATGTCCAAGATCTACAAGATTTTTCTCTGCAACGTCACCTACTCCAAGAATTTCAAATCGTTCTCCATCAACTGTCAGAGTTTGCCCTACTTCTATTTTTCCATTTGTCGGTAGAACATCGATACTATAACAATAATCCTTTAACATATCTGGTGCGTTATCTCCAAATAAGATAAACATTCCGTCACCAAATTCACCAACTAAGCTTCCTTTTGCTTTTACTATATTTTCATAAATAATCATAATATTCTTCCTTTACATTTTATTTCCCTAGAGATATTTTTGGTCGACTTTGTCGTTAATGAGGGAGCGAATGCTCCCCGTAAAATTTAATTTTTATTTAAAAGTATTTCTTAAGAGTACATTCCAAAACTTGCTAACCACGCAACAATTACCCTTGGTACCCCTATAATGAATCTTGAATAAAGCACAGATACCACACCAACTTCTACTGTTTCTGGTTCTGCTTCTGCAAGTCCTAATCCTACAGGGATAAAGTCACATGCACATTGCGTATTAATTGCAAACAATGCTGGTAATGCCAATTGAGGTGGAATAGTACCTTTCCCTATTTCAACACCGATTAATGTACCAATTATTTGAGCAATAACTGCTCCAGGTCCAAGTAGTGCTGATAATAGTGGAATAGAACAAACAAACCCAAGTGCTACAAGACCGAAAATATTACCTGCAAGTGGTGTTAATAATTTAGCAAACCAATTCCCAAATCCTGATCCTTGTATAATACCAATTAACATAGCAACAAATGCCATGAAAGGTAAAATTGTTGTAATCATAGATTGAACAGCATCTCTAGCTGCTTGATATAATGTATGTACTACTTTCCCAGCACCCATACCAATTTTTTGAATAATAGATGATTTTGAATTTTCTGCTAAGCTTTGAGAAACTTTTTTATCAGCGCTATATTTAAATTCTCGTTTTGGTTCTTCAACTGCCACTACTTCTTCAGCAACTTCACTACCTTCTGCTACAGTAATTTGATCTAATCCTACTGCCGATACATAAATATCTTCTTTAATAAATTTTGAAAGCGGCCCACTAGGTCCTACCGGCATAATATTTACTGTTGGAATTCTTTTTTGCGGGTAAATTCCACAACGAAGTGTACCTCCACAATCAATAATAGCTAAGAAGATTTCTTCATCAGGAACTGATGTTTTAAAACCATTAACCGGTGTTGCCCCAGTTAATTTAACGATTTTTTCTACAATTTCAGGTTCCGCTCCGCCACCTGTAATGTAAAGAATTTTATCTTTTCCTGGTTTTGGAGTAACTACTAACGGTCCTCCAAAACCTCCACTACCTTTTTCTATTTTAATTGTTCCGTATGTCATAATTAATTCTCCTAACCTTATGCTTTAAGTGTATTACTTAACTCAATTTTCTGTTGTTTCATTACCATTTTCGTTGTGAAATCTGTTACCCAACCTGCAAAGAAGTTCATTACTAACCCTACTAATAGGTATCTTACTGCAAGAGGTGCTACATTTAAACCTAATTGAGTAATACCGTTCGCAATACCTAAGTAAATAAAGATTTCTCCAACATTAATATGTGGAAATACCCCACTGTTTGTATGACAGTGATATGATGCTGATGCATAATAACTTGGTTTCATTCGCTCTGGTAAAAATTTACCCATTGATAATGCCATTGGGTTCGCCAACATGAAAGCTGAAACAAAAGGTAAGATACCATATGCTAAAATTACATTTTTAGAACAAACTTTAGCAAACTTTTCAACTCTATGTGGCCCTATAAAAGCAACCAATGCATTCATAAAAACTAGTAGTAATAGAACTTTAGGTACTATTCCTCCTACCCAACTTACGAAAACTTTTGCACCTTCATCAAATAAACCTGTAAAGCCTGAAGCTATTTTAACAATATAATCCATATTGCCCTCCTTAATAATATTTAATTAAATTTTAATTTTTTTGCCAATTTCCCGAATGGACTTTGTTCCATTTCAACCTCTCCACCCGCAGAAATTGTTTTATAATTAACTACACCATCTAATACTGCACTCGTTAATGATGAAGAAAGTCTAATCGCTTTGCAATCATCTCCATTTATTGTTCCTACTTTAATTCCATCAAAGTAATCAAACTTTTTAAATCTCGCAAGAACTGTAACACCTTGCATTGCTTCTCCAGTAATAACTTTATCGTTATTATCTATAGCAAACATAACAATTGCACCTGCACGAGCAGCACCTTTTTTTCTCCCTATAACAACCCTTCCTTTTCTTCTAAGTTCTGCATAACTTTTTTTAAAACTGCTCATTTGAACAAAAGTTAAAGCATACTGCAAAATAAAGGCTGCAATAAACAATATTCCCAAAATCAATAAATTCATGAGTTCCTCCTAATATTTATCTATATAAATTAGTATGTTTTATAAAATAATTCACAAGTGAATTATATCCTTCTACTTTTGATATATCATCAATTAATTTTTTATCTTTTATTATCGAAATAAGTTCATCATAGGTTTTCGCCAAAAGTAAACCTTGATCACCATCTTTAGGTACACACGCCAAAAATATTAATTTTAACTCTTTGTTGTCTTTAAAACCATCTTTACATACCCCAAGAGCTATTAATAAACTATTTTCTTTTTCATTTTGTGTATGTGGGAATGCCACGCTATCAGCAAAAATCATCGAAGATTTCTGTTCACGTTCTCTTATTCTTAACAGAAATTCTTTATCTACAAATCCCTTAGCCTCAAGTCCTTTTATCATTGTTTCTAGGTTTTCTGCATATGTTTTGCGATTATCACAAACAAAAAATGTACTTTCTGACATAGAACTTAACACTATTGATTCCATTCCTCTTATAGCAGGATTATTCATTTTATTAACATATCTTAAAAAATTTATCTCTTTTTTTAAGTAGACTATATCCAAAATCTCATTTTGATAGATAATAGGGATTGTTGTTTCAAAATTCTTATTTACTGTAGAAATTATAATATCAAAATCATCATATTTAACATTTTCATAAGTGGTGACTACTGTTATTTCTGAACTTTGACTTATATTTTCTAATTCCTTAATCATAAGTTTTTTGTACGCTGGTCCAGCATTTGTTACTAACAAAATTTTCAAATTGTCTGGTTGAATCTTAATTTTTTTAAGAAAAGTTTCAAAATATATTGCCAGATAACTGATTTCATCTTCTGAAACACTATACTGATATTTTTCTGTTATAACTTCACTCGCCGTTCTTGCTATCTTATATGATACTGGAAAATCTTTTTTGATTTTTTCTTTCATATTATTATGATATCGAACACCGTACTTTAACCTCTCCATTAAAAAATAGATATGATAAATGAATTCTTCTATAATATCTGATGTATCAAACTTAAGTCCATATTCATAGACAACTATTTCTAATATTTCTTGAACTAATTTTTTATACTCTTCTGTATATTTTAGATTTTCCCTTATCTTATTTATCTTAGTAGGAACTCTCATAGTAGCGAAGCAAATTGCTAAAAATTTCATTTCATCTTGATTCAATGTTATTCCATATTTTAAAGTTGTGTATTCGCATACTTCTTTAATAAAATCTTTGGCATAACTATCAAGAAGTTCTTCATATTGATTTTCTACTAAATTCAGTCTGAATCCATTAGCAAATCTATCAATACTTACTGTCAAATACTTTAAAAACTCACCTTTAGCCTGCTCATCAATCTTATATTTTACAAACATCTCATCAAAAAATTTATTGTCTTCTTTATCAAAAATATCTTCTTTATACATATAGTTATAAATATTTTCTAAAATAAAAATTCGAATATCCTTTTCTAAGCCAACTATTTTAATTCCTATGTTCGGCTTTCCTTTTATTACTAAATTATAATCATTTATTATTTCATTTAGTTTTTTCAAATCAGTATTCAGTGTAGTTCGACTTACTATCATTTCAAAAGCGAGATCATCTATTAATTGCCCATCACTTGTTGACACTAACTTTTTAAAAATATAAACTAACCTTACCTTACTAGAGTCAAAATTCTCCCCAGCTTCATAAATACTACGTTTCTTTTTGAGATATTCTTCAAGTTTTATTATATAAAGACTATAATTTGAATTTTTACTTTCAATATATGCACAAGATCCAAATATTTCATTTAAAGATTTTATTTCATTATTAATAGTTTTTGAACTAACTTTTAATACGTCTATCAAATATTTATCCTGAACTAAGAAATTCGATTCTAGTATATTTAGCAGTCGCAAACTTCTATTATCATAATTAAAAATCTCCATTTACTTCACCACCTATATTTATTATATATTTCAAACTAAAAAAAATTAATACGGTTATTTTCTTAGGAAAAGAAAAACTCTTTCAAAACTTATAGTTAGCTATAAGTATGCATATTTTGGATTACTTTAATTTTTTTATTGACAACACAAAAAAAATTTAATATTTACTTATACTAATCTTAGTATTAATTTTTCTTACACTTTCTATTATAACTCTATTTTCCATATTTTAATAGTGTACTTATTCCTTCTTTAATTAGGATGATTTCAGAAAAAAATTTAATTAATATATATTATTTTATAAGATTACAAAAAATAACCGTAATCCCTCGCAACCCTTTTAGAATAAAGCTTAATTGATGATATAATATCATAAGAGATATATTATTTATCCATATTATGAATACTGTAGCTTATATTTAAAACTTAATAGTTTATTATTACTTAAAAATATTTTGACTTTTAGTTTAAAAAGGTATAGAATATTGTACGTGGTATGCAGCTATATCACGATATTATATTAATTAAAGAAATTTTATTAATAAAATTTCTTAGGAGGATTTATGATAAACAAAGAATTTAAAACTCTTTTGAAGAATAAAGGTTTAATTATCACTATGGCTGTCGTACTTCTAGTTCCTATCCTATATGCAGGAACTTTCCTGAAATCTGTTTGGAATCCGTACGACAACACTGGTAATATGAAAGTCGGAGTTGTTAACCTAGACAAGAAAGTAGATTTTGAAGGGAAGACTCTAGAAGTTGGAAACTCAATGGTTAATAAACTAAAAGAAAACAAAAAAGTAAATTGGCAATTTGTCGATAAAGAAACAGCAGAAAAACAACTAAGAGAAGGGGACTACTATATGGTAGTAACTATTCCAGAAAACTTCTCTAAAAATGCTACTACTTTATCAAGTGAAAATCCAGAAAAAATGAATATTGATTTCACAACCAACTTTACAAAAAGTAAAAACGGTGAAAAAATCATGGAAACCGTAGCAAGTAACTTAACAAAGACAGTTAAGGATCAAGTCGTAAAAACTTACAGTACTACCTTATACAGCAAGTTTTCTGAAATTGGAGGTTCTCTTCAAAAAGCTGCAGATGCATCTAACACTTTAAATAACGGGCTTTCTCGCATTAGCGCTGGAGGAGAAAAACTTGGCAGTGGTATCAATCAACTTTCAAGCGGTTCAAAACGTCTTGCGACTGGTCTTACAACATTAAATGATGCTGGGGCAAAACTAGGAGACGGTATTTCTCAATTACAAAGTGGTTCAGAAACACTATCAAATGGCTTAAGTTCATTAAATGACAAAAAAACTACACTAGGTGCAGGTATTAATGAGCTTACTGCTGGTTCTAATACCTTAACTGCTGGATTCGATGCATTTAAAACTAAAAGTGTTATGTTAGCTTCTGGTGTAGATACTCTTTACAACGGAAGCAAAGAATTTCAAGCCGGACTTTTAAAATATACTAATGGCGTACTTACTCTTAATGAAAAATTATTAGCTAAAAAAGATGATTTAAATAAAATTAATGCTGGTGGTGCTACATTAAACAATGGTATGGAAACATTAGTAGATGGTATTTTAAAAATTAATTCTAAACTTCTAGATAAACAAGATGATTTAAATAGATTAATTGCTGGCGGTACAGTGTTAGAAAACGGTGTAACTAGCCTTTCTGAAAAAGCACCGAAATTATACGAAGGTGCTAGTAAAATTAATGCTGGTTTAGACACACTAAACTCTAGTTTACCTAGCGACCGTGATTTATCATCTAAAAAAAGCAAACTTAACTCGACTATCGATCAATTAAAAGGTCTAAAACTTACTTATAGAACAAACTTTAACCCACTATCTAGCGCCTTTACTGAATTAGGAACGCAAATAGAGAGTATTAAAGAACTTATAAGTAAAATGGATTCACAAGTTGCACCTGCTGCCACTCAAAGCAGTAACAACTTCACAAACTTAAAACAACAATTAGATGCGACTAATTTAACAGAAACTCAAAAAGCTAGCATTCTTGCTGCTGCTCAAAGCGATGTTTCTGCTGCATCTCCTCAACCAAGCACTACTACTCAAAGTAATAACCAGATAAAAACTGATCTTACTACAGCAATCAATTCTGTTTCTTCAAAATATTCAAGCATGAAGTATCGTGTAGGAAAATTACAATACATCAAAAACCAACTTGATAAATTTGATGTAAACAACCTTGCAACAGACCTTGATGGAACTATATCTGGTTTTTCTACAATAAAAAATGCCGTTGGTAAATTAGCTGCTGGTAGTGGCGAATTAAAAGCTGGTTTATCAATAATGAATGACAAAACACCTACTCTTGTAGCTGGATTCAATCAATACAAAGGCGGAGTAGATCAAACTATAACATCACTTACAACTGGTGAACTTGCAAATGGAGTTAACAAACTAGCAACTGAAACACCAAAATTGAAAGCCGGTTTAACTAACTTTACTGATGGTGTTAATTTACTTACTACATCTATGAGTACAGGAGAATTAGCACAAGGTGTTGGAGTCCTTGCTACTAAAAGTTCAGAACTACAAAATGGATTTGATAAATTAACTGGAGGAATTAACCTATTACATGGAAAACTTCCTGAACTAACAACAGGAATCAATGCTTTAGTTAATGGAAATGCTAAAATCAATGCTGGACTTAACAAACTACAAGCAAAAATCCCTGAACTTAGCATTGGTATCCAAAAACTTGATGATGGTGGTAAAAAGCTATATCAAAACTTGACCGTTATGAAATCTAAAGCACCAGAATTACTTGCAGGTATGTCAACTGCTAAAACTGGAGCGGTTAGCCTTTCTACAGCACTTGCTCAAATGCAAGCTAAAGCACCAGAATTACTTGAGGGATTAAATAAAGCAAAAGATGGTTCAGGTCTATTAGCCGATAAACTTTCTAGTGGAGCTGACAAAGTAGCATCTGCGAAAACTGGAGACAAAAACTCAGATATGTTAGCTAATCCAATCAAAACTAATACTAATGATATCGCTGAAGAAACTAGCTACGGTAATGCTATGGCACCATTCTTCTTGGTATTTGGATTACTTATAGCAGCAGCTGCATTTAACATTCTATTCCCAGCCCGTAACCGTGAAGTTGGAGAAAGTGTAGCTGGACTATTTGGCTCACGTCTTGTAGCAATGTCTACATTCGCTATTTTCGCTGTAATAATCGAAGTTATTGCTATGAAATTATTCTTTGATTTCAGAATAGAATATTTCGGAATGTACTTCTTTGGATTAATAATTTCAGCTATAGTATTTATGATAATAACGCACTTCTTATCATATACATTCGGAAAAGTAGGTAATGGATTAAGTATTGGATTTGTAGCATTACAATTTGTTCTTACTACACCACTATTCCCTAAAGAAATGCTACCTACATTATACAGTGGTTTAATTCCATTCACTCCTGTTTATTACGGAGATGTTGCAGTTCGTCATGCAGTTCTTGGCGGATTGACTGGTGAAATTTATACTAATGCTATATTAATCTTAGCTGCTTTAGGAATTATATTCCTTGTACTTACTTACATTTCGTACAATAGAGCTAACAAGACTATTACGAACTTAGCAAAATAATAATTATCGGGACTGATTCTAAATCAGTCCCTTTTTATTACTATACCAAATCATAAATTATTACTCAAAATAAATAAAAATATAATTAGGGATAGCAAATATATCTGTTTTATAGGTTTTATTGAAAAAGATTGAAATAATAGGTTAATCGATACTTTTATTTTTAACATTCGATAAATAGTTAACTTTTTATTTCTCTTTTTGTTTGAAAAATTTTATTTTTTATTGTATTATAATTAAGTAGAAAATTTCTACTTAATAAATATTTAAAAATATGAGGTACATAAAAAAATGAAAACAGCTTTTGTATGTGATTCTACACTACAAGTTAACGAAGAATTTTGTAAAAACTATCCATTGTCAATCGTACCACTAGAAGTGCGTTTAGACGATGAATTATATGAAGATAACGTAACAATTACCCCAGAAGAATTTTACAAAAAAATAAACAGTGGAATGAAACCAAGCACTAGCCAACCTTCTGTTGGGAAAATTCTTGAAGTCTATGAAAATCTAAAAGCACAAGGTTTCGAACGTATAGTAGCATTCACAGTTACTAGTAAACTTTCTGGAACTTATTCTTCATTTACTCAAGCTAGCGAGTTAATAGAAGGTATTGATATAAAAATTATCGACACATTACAAGTTGCTAGAATAGTGGGTTGCGCCGTCGAGAAAATTATAAAAGACTTTTCTAACGGAAATTTAGCATATGAAAATATTGAAGATGAATGCCGTAAGTTACTTAAGCAACAAAATATCTTAGTAACTATCGAAAATATGGATTTCTTATATGCTGGCGGTCGTTTAACTAAAACTCAATTTTTACTATCTAATTTCCTTAACATCTTGCCTATAATAACTATAAAAGATGGTATTCTTGATGTTAGCGGAAAACATAGAGGGATGAATAAGGTTTTAACAAAAATTTGCGAAGAAATAAAAGAAAAAGATCCTAAGTCTCTTATTATTTTATATACAACGGATGATCTTCTTAAAAAAGCTCAAGATGTTGTCGCAAAAACATTTGGCAATATAGAAACAGAGGCTATAATTATTTCTCCTGTTATAGGAACTCATGCAGGACCCCGCGCAGTCGGAATTGGATATTTAGAATACGAAAAATAGTATTACACAAAAACTTAAAACGCCATAGAATTTAATTCTATGGCGTTCTTCATTTTAACCTTCTTGTTTTATATTTTCTAACCTTTCATTCATCTGGCGACGAATACTAGAAAAGTCTTCTTTTACTACTACTGTATCAGCTATATAATCATGAAGTCCTTTTTTCTTATCTGTAAATGCAACAACTATATACGGTATATAAAATAAGGCTATCGTTAACAATCTTCCTATTACTTCACGGTATAAAACATCTGATAATTTTAACTTTGTCCCCTTATTTGTCTCTACCTTAATCTTCATTATCATTTTCCCTAAAGTTTGCGAGAAATAATACGTCATTAAAATAAAATAAGAAAACATTACAACTACATAACTAAGTCCCTCTTCTCCTAATATTGGGAAATATAATTCTCTGTTCAATAATCCAAAAGAATAAGTATTTAACAATCCCGCTAAAGCAGCTACTACCATTAGATCAATTATATACGCAATAAGTCTAACCCAAAAACCTGAATAAAAATTTCTAGAAAAAATTAAATAATCTTTTAATGTAGTTGGTAATGAAAAGTTGGTGTTATCTTTACTGTTAGTTTCTTTAGTTTGTTCATCAAATCTATTTTCTTCTATTCTACTAGATATCCCCTCAACATTAGCTCTATCTACAGATTCAGCCATCTTATCAAAAGTCTGTTCCGAACCATTTTCTAAACCTTCGCATCCATTAGAAAAGTCATTTGAATTGAAATTATTATTTGTCATATTAATAACCCCCTTATCCTAAATAACTTCTCTCTACTTGATTAGATGTAGCTTCACTATTCAATTCTGAAATAATACTCTTCATCGTAGCTTTTACAAAACGACTTAATAAGCTTTCTGCTGCTTTATCTGGTCGTAATTCTATTACTTTTGGATTAGATAGTTTTTTATCTTCTTTGATAAAATTAATAAGATCTTCTTCAGTCCCAATTTTATCAATTAACTTATTCTCAACAGCCTGAGTTCCTGTATAAGTACGGCCATCAGCAAGTTTTCTTACCTCATCCTCACTCATACTACGCCCTTGAGCAATTGCTTTTACAAATCTATCATATGCTTCTTTATTTTGCTCTTGATAGATTTTTCTAGTTGATTCTGGTAAATCTTCAGTTAACCCACCTACTGCTTTTTGTTCTCCAGAGCGAATAGTCTCTTGTTTTATACCATGATCATTTAAGAACTTTTGTGCTGAAACATAACTCATTATTACTCCTAGTGATCCAGTAGTTGTCTCAGTATTAGCAAAAATTTTCTTAGCTGCCATAGACACATAATAACCACCTGATGTCGCTTGTTTTTTCATAGATACATAAACATCTTTTCCACTATTTTTTAATTCATTGTAAAGTTCTGCTGTTTCATAAACTCCTCCACCTGGAGTATTAACCGATAATAAGATAGCTTTTACGTTAGAATTAGATTTAGCTTCTTTTATTTGGTTTATTACTGAAGCGCGCGAATATGTATTTGTCATTTCCGCTCCAATCTCACCTTCTATAGAAATCTTTTGAATAGTTTCATCACTATTCCCATCAACTAATGTTAACTTATGTACACTTTGGCTTCTCAAGAACATCTGCACATAACTATCTTCTGTATTTTGTTTCTGTATAACGCTTTTAGTTAATGTTCCATTAATTAGAGAGAACACGACTAGCACCATTACTATAACTAATGAAATCACTCGTTTATTTTTAAATTTCATATATTAACCTCTATCCCCTTTTAATTTTTATATTTTAAAATACCTAAATTATTCTCCGTATGTTTTAGATACAAACTTGTTATATCTCTTCATAAACGCTAACTCTGCAGTCCCAGTTTGACCATTTCTGTTCTTAGCAACAATCACCTCTACAGTTGATACATCACTAGGTTCTTGAACTTCATTTTCATCAGCATCTTCACTGCGATAGTAATCTCCTCGATAAAGGAATGAAACTATATCAGCATCTTGCTCTATACTTCCTGATTCCCTTAGGTCACTCATCATCGGTCTTTTATCATGACGTGATTCTACACTACGTGATAGCTGTGATAAAGCAATAACAGGACACTCTAACTCACGAGCCATCTGTTTTAAGCTTCGCGAAATCTCTGATACTTCTTGTTGACGATTATCCGTTCGTTTACTTCCTTGAAGGAGTTGAAGATAATCAATAATTACTAAATCTAGACCATGCTCACTTTTTAGCAACTTACACTTTGCTTTAACTTCATTTACTTTAATAAATGCGCTATCTTCTATAAAGATATTTTTTTGATTCAAGAAATGAACTGCTGTTTCTAGTTTCATAAGATCATCTTTATCCAATGAACCTTTTTTTATCTTCTCAGAATCTAACATCCCTTCACTACAAATCATCCTAGAAACCAGTTGATCAGCTCCCATCTCTAGTGAGAATAAAGCAACCGTACGTTTTTCTTCTTCTGAACGATGATTTTTCCCAGCTACGTTTAACGCTATATTAAGAGCAAAAGCTGTTTTCCCCATAGATGGACGCGCAGCTAAGATTACCAAATCTCCTTTACCTAAACCAATAACCTGGTCTAACGAACTAAATCCTGTAGGAATTGCTATATTTTTACCTTCTCCCGACATACGTGCAAGTATTTCTTTAAATACTTCATCAGTAACATCACGCATATTTTTAAAATGAGATGTTTTTGCTCTTTCCATCGCACGTTCTACTTGATCAAATAACGTAGATGTTAGTGCATCAATATCAGCATTACCTTGATTCATTTCCTCTGTGCTGCTTAATAAAGCTCCACGTATTTCACGATAAATAGAATATCTTTTTACAAGATTTGCATAATGCATAATATTACGAGCACTCGGAGTAACGTCATAAACATCTACTATATACAACGAGGCATCCACGTTTTCGAATGCCCCACTGTTATTTATTTCTTCAAATATAGTAGTGGTGTCTGGTAGTATTCCCGCTTCATCAAGGCGTAAAATAGCACTATAAATATCTTTATTTTTTTCATCATAAAAATCTTCTGGATCAACTGTTGCTTTAACTTCTATCAACTTTTCAGGCTCTTGCATAAGAGCTCCCAGTAAAGATTGCTCTGCCAACAAGACAGAATCTATATGATATTTCATATTATCACCTATAAACTATTTCTTATTGTTCCACTACATGAACTTTAATAGTTCCTTCTACTTGATTATGTATTTTAATTTTTACATTTGTATATCCTAAAGCTTGAATTCCATTTGGTAAGTCAATTTTCTTTTTATCAACTTTTAAATCGTGTTGTTTTTTCAATTCCTCAACAATTTGTTTTGAAGAAACTGATCCGAATAATCTTCCACCTTCTCCAGCTTTTACTTTAATCTTAACTTCTAATCCTTCTAATTGCTTTGCTAACAGATTTGCTTGAACTAATTCTTCTTGTTTATCTTTTTCTACACGTTTTTGTTGTCCTTTTAATGTTGCCATATTAGCAGTAGTTGCTTGTATAGCTTTTTTGTTAGTTATTAAAAATTTAGCATATCCATCTGCTATTTCTTTAATATCACCTTTTTTCCCTTTTCCTTTAACATCCTCTATAAAAATAACTTTCATTACCTTATCTCCTTTTTCCTTTATTTTCTTATGTTTCTAGCCGATTGGTTCAAGTACTAATCCTCTTGCAATAGCACCCTATCTATCGCATCATTTAAGCGAACTAATGCCTCATCTAAATCTACACCTTCAATCTGTGTAGCTGCATTAGCAAGGTGCCCACCACCACCAAGTTCTTCCATGACTAATTGAACATTCATATTCCCTAAAGATCTAGCCGAAATACCCACTTTATCTTCATCCAGATATCCTAAAGCGAAACTACATTCAATACCTTTTAATGTAAGCAGTAAATCTGCACTTTGAGCAAGCATGACATTTGTATATCTCTTATCATCTGGCGCTTTAACGATAATTATCTCTGGTGTTTTTTGGATTGCATTATTAATAATTTCAACTCTACTCATAAAGTTTTCGATAGGTTCTTTTAGAATAGTCTTCACCTTTGTTGGATCTGCCCCATTACTACGTAAGTAAGCTGCAGCATCAAAGGTTCTTGATCCTGTTCTTATTGAGAAGTTTTGAGTATCTACCACAATACCACCCAACATAATTGTCGCAGCTAATGGTGTAATTTTTTCAATCTTAGTTTGATATTCTATAAGCTCAGCTATCAACTCCGAAGATGATGAAGCATATGGCTCTATATAAGTCAGTAGCGGATTTGTAATTATATCTTCACCACGTCTATGATGGTCAATAACAACCTTTTTATTTGCTTTTGATAAAATAGCTGCATCAATGACACGTGAAGCATCAGATGTATCAACTACTATCAGCGTTGTTTGTGGCGTCATAAGTTCCCAAGCTTCATCACTATCAACAAAAACATTTGACAATGTTTCATCAGTATCATTAATCTCAAACATTATTTTTTGGATTGTTTCATCCTGATCACTTTCATTTAAAATAATATAGCATTCTTTCCCTACTAACTTAGCAAAAGTATATATACCTATACATCCACCTATAGCATCAAAGTCTGGACGTTTATGCCCCATAACAATAATTTTGTCACTATCACTAATAATATCAGCTAAAGCATTTGACACAACACGAGCCTTAATACGAGTTCTTTTTTCCTGAGGATTTGTCTTACCTCCATAGAATTTAATTGTACCATCTATATCTTTCATGGCAACCTGATCTCCACCTCGTCCAAGAGCAAGATCTAACGAACTTTTCGCAAGTTCCCCTAATTCCGGTAAAAAGTCAGTTCCCATTCCTACCCCTATACTAAGAGTAATAGGAGCATCAAACTCCTCTTTTAAATTTCTAATAGAATCCAAAATTTGGAACTTATTTTTCTCTATTTTTTTAAGGTCTTTTACATTTAATAGCCCTATAAATCTGTCTTCATCAATACGTTTAAGATAAATACTATTTTTCTTTGCCCATTCCGTTAATATTGTTACAATCTGTGCATCAAACTTACTCGCAACCTCATCGTCAAGAGAATCATAAACATCTTCATAATTATCCAAACTTAAATTAAAAATAATAGGTCGAGTATCACGAAATCTCTGCATAACAACTTTACTTTCAGTTATATCAAAGAAATAAATATAACCACTATCTTTTTGATAATTCACCTTATAATGCTTCCCAAAAATCTCAAACTGATTATCTACTGGCGTTTCCAATTCAAAAAGATCTTTTATCTCTGGCATCAATTCTAAAATGTTTAGCCCTTTTATCTCTTCTACTTTTATATTTTTGTAAATAAAGTTATTTGCCCACTCTATATTTCTATCCTTATCGATAACAATAATTCCTATAGGGAACTTATTAATACCTTTTTCTGTTGAATCTTTTATACGATTAGTTAATTTACTAATATATTTTTCAGTCTGTTCTGAAACTTTTTTCTTGTAATAGTAAAATAGCATGAACACGCTAAGACCTACTACTAGATAGACTGCTAAACTTATAAGATTCATTAATCCTATTATAATTGCGCCAATAGTGTATAAAGCAAATATAACTATTTCATATTTTCTCTTTGCGCTCATACTATTCTCCTTTCTTTATAATATAAGTTTCTCGTAATCTAAACAAACTATCAACAAAACCAACTAGTTCAAAAACAGAACTAAACAGAATCATACCAAACACAGCTAACGCCTTAGTTACTGGCGAATCCCCTTTTTGTTCTATGAAAAAGAACGCTGTAAATAGACCATTTAAAACAAAAATCAATGATAAAATATTCGTTAAATTTTGTAAAAGTATATACCAAAAATTATAAGAATTAGCCCCCATCATGGATTCAACTATTAAGTATACCAATGTAATAGTTATGTATATATATCCCGTTTTAGTACTTATCATAATTCTGCTAAGTTTTGGGAATGTTGGTATTATAATATATTCCCTTGATAGCATTGATAATGTATATTGCAGTAATGCCAAACTATAAATAAATAGTGAAATGAATAATGTTACAGGGAATGTTCTTTGTATATTTTCAAAACTTGATAAAACCAAACTCTTATCTAAAGATTGATTAGCTGTCAACATAGCATTAATATAATTATTTATAAACTTTAAAATTTCTTCTTGATTAATATTAATAACCCCATATTTTATAAGTAACAACACATAAAATGCTAGTCCTATAAATAAGAATGTTGTAATTATAATAAGTAAATATATTTTTGAATATCTCTTAACTATAGATTGGTATATTAAATATGCAAGAAGCATGTGCATTACAAACCAAAACAGCATATGAGGTGATGATAAAAATACTAACATCGCTATCCCAACAGTAGCAAGTGGTACATAAAATTTTAAACCTTTGGCCCCTAAAACATAAGTAAGAGGAAATATCGCTAAAAAGGCTGTTAATAATTCAACTTTTAACAAACTTCCCAAAAGTATTAATAATAAAAAGCTAATACTATAGGCTATAACTTTATTATTACTTGGTTCTCTATAGAAAAATTTACTATCAAGAAGTTTCTCTAACTCTCTCTTTAATGTTTCTGAAATGTTATTATCCAACTTAACACTCCTTTATTGTTTTTTATATCTATACTTCATGTATGATATCCTTTTTATTATACCAAATTTCGCTGTTTTTTTAAAGAATAGCGACGAAAATTAATTAAAATTCTGTAGTGTTACAATGGATGTAAGTCGAGATAAAAAAGAGCAAGAGTTAAAGAGAAGTTAACTTCTCTTTAACTCTATCACATCAGATTTTTATTTTTCATTTTTAATCTCACATCATTTACAAATGTACATATGTTAAATAGTCGTAACCTTAAATTAAAGGTTACGACTATTTTATATTATTTTATTCTCTAATCTTCTATTTATCCCCAAAACATGTGCTTATTAACTCTGATATATGGGAAGTCATTACCCCTAACTCTTTCATCCTACCATCTAAAGCCTCTATTGATTTCCCTTTATTTTGATTCACCAATTCAGAAAAACTTGTTACCTGAATATTTATCTTGTTCATTACTAACATTATCAATCTTTGAGCCCTTACGACCTCTGACAACGTTGAATAATTGTATATCGCATCTTCTAAGTAATTTCTTAATTCTGTTTTTAGAGTAGATAATAAACCTCCTGCTGAATCAATTGTTTGTATAGTGTCACGATACGACTTTTCCAATTCTGTTATTAAATTTTCTGTCTCTTTTATTGTTGCTGCAACTTCTATACTTTCCTCTATTGTACGATAGTAGTGTATGTCATATTCTCCTTCCTCTTTTTCTTCTTTATAATAAATACCTGTTGGGAAATCTGATATTAAACTTACTGCACTCCCTTGTGTTTCTTTTAAATCTGCATAAGTATTTCTACTTTTATCTTTTGCTACAGTGAGATACGCTGTGAACGAAGTTGCCATTTTAGACGATAGACTATTTGCCTCATCATCTACTTGCTTATCAAACGCCTTCAGCACCGCTAAATCATCGAATAACCCTGATTTCTCTACAAACGTGTTAAAATCACTCGGTATTTCTCCTACTTTATAGTTTCCTAATACATCTTGTTTCGTATTCCAATTTTGCTCTATTGTAGTATCATTTGCTTGGTGACTATCTGCTAATGCTATTACACTTTGTTGCATACTTCTTATGCATTTTTCCATTGCATCCATATTTGTTTTTTCTACTTTTATTACCTCACCTAACGGTTTAGCTATACCATCATCAAACTTTGACCTTACGCCTTGTCCTTTAAATGTTTCTGCTATACTTGATTTGAATGCATTTATTGTGGCTACCCCTTGTCTAGCTATATCTGTCTTAGCTGATACCGTAATTATAGCCTCTCTTTGCGGACTATATTCATTATAATATGTTTTTTTTACTCCTTCTGCTGTTTTTCGAGCAGACACCTTAATCTTATCTAGTTTTTTTACTGTTAGACTATAATCCCAATGACTTCCACTTTGATAACACCAATGTTTAAATCCGCTAAATCCAAACCAATCAAATTGTCTTGAAAATTGATATGTATTATATTCTCCTAATACTTCAAACTTACTTTTGTTATCTTCTAATATCGAGTAAAATTCATCAAGTTTTTTTATACTTTTTATTAACTCTATTTGTTCCAAGTAACGAACTATTGATTGTTCTAATGTTTCTGTTCTACTTTGCTTTCTGCTTTCTACATCTGCATTAGTTTCTCCAGATACACTAAGCAATTCTTTTATTTGTGCTATCTCATTTAAAAGAGCTTCCAAATTTCCAGCTAGTATTAATAGTGTAGGAAAATTTATTACTATCTCTCCATTTGCTCCAACAGGAATTAGAGGCGTTGCTTTTAAACTTTCCACACTAAATCTTGCATCTAGCTTTCCATCTTGATTCACATCAATTGTTAATTCTTTATTTTTACTCAATAACTCCAAATATTCTTTACTTCTAGATACTTTTTCTAGTATGGCTGTTTCTTCTGGTTTTTCCCAGGCTTTTACTCTTCTTCCATACCTATCTATTAGATTACCGTCTGCATCGAAATCATATCCTCCCCACATGTGTTGGTCTGCAAATGCTCCGTAAGCTAATCCTAGCATTGCCCCTAACAGACCTGCTATCTCTTCCCCTACAAGCATAGGTACCGTTTTTTTATCCAGGCCAACAAATTTATATACTTGTCCTACCGCTCCCTCTCCTTTGTTATAACCTAATCCTATTATATCTTCAGAGTCAACATAATTATGTATTTTGGCATATAAGGCACTTACATTTACTTTTTGACTATATGATAACAAACTATATATATTCGGACCATTATAAATATATGCTTCATTTATCCTACTGTAATCTGTTATACAGGCTAGTGCATATTGGGCATCCATTGAACCTAGTGAATGTCCATATATATTTATTTTTGCATTAGGATATTTTTCCATTATTTCTTTTAAATATGCGGCAGAGGCTTCTAGTTGTCCTGTCACACCTCTTTGCCCTGTTCCTATTTTCAGCCCTAATACTGTATTATTTGATCCCCAGTCTCTTCCTACTTCGCCTGCTTTACCTGTGAATAATCCTAGTGGATTGGTTGACCCTCTGTATAGCAAGGTAATTTCTTTTACTTTTGCTCTTTCACTTAAGGGGGCGTTGGGCAAGACATTACTTCCGTCACTAGCTATGGCGTATATTTGTTCTCCATTTCCACTTCGGTTATCATTAAAGTCAAGGGTGTTTCCTATTTTGTAGTAGTTATTTGTTTTCGCTTCTTTCCCTACAACATAGCTATTATACTCTGATTCTGCTATTTCTTTATGTACTCTATCTGTCTTGCTCATTTCCCTTTTCCTCGCTTAGTAATCCTTTATCTGGTACTAGTTTTGACAATTTTTCAGAGGTTATTATCACGCCGTGTTCTAACTTTCCTCTTGAAGGATATTTATTTAATGTTGTTTCAACATCCAATTCAGGATCATCGTTGATAATAACTCTAACTATTATACCGCCCATTGGATTGTTATGAGTGTAGTTCTCATCTATTTTATAACTTTTTATTTTTCCTTCTGGTGTTAAGGCTTTTTCATCCATTATTTTCAGCATATTTTCTATTGCTGCTTTTCCTTCTTCCCCATGCGCTATACTTTTCACTCTATATTTATCCATTTGTATCTTCCCTCCTATTAATATCGCTATTATTGCTATTACGGTTAATATCTTTTTCAGTGCTTTCTTCATCTTTTTATCCTTTCTTCCTTTTCTATTCACTTTTTATTATTCCCTTTATTTTAACATTTTGACACAGTTTTTTCAACTTAGTATAGGTTAAAACAAAAAAATAAGCTATTATCTTATAAATAATGCTTATCTTTTTTGATATTAATTCTTCATTTTACCTTTTTTAAAATTTATTATATCTGCTTTTTACTCGTTTCCTAATTATGATTCTATACAAATTTAATATATTAAATTTGTATAGAATCATTTATTTCTTTTTATTTTTTCGACCTTATAACATTAGCTAATTTTCTTCTATAACCTGCACGTTATCATATTTATAAGGTGTTAGAATATACCCTTCATTAGCCTTTAAGTAAGCCTCATTAAAAATATATGGATATTTCGTATGATCTTGATCAGATATTCTTACGCCCATATAAACCTGTTCTACTAGTGGTTTTATCTGTTTAATTAAGAAATCAAAATTAGATACTAAATCTTGATAATATCCTATAAATAGAACTGTAATACCATATTTGGCTCCTTCTTTTACTAGAAGTTTAAGATTTTGTTCTGATATCCTTGAGTCTCGTGAGAATGCCGCTATCTCTGGAATAATTAATAAGTATTTTTGTGAATATTCTTGTGCTTGACTCATCCTTTTCTCGAGTTCTGTTAAAAGTTCACTAACTATTTCCTCTATTTCTAGTGGATTTATTATCTTCTGAATATTTGATAAATAGTTTGTTCTCACTTTATCTCCCGAATCAAATAGATAAGCCTTATATTCATTACTTACTCTGTTTAGATTATAATCGACTACTGTATAATAATTCTCTAAGGCAGTCGGTTTATCTGACACCATCATTATTGCTCTATCTAGAGTAAATGTCGCTAGTTCAGCTGTATCTCTATATAATCCTAATACAAAAGTATTATCCATATCTTTGTCAGTGATTATATCATCAATATATTGATATGTAATTTTTTCTGGTAGCATTGGTATTTTTTCTGGTTTTTCACCTTGCCAATATTCTTCCATACTATTGATCTCTTCTTTTATTGCGTTTATATATTCTGAATAACTTTGAGTTTTGTAAGCTTGAACAACTTGGAAATGCACAATCTCATCAAACTTCACAACTGCTCTTCCTTTTATTTCTTCTAAGTTGATATTTGAGCGCCCTACTATTGCAGATAAGTCACTCTTATCAAATAAGAATAATGATATTTTCGTTTTGAAATTACCTTGTAACTGCAAACGCATAGCGTTAGTTCTTGATAACGTTGTTACTATATATATACCTAAAGAAGCTCCATCTCTAGCTATTGTGTTTAATACACTAATAAATGCTTCATTATATTTAGCGTCTGCCATTCCATCGAAACTATCTATTAGAATAAAAATCGTTGGTATACTCTCGATCGCTACTTCATTATACTGTGTATAATTAGTTACCTTGGCATTAGCTAACAGTGTTTTCCTATGTTTAACTTCTTCTTCTAAACGTTTTAGAGATTTTGTGATTTTTTCTTCTTCATCTAAGGTGAAGTAATCTGCAACATGCGGAAACTCACTAATAGATATAAGTCCACTTGTTCCGAAGTCATATAAATATATATGGACATCTTCTGGAGTATTTTTTCTCATCAAATCTAGCGCTATACTCTGTAAAAACGTTGTTTTCCCAAAACCTGGACTAGAAATTAACATAATATGTCCTGTTTTTTCCATATCTAGATATAATGGCGATTGTTCTTGTTTTTCTGGAATATCCTGGTAACCTACTAAAATATTAAGTTTTTCTTTGCGTCCCCAATACTCTTTAAAGTTATTATTTTGAATATCATCACTATATATATTATTTTCTAATGGGGGCAGCCATGGACTTGCAACTTTTGCTAATCCTGTTTTATCAAATAGTTTTTTAGTATACTCTACAATTACATCTAATTGAGTTGGTATAGATTTAATTTCTTTTCGCGCCGATAGTCCACTTAAATCTTTATTTATAGGTGTATATTGTCCATTATTTCTGATTTCGTATATTGTTAAATCTCTATTATCAATATCTGATTCATCTTCTTTATATTCTGCCCCACTCCAAGCACTTTGGAATAGTTCATAGATTTCATTATTACCTACTTGTAGATATGCTCTACCCGTTTGTGTAATCTGCGCTGCATCCGGTGTTTTAATAATTTCACGCGAATCTGCTACATCTTGTACTTTCAGAGCTATCTTAAATTTTGAGTTTGACCATATCTGATCGTTTACCACACCACTAGGTTTTTGTGTAGCTAAAATCAAATGAATCCCCAATGAACGTCCAATACGAGCTGTTGATATTAACTCTTGCATAAAGTCTGGTTGTTCTTGTTTTAATTCTGCAAACTCATCACTTATTATGAATAGATGTGGTAGTGGTTCTTTCGCTTCCCCTTGTTTATATAATTTTGTATATTGATTAATGTGATTAACATCATGTTCAAAAAATAATCTTTGACGTTTTTTCAATTCAGCTTTTATAGAAACCAAGGCTCTTAGTGCTTGATTGGCATCTAAGTTGGTTATTGTCCCCACTAGATGAGGTAAGTCTGCGAATAAATTAGCCATACCTCCACCTTTATAGTCTATTAATAGAAAAGCTACTTCATATGGGTGATAGTTTACAGCTAGTGACAAAATATATGATTGAATTAATTCTGATTTCCCTGACCCTGTTGTCCCCGCTATCAAACCGTGTGGCCCATGAGCTTTTTCATGAAGGTTCAGATATAATATATCATCTCTTCCTCTTACCCCTAGCGGTACAGCCATAGTTTGATAAGCTTCATTTTGTTGCCAACGCTCTAAGATATTTAATTCTGAAATTGTTTTTGCTCCATACATTTCTAAAAATGTTATAGAATTAGGTATTGAATTGCGAAGGGTTTCTTCATGATTTATACCTGCCAATCCTCTTGCAAAATTTTCTTTATTTAACAATGGTATCTGCTCTAACGGAGAAAACTCTTTATTTATATACTCTCCTTTATGCAATATTTGTATTCCTTTTTTATCATTTCTGTAATCAATAACTGTTTTAACATGTTCCGGCAATCTCTCTATTACCTCTTCTACAAAAACAAGTGTAACTCCTATAGATGTTAAATCTTCATTTATATATTCCATTATATTATGGTCTAATAATAAACTTAAATCCGTTATAAATAATATATAGTGAGGAGTGTATAATTTTTCTTTTGATTTATCGGTATTTTGATCATAATCAAGTTTTCTATCTTTAATTATTTGATACAAAGAAGTCAACAGTTGATCTCTTGTTTGCTGATTATATATAAAACCTCTGCTATTAAATGCACTTATCTGGATATGAGGTAACCATCTACTCCAATTCCACAGATTTAGTTCATCTTCTCTAAAAATTGGAATAAACTGTACATCATGATAACTGTGAAAAACCGCTATTTGCATCATTAGTTGCTGTATTTGTTCTATTGCTATTTTTCTTGTTCCTATATAACCTGTAGGCACGTGAATATCGCCCTTAACAGGAACATTTGGAATATTTCTATAGTGTGATAATAGGTTATTTATATCTCCTATTACTTCTTCTCTTACCTTAGAAGTTTCAGATTTGCTATATTCTATAGAAAAACTCGGTTCCACTTCCCCTGTACCTAATCTATAAGTAAGAAAATCAAAATAATATGGTGTTTTTTCGTATATCCTTCTATCTACTTCTTTTGGCATTTGCAATATTTTCTTCATATCTGGATAATGATGTTCTAACGATTGCTTTTGCTCTTCCTTACAATTTGCAAATTCTAGTTGTTTTTCTTCAAGATACTCTTTGTAGTCTTCAACTTTCTTTTGTTGACGTTCTTTGAATTTTTTCCTATCAGAAACATAGCTATGTATCGATGTTATAATAGTAACTGTTGACATTCCAAACATCATTATCATCATTGTTCCACTAGAAGAATAGATATACATCAATATTGTAAAGAAAATCATAGCTGAAGGCATCATAAGTAATCTTAGAAGGGACTGCCTAGATTCCTCTTCTTCCATCGGAGGTGTTCCAACAGTAACTTTATCTGTTGGTTCCCTTAAAATAATACGTGGTGAGCGATGAAACTCCTCCGCTCTATTCTCATATTGCTCATCTTCATCATATGTTATCATGCCGCTTTTCAATGCAAAATTACTGAATAGGCTCAAAGACGTACTTAATACTTTTATGCTTAATCCTTCTAAAAATACTATCTCATCGGATTCTTTTAAAGAAACTTCACCTGTGGTCTTATTTCCATTTAAATAAAAATATCCTTCACTTACGATTTTTGTTTCTTCCTCATAACTTATCAAAACAGGAAACTTAATCTCTTTAAAACAAATATCTGCAAGATCTGTTGAATCTATAAGAACATTTTTTCTATCCAATAAATAATGTGTATTTTTTGTTAGAATCAACAGACTAAGCTCTAATCCACCCACTTTTACATTATGCGTTCCTTGAGAATATTCACTATCATTTATAATTACTCTATCATGTTTTACACGTATTAAAACCTCTTCTGTCGATTCCTCTACATAAATATCACATTCTTTTCTATTTCCTAGACGATATTTTCTATTAGGGTAAAGTATATAATTTTTTTCTTTATAAATAATATAAACCTTCATTTCTTCCTCCTATTTTTTATCGTCTTTTTTTATTTCTTCTTCAGATCCTAAATACTTTTTCTTCAGCTCGTCTAGTTTTGATTTATAACTATTTAGTTGCTCTGTTCGTTTTTCTGAAGACAACTCTGGATTACGCTGTAGTTCATCTATTTTCTTAGTTATACCATACATTAGTAATTGTGGATCATCTAAAAAGCTTGCAACGTCTATAGCTTCATCTATCTTAGCTTGACCTATCAAAATCCAATAGCTTAAGTAGTCAGCATTAGATTGATTATTTATTTTGCTTAATCGCTCTTTTTGTTTTTCTGTCAATGGCTCAGACTGAATAACTGAATAAGCTACAATATATTTATCTTCTTGACTGATAGACTTTCTATTCATTTTCTTACTTTTTTCTATAACATTAGAATAATCTTTATTTATAAATGATAATCTTATATCTGCAATTTTATCTTTTTGAGGAATTGAGTACAATAACATATACCCTATAAAAACTCCTAATACTATCGTTGCTATGCCCGTTATAAAAATACTTGTTTTTAAAAATTTGATATTTTTCCTTGTTACTCGTGTATAATTTTCTATATTATCTTGCTTTTCTTTATTATAAAAATCTGATAATACATTAACAACACCATCTAATGTTGGTTCTTTGGCTATTTTTTCACAGAACAGATTTCCTCTGTAAAATTCTAATGCTCCCGCCGCCAACTTATCATAATCTGCCTTTACATCTATTATTGAGATAGCTATAGCTTTATATTGATTTAAAAATTCTTCGTAAGAAATTCTGTCATATGGATATACTTGGTTTACCACCCCTCTATAAACTAAAAGCGGTATCCCATTTTCTGTAAATACTATTGATTCTTTATCGAAACGATATGTATACTTAGAGCTTTCTAAATCTGTATAAATTTTTGATAGATTAATAAGGTAACGTAATTTATATTCTAAATTTAATAACATTATCTTGTTATAATCATCATATTGCTCAAGAACTTCACTCTTTATTCTGATGTTATCTTCATCAACTTCTATAGTTGTATCCACAAAAAATGGTGATTTCGCCACCAATAACGCCTGCGCTATTTCCTTATTTCCTTTGATCTCTTCTTTCGTTATCTCCACAACATATTCCATCAATACATCTCTCCTTTCATATATTAAATTCTTTCTACTATTAGAAAACTCCCACTTCTAATATCTGAAAAATCTGCTATTCTACTAAAACTAGTTAATAAAACATTTGTCCCTCTCACCCTAACAATAGGATTATCTATTTCTAATTGAAGAGAGTATGCTTCCACTAATGTTTGTAATAATTCTTTTGTTGTAATTTTTTGAGGAATTCTTATATCCATCATCCTATCTAAATACACTCCAAAGTCTATACTAATATCTATATATTCAACACTCATTATACCCCTCTTTTCTTATAGAATACCTTAACAATTGACAATGTCATCACAAAAAACGCCCCTATTATTATCAATATGTTCTGCCAGTTAAAAACACTTTTTTTCTCTTTTAAAATAATTTTCGTGTTTTCTGAATTTCCTTTTTGTTGATTTGCCAAAAATATACTCTTTTTATAATTGTCTAGCTCTGTTTCTTTTTTTATCTCCATATCGAAGATAAGAGCCTTATCTTTTTTATAAGATATAGACTCTTTTTCTTTCTGTTCTGAGATATTTTTTGTTAAAGCTTCATTAAATAGTTTTGTTAATTCTGTTTCTTGTTCAACATAGTAGCTTTCCTTTTGATATGCACTTTGCGATATTCTTGTATCTATTTTCAAAGCACCATCTTCGGCATATACGTCTTGTTGGAAGAACAATATACAGCTTAATATTATCGGGATTACTTTAAAAACCTTACCCATTTCATACCTCTATTAAATATTCTTTATCTTTTTATATTCTGACATATTTAAAACTGAAACTAAAATCATAAGGATAAATGAAATACCAAAAACAACACCCCAGCCATCTTGATTATTTAAAAATGATGTTAATGCATTTTCTATGTAATTTAATGGAGATATATAAGATAGCACTTCATTTGCCTTTGTTCTCTCATCTAGCAGCTGTCCTGCAGTTACTAAGTATATCAATAAAATACTTATACTAATCAATAGTCCTGTAGATTTGATTTTATTTAACAACCAATTATTCATTCCTGTAAATAAAACCATTAAAACAAACATTAACGCAATTAATCCTAATGTCTTTTCAAATACAAAATCTAATTTTCCTCCTACTATTAAGCCCATAATCATAGATAGGACAAAGCTTAATCCTAGCAGTATAGTCATAGGTAGTGAGGCATTCTTCCACTGAACCCTTGAAATATATCTCTGATTTTGGATTTTTGAAAAATCTGTATTTTGCAACATATGAGCTAATAAAATACTTATTAGATAGATAACCATCGTCACAACAAGTCCTGTACGTGTATCTTGTTTTATTGATAATTTTGGTAAATTGTTTTCAGAGACTAACTTATTAATATTCCCCGCATTCACAGGATTTGATAGATAATCATAAACAGCTTTGTTCTTGCTATTACCATCTTTTGTGTTACTTAATACTTTAGAAAAAGTTTTTAAAAACTCTTCGTTATCACCATAATTGGCATCCATAGAAGATTTCAACTCATTAACTTTTGATGATAACCCCATACCATCTTGCTCCAAAGTCTTCACACTATTACCAAGATTTTCAAAACCTTTATTTATTGTTTCTGAAGTGGATTGATTTGATTTAGTATTATTAAGTAGCGTATTACTTGCTGTCATTAACTTAATCAAATCTTTATTAATATCCATACTTACTGTAACTAATTCCGTATTATCTCTTTTCTCAGTATCTTTAAACTCTGGTTTTCCCTCTAAAGTTTTTGATACTTTTTCTGTTTCTGAGATTACCGCTCCCAAGTTATTTGAAAGATCTTTTGTAGTTTTTCTTAATTCACCTACAACTTTATTCAATTCTTCAACATTAACTTTCAAGCCTTTTATTTCATCAAATTTTTCTTGAGGTATTGTCAGATCTTTTTTCAACTGATTAGTTATTGTTTTTTCAACAAGCGAAGTTAAAATTTTATTTATGTCTTTTAACTCTGCTTTTTTCAATAATGATCCTTCTTTTGGCTCTAACGAATCAAAATTATCTTTATTTAAGTCTAATCCATATATTGTTTTTACGACTGTAAATAAATTATTATAATTTTTCAAATCATTGTATATTGCTTCATTACTATCACTAAATTTAAATGGTAATTCAAATGGGAAAATAACTTGTGTTTGTGTAATTGTATTATGAAAATCTTTATCCTCTTTTGAATAAAGGACTTTCTTTTGTTTTGTCCCATCTTCCGCTACAACTTCTGCCTCTTCACCTTCACCTTGTGCTACAGATATATTTCTAACTGTGTCTGCTTTTACATCTACCACAGCCGGAGTCATTAGGAGTACGTCTTCTTTATACTCTAATTTATAATTTATAGTAAGCTCTTCTGCTGGTTGATTTAATTCTATAACAAACTCATTATCATTTATTTGTTTAACTGATCCATAATTAGTACTTACTTCTTTAAACTTGTAAAGAGGATTCACCAATAGTTGTACTCTTGTATATTTCTCCTCACCTTTTGCAAGTGTTATTGTACGAGTTGTTTTTAGTTCCGTTTCAGCATTTTCTTTTAAACTATCCAACCTTGCTTGACTAAGTGTTTGATTTTTTTGTGTTAAAGTAATTTTATTTTTCTGAGAAAACTTCTCTGCAAATCGATTTATATTTTTTAAATATTGCTTATCTGCATCACCTAAATGAAGTTTTTCTATTGTTGCTTCGTCATAATACGGCAACTCTCTTACAGCTTCGCTGACTTTTTCAATCATTGAACCTTTTAAATCTTCTACCAATAATCCTATAGTCTGCTCATTTGCTTGTCCTATAGCATTTTTTTTCAACGATTCTGCCACTGCTTCATTTATTTTATCTTGATATGTAGCCATAATATCTAATACACTCTTATTCATAGTACTAAATGTAGTCAGCATAGTTTCAATAGCTTTGTTTAAGTTTTCTGCTTTTTTCTCCGCCTCTGAAAAGGCTGCTGGATTCATCAACTCTCCATCTAAGTGTTTTTGAGTTGTTTTTAAATTAGACAGTTCATCTTTTACTGATAATTTTTTAAACTCTTCATCATACTTTTTCAAGTTATCTTCTCTTGTTTGAATCGAAGTTTGCCATTGTTCTTGTAAAAGTTTTATTTTCTCTATCTCTTTTTCATATGTTTTATTCGTGTCTATAATTGACGTGAAAGCTTCATTAGTATTATTTATACTCTTATGAAAACTACTATAAGAAGACATCATACCCTCACTACTATTACTCACCCCTTTAAATTGATTTGAGTAATCTGTAAGTGGCGTTAATAAATTAGATTGGTATTTATTTAAAACACTTCTCTCACGACCAACAGCCGCTCCTACTTGTGTCTGAGATGACTGTAAGTTCCCTATAATACTTGAGAAATACACATTAATAATATCTTTATTAAAAAATTGTTTTATTTCAGATATTGCTTGCTCAGCTTGCTTTACGATATCTTTTTTATCCGATTTTATTTTATACTGAAATATCGCTTGCTTTGGACTATTACTCTCTAACGCTAAAACATCTTCTGAAAACTTACTCGGTAGGACTAGCATAATATTATAATTACCATTTTCTAACCCTTTTTCAGCAATAGCTCTACTTACTGTTTCTAATCTGTATTCTGTATTTTCTTTTAATGTAGTCAACAGAACACTACTCATCTGAACATTATCACCATTATATACAACACCATTATCTTCATTTACAAAAGCAATTTTTATATCGTTATTCGTTACTTTCGTTTCTTGATTTCCTGTTGTAATCGGTCGTGGTTTTATTACACCGTAAAATATTATTGTAGCAGCCAACAACATAATTACGGATGATAGTATAGTTAATCCTTTTTTATTCATCTTACATCTCCTTCACTAAAAAAAGAGGTTGACTTAAATCCCCAACCTCTTTCTTCTTATTTTTAACCGTTTAAACCAAAATTACGTGATAGGTCTTGGTCGTGTTGTTGCATAGCTTGTGCTGTCTTATCTAATTGTACATTGATTTGTTGCATTAACTCTGCAAAATTTTGAACTTTCGGTTTTAATTCATTAAATTGATTATCAAAACCTTGGAAAGCTTGACCTTCCCATTCTCCGCGTAAAGTATCTTGTAATCTTTGTAAATTACTTAAAATTGTATTAATATCTTCTGATGCTCTCCCATACTCGCGCGCACGGCTTTGTAGTACCTCTGGAGAAACTCTAATTTGTCCTGACATAGTCAATCTCCTTTTCTCAATTTTATTTCCTATAGTATAACATATTATAAATATATTTACAAGTTATATTATAATTCAAAATATCTCTTTAGAATTAAGTATCTCTTCCACTTATTCTTGATCCCCAAAACAATCACCTATAAACATCTTATAATATTCTAAACTTCTATTTACCTCTTCTAATTTCTGGTTCAGTGCTTTTATCGCCTCTCCACTCATACCTTCTGTTCCTATATGCTCTTTTACATATTTTATTTCGCTTTGGCTCTTTTCTATTATTCTCTTTGCTATTTTTTGAGAGTTTACTATCTCATCTAAATCAAAAGCCTTATAGACTCCCTCTTCTACTATTTTCTTTAGATTTGGTTCTAAATAACTTAGATTACTCTTGGTACTTTCAGTAGTATATATTATTTGTACTATCTTGCTTTTGTTTGATATTACTTTCTCTTGAACACCTTCGATTCCTATTATTACAGCCTCTGGATATAACTGTTTAAATTTTCCCCAATTTATTATTCTTGTACTTATTTCCTTTGTTATCATTGAATTCTCTATATATTCTTCTAATAATAAGGTTTTCCCATAATTTCCTATCACTTTTTTAACTGTACTTTCTAAATTTATGACACGTTTTATCCAGTTTACTAACCCTTCAGAAAATGAAGACAAGCTTTCTCCCATTATTTGAGTTACTTTGTTTGCGTACTCCTTACTTCTTTTTTCTACTTGCTTGTCGAACGCTTGAATTACATCTTTTACATCATCAAATATTTCGTCGCGTTCTAAGTAGGCTTTGTAGCTTTGTGGCATGTTTTTTACCGGATTACTTCCTATGAAAACACCTTGTTGTAGTTTTGTACCTATCCATCTATCTTGTTCTTCAAAGTTTTCCGCTAATCCTTGCGTTAGTTCTGCTGTGTTTTGGAGTTGTTTTTCTAACTCTTCTATATTTTTTTCAGCTACTTCTAACACTTGTTTTAAAGATTGACTTATTCCATCTTCTTTTCCTGTTCTTAGTCCATCTCCCTCGAATGTTTTATCACTTTCTTCTAGGAGATGCTTAGTACTACTTTCTATTCCTTGCCACGATTTTAATATAGTAGGCCTTTTTTCAAAGTAACTTGACATATCATCTGCTCGCTCTTTAATGCAATGATTTAATAGACGCTCGCTCTCATTTCTCAATCTAAGTAATTGTCTATTATATTCTGTTGGATCTAGTTCTACTCTATCAACTAACACCTTCTTATCACTTGGAAATTGATCCATTCTTAACTCGTATGTTTTTTGAAGACTCTCTAGAATATCTTTATTTTTTATAATTTCACCTATCGAGTCTTTTAGCACATCCAATATCAATGGTATTTGAGCACTATTAAGCTCCTCTCTGATACTCTCACTTACTTGTTCTTTTCGTTTATTAAAATCCATTCCTACTTTATTATTTTTTTCTATACATAATTTTGTTATTCTTTTTATTGTTTCTAGATCGCCTAGTACTCTTGTTTGAATGTTGTTACTTAAAGTTTTTAAAACTTCTGGATTAAGTTGAATTTTTTCTCCACTCGCTATGCTAGCTTTATCATTCAATAAATTTTTTCTTTTTAAATCTAATTCTCCTAATCTAACATCTATCTTTCCATCTCCATCAATATCTATATTCACTTTCTGAAATAATATTTGATTGGTTATTTTTTCTATTTCCTTTCTTGCCTCTTCCGAGTCAATAATGTCTGATAAGCTATGAATTCCTGCATTTGTTAAAAAATATTCTCTACCTATATACTTTCCTTTTAGAGCATACGCAACCATAGTTAGTAAATCTGTTTCGGATTGTATCCTTAGCACTTGTCCGGTAAAAGTTTCTTCTAACTTCATTATTTTTTTTAGATACTCTTCTTGAATCGGTTTTAATTGCCTACTAACAAACTTGGCTGGTTCAAGCGAACCAAATATTCTTATTATAGTATCTTTTGTGAGTTTATCTACTACATCAACAATATTATCTGAAGAGATATGTAATGGAGCTGGATTATATATTATTGTTTTCTGGACATTGTAGTACAATGCAATCCATTGCGCCAAATTCCCACCTAAACTATGCCCTGTTAATATTATATCATCTCCTTATTCAGCTCTTATTTTTTCATAGAATTTTCGTGCTGAATTAACATGGCCATCTCCTAGTCCTAGCCCTATTCTTCCAATATCTGTCTTTATCCAATCATTCCATAAATCATTCGACCCTGTATACGCAAGAATCACTTCCCCTGTATCTTTATCTTTAAATGCTGTTCCGCTTGTACCTGTATCTTTATCATAAAAATCATCTAGGTATTCTAGGTTTTTTGGATAAGTACCTTTCATGTTAGATATTACTTCTTCTAAAATCTTTTCGTCTTTTAGCATTGACATTCTAGCTTTTTCAAACTCATATGTCACTTGAGAAGCATATAATGTATTATTCTTCATACTTCTACTTACCTTTCTCTTCTACTATTTTTTCTACCAAATAAATATCCGTAATTTCTTCTCTTATTACTATCGAATGAAAATATGTTTTATCTTTTTTACTATATTGTCCTTTTATATCAAGACTTAACTCCCCTCTATTTATTCCTAGATAATTATTTACCTCTTTATTTGTAAAATGATATTTTATATTGTAATTATCCGTTTCAAAGCTGTATGATTTATCTTTTACTTCTAATTTTTTTAATATATCCTTATTCAACTTTAATTTTTGAAATAGAAAATAGTTTTTAGGTAATAACTCGCCTGTTAACTCTGGTTTCTCCAAAACTAATCCTTTGCCTTTTTTATATTCTACTTTACTCTCTTTTTCTATAGTTTCTTTGTATGGTTTTGATTCTAATAATACCTTTTTTACTTCCCCTTCTATTTTTTTGATATCTTTGCTTCCCTTCATCTCCAAACGGACACTGTAAGTTTTACCATTTTCTTCGACTATTCTCGCTTGATATATCGTAAATCCATTCGGAAATTTCTCAAATAAATCTTCTGGATTTTCTGTGGGGTAGACTTTTTCTATATCTGATACTTCATTTTCTAGCCAACTTCTACTGCCTTTCCCCGTTATTCCGCAACCTGCTGTCATCATTAACACCCCTCCTGCTATTATTGTTCCTATAATTTTTATTAATTTCTTTTTTGTTTTGATTTCTTTCTCATGTTTTTCTTCCTTCATTTCCCTACTCCTCTTTTTTATTTTTTTCTATTATATCATACTTTGACTATTTTAGTTAATCAATTATAAAAATAGAACTTCTAGTATCAATGTTAACTCTTTTCTTTTTATTTCTTCTTTATTTAACAACTTAATTCCTTCTAATAACATATTCAACCAAAAAGACTTTACTCTTAACTGATGAGAATGATATGTACCCCTTCGACTGGTTTGTTCAGCAAAAGGGGTACATATCATTCTTGCCTCTCTGTTTTTCACCTCTACAGCATCATATCATCGTTAATAATATTGCTTCCACTATTCTTTTTGAACAATTCTAGTAGTTTTGCTACGGTTAAATCTTTTTTCTCTTCACCTTTTATATCTACAACAACATGGCCTTCATGAAGCATAACTAGACGATCACCATATTCTATTGCGTGTTCCATATTATGAGTTATCATAACTGTTGTTAAATTATTTTTCTTAACGATTTTATCCGTAAGGTTCATTACCATAGCGCTGGTTTTAGGATCAAGAGCTGCAGTATGTTCATCTAAAAGAAGAAGTTTAGGTTTAACAAGTGTCGACATAACCAAAGTTAACGCTTGGCGTTGCCCCCCTGATAGAAATTCCACACTACTCTTCAATCTATTTTCTAGACCTAATCCTAATTCCTCTAATGCTGTTTTGTAAAGTTCTCTATCTTCTTTTTTCACACCTGGAGAAAAAGATCTTGATTTTCCTCTTTTTAGCGCTATTGCCATATTTTGCTCAATAGTCATCCTTGTAGCTGTTCCCATTTTTGGATCTTGAAATACACGCGAAATATCTTTTGAACGTTTTGTTACATCATCTTTTGTTACATCTACTCCATCTAAAGATACCGTTCCACTATCTGGGAATAACACACCCGCAATAACATTCATCAATGTAGACTTCCCAGCTCCGTTACTTCCTATTATAGAAACAAACTCCCCATCTTCTATCTCCAAACAAAGATTTCTAAGAACATAATTTTCATTTATCGTTCCTTTTTCAAATGTTTTTTCTATATTCTTTAACACTAAACTCATTTTTATCTCCTAACACCCTTTGGGAATTTTTTCTCTAATTCAGGTATAAATAAAATTATTGCTAAAATAATTGCTGAGAATAATTTTACAAGTTGCGTATCCATACCCGGTATCTCCAATACTAATGAAATAACAAGTCTATAAATAATTGAACCGATAATTATAGAGGCTATTCTCTTACCTAGGCTAAGGTTTTTGATAACTACTTCTGCGATTATAATAGAAGCAAGACCTATAACAATTGTTCCTACCCCCATATTCAAATCAGCAAAACCATTATTTTGAGCAAGGAGCGCTCCTGATAAAGCGATAAAACCATTACTTATCATATAGCCTAAGATTTTCATATTATCTATTCGTATACCATTAGCTGCACTCATATCTTCATTATCACCTGTTGATAAAATCGCTAGCCCTACTTCCGTTTTTAAGAATATAGTTAGCAAGACTATTAATACTAATGAAAATACTAACCCTAATAGAATTACCGCATAGACTTTCGGTATTCCAAAACCTTGTAACATTGTCACCAATGTTTTTTCTTTTAATAATGCTATATTAGCTTTCCCTAAAATTTTCAAGTTTATTGAGTATAACCCTGTTAAAGTTATAATCCCTGTTAACAATGCCGGAATTTTCATTTTTGTATGAAGTAAACCAGAAACCACCCCTATAACAAGTCCTCCTAGCATTCCTAAAAAGGTTGCTAAAAAAGGATCCATACCATTCACCAAACTTATTGCACATATAGCTGCACCTAATGGAAAACTTCCCTCTGCTGTTAAATCAGGAATATCTAACAATCTAAAAGTTATATATACCCCTATGGCCATAATCGACCAAAGTAAACCTTGTGAAACACTTGATAATAATATATCCATCTTATCCTCCTATATTATCCTAATACTTTTAATAATTCTTCTTTATTCAAACCTAATGCACGCACCATATCATCATTTATATCAACAGCTAACTTTTTAGGTTGTTCAACTGGTAATTCTGATATTTTTTTTCCTTTTAAGATTTGTGCTGCTTGACGGCCTGCTTGACGACCTATCTCTTTGTAGTCTACACCGTAAGTAACCAACATTCCTTCTAAAACTGCTTTATCTCCTCCTAATGCTGGAACTTTTTTCTCTTTTAAGACTGCACCAATTGTTGAAATTGTTGATGCTACTGTAGTATCCGTCGGGAAGTAAATTGCATCTACTTCACTCGCTAGTGATGTAATAACTTGTTGAACATCATTTGTTGTAGTTACTGTTTTTTCTACAACTTCTACACCAGATTTTTTCAAAGTTTCTTTCGCAATCTTAGCTTGTGCTTCAGAGTTTACTTCACTTGAATTATAGAAAATTCCTACTTTTTTTGCTTTTGGAACTATTTTTAGCAATTTCTCTATTTGTTTATCTACTGGCGTTAAGTCAACAGTTCCTGTTACATTTCCTTCTGGAGCGTCTGCTTTAACCAATAATGAAGCAGCTACCGGATCCGTTACAGCTGTGAAAATAGTGGGTGTTCTATTATCAACATTAACCATAGCTTGTGCTGCAGGTGTTGCTATAACAAAGTTTAAATCATTTTTTCTTGCAAGCTGTTCCGCTATAGTTTGAAGATTACTCTGATCTCCCATAGCATTTTGAACATTAAATGTTACCTTATCCGAAGTGTATCCTTCTTCTGCCAAAGCTTCTACAAAACCTTCTCTTGCACTAGTTAAAGCATTATGTTCAGCGTATTGCAAAACTCCTATTTTTATATTATCTGTTTTAACTTCACCTTTATTGCTACAACCACCAAGTACTAATAAACTTATTCCTAACAATACTTTTAATTTTTTAAATTTCATTTTCTTTTTCTCCTTTTTATTTTTTAATTTTAAGATTCTTCCAAAAGAAAAAACCGTTTAGAATGTTCTAAACGGTTTTCAATAGTTTCTATACAAGTTTAAAAAGTTCTTAACCTCGTATTATTTTTTATAAACTGTTAGCCCGCTTAGAATATTCCTCTATGCGAGCATCACCAAACTCTACAGCTCCCATAGATACAAACCTTGTTTGTACCTATAAGACCTAAGCACAAACACTATCTAATAGTAGCTGTAGTAATAATTATTTAATTGTGTATTAAATAATTTTGATGATAACATAACAGTGTTCCTCTCTTTTTATCTTGTTATTTTTAGTCTAGCACTGCTATTTCTGTTTGTCAAGTAATTTCCTAAAGAATTCTGAAAATTTAACAAATTAGTACTTTTTATTTAAGAAAAAATGAGTATATCTGCTATTTCGATATACTCATCTTTTATAATACTTAACTATCTTTTACTTTTAATTTTACCATAATCATACTTATCAAGGTTATTCCAATTACTATTAAAAATATTGTTTTACTTTGGCTAAAACCAAACAAGCCATGTTTAATATGTTTAGCTATCCACACATAAACATAATCCCCGTAATAAATACCTAAAGCAAAGAACGCTTGGTAAATACCCATACTAACGTTACGATACTCTCTGTCAAAATATTGCATTGCTAGTGCAATAAGAATATTGTACGCTCCACCATATCCTAAACCATTTAGAGTATAGCTAAAATAAATTATATATGGATTGTTGATATATAAGGCTATTATGTAAAAAGTTAATAAGCACCCAAGTAAAAATAACAATGTTTTTTGAATTCCCCATTTACGAGTAAGATATACTCCTACAAGAACACCTGCAATTAATTGTGGCACAGCAAAAACCGCATCTATATACGCCAACATAAGTGGTGTCATATTTAAATCAGTCTTCCCATAAGCGATCATATTTGCCCCACTGGTAGAAAACTTGATAAATGATAATAAGACAGCTAATAAACAAATATAAATAAAACTCTTATGTTTTAAAACTACCTTAACCTTATTAAATGAAAAATCACTATCAACAGGACGATAATCCTTCATCATAAAAGTTAGTACAAATGTTATTAAAGCTATAATTCCTGATACAAGCCACATATAATTAAACTGTTTATATGTGTTCATAGTTAATATATATTGAATTGGCGCCGCCATAAATTCTGCTAAAAGCGGCGCTATAGATAAAATAGATACCGACACCGCCGCCTTATCTTTCGAAAATGTTTCTGAGAAAATAACATTAAATAATGCTAGCATTGTTGCACTAATCCCTAGTGACAATGAAGATAAATAAAGTGTTAAATAATTCGCATTAAATGCAACCAAAAATGAGGTCAAAATTAACAAGAATAATGCAATCTGTATAAACACTTTACGACGTTTAAAAATATCACTCGCCAAAAACATCGGCAACCTAACGATTAAACTCATAAGACCATAGCCAGCGGCTATTTGCGCCGCTAAAACCGGAGTTAAAGACAATCCACCCTGCTCTATTGGTGTTATCGCATAAAGCTTCCTATAAGCTCTTATTATACTAATCGCCGTCCAAAACAACACCAAAATCCAAAAAATTATTATTTGCTCTTTTTTTAGTTCAAATTTTTTAGATAAGTAATATACTAATATCAAAATAAAAACTATCATTATTAGCGAAAATAAAATTTTTGTTTTAACCATCTCCTAACTAATTTTATTCAATTAATAAATTATATCACAAAATCTAGTTTATAGTTATAAAAGATACCTATTAAATTTTATGATATTTTTTGTTATTTCTTCAATAAAACCCTAGCGCATACTTTTCGCAAGAACTAAAAAACTAATTTCTGAATTTGGAAAAAGTTCTTTTAGTGGTTTTGCACAAGATAGTAGGGTATTTCCACTGGTAAAAACATCGTCGATTATAAGCACTTTGGAAATATTTGTGTCAGGCATAGTAGAAGATAATGTATAAAACGGATGTCCCGCTCTTTGCTTATGTAGCTTCGCTTGTTTAGGTCGATAATCAGACTCTAGAATTTTCTCAAATTTTACATTACACAAAGTGCAAAGTTGTTCTATATGATCAAAGCTGCGAATTACTTTTCTCTCATTATTAGCTGGAACTATTGTAATTAAATCAAAATTATACTCTTCAAAAAATTTTCTAAACAGACTTTTATACTTTAGGCATTCTTCTACGTCTCCTCCATATTTAATCGCATAAATGCTATCTTTCAAAAATTCATAATCAGCGAAATAATACAAGGTATATTCTCCTAACTGTTCTATATTTATATTTAGATTTATCTTACAACTTTCACACAAAATAAAACTTTCCTTCTTTGAAAAAACATTTTTAAACCCTAATTTTTCTTTTATCTCTTTCTTACAAAAACTGCATTCCATTATTTACTCCTTATTTAACCGTCTATACTTAGCTAGGTTATTCATATAGTTTATTTCTTTTATCGCAAGCCTCATATTTTTATTAATTTTATCTGCTAAAAACACGATTTCCCCGCTATAATCGTATTCTTTCCTTCCTACTCGTCCTGCTATTTGTATCAATGCCTCTTTTGTAAAAATCTTATGATTAGCTTCGAATACTAAAACATCGAGATAATCAAATGTGACGCCTCTTTCTAGTATAGTAGTTGTAATTAAGACATCTATCTCCCATTTTTTAAATTTTTCTAACTTTTCGCTCCGTTTTTCATCTTCACTATAAACAAAATCTATAACTATATCATCCACTAGACTTTTTTCTAAATATAATTTTAAACTTTTACTCATAGCGATAGTTGGAGCAAATATTAATAATCTCCTAGCTAGTTCTAATCTTTGAGTAATAAACTGCGTAATGTACTGTGACTTCTTCTCATAGGTAAATACTTTACTTTGTTCTATTTTTATTTTTGGAATAGGAAGCAAATACCCATGAAATCTTATAGGAATTTTTATAATCTCATCGACAAGTTTTTTTACTTTATCTGATGGCGTTGCTGATAAAAACACTAATGTTCCCTGATTTTTTAGACTTGTCATAGCTCCTTGTTCTAAACATTCATCACCGTAGTATGGAAAAGCATCTACCTCATCTACTATGACAATATCAAAATAATTATAATATTTTATAAGTTGATGTGTAGTCATTAGATAAAAGTGCGAATCAACTAAATTTTTTTTATCCCCATGAAGAACACTTATAGGAATATCGCTGAAATCCCTATTAAAACGCCTAGCTAGTTCTTGGACAACATCTTTTCGTGGAATAGCCATACAGATTTTTTTATTATTTTTTATATTATTGTAGATAACCTTATAGACTATTTCTGTTTTACCTGCACCGCAGACCGCCCAGATTAAAGTGTTCTTCCTTAATTCGCTATTTTCTACTATTTTCTCACTTGCTTCTTTCTGAACATCACTTAAGATCACTGGCGGTTCTTTTAGTTTATTAATTTTATTAAAAGGAATATTTATATAAAATCTTAAAAAATAATTATCGCATCTTCCGAACTCTAGACATCTTTTACAATATGTTATTCTTGTTCCTTCCGTTTCATAGCTAAAAAATAGTTTTTGATTTTTATTATCACACTGAAGACAATGATAATTTCTTTCTTCTCCTTGAACAACATATACCTTGTCAATATAAGTCAACTCTTCTAAATAATGAATTTTTACTTTAAGTCGTAAAAGTTTAGAAATAGAAAGGAGTAGCCCATTATACGCTCTTAAAAACTCTAAATCACAAGCTTTTAAAGTATAGACTACTCCCGTTATTATATCGTTGTAAATTTCTTCAAAATCTTTGTTTACTTCTCCAAATTTTATATAATCATTATAAATTTCTTTATAACTATTTAACTTTTTTTCTTCATTTCTTTTTGAATAACGAACACAATAAAGTGCTTCGATAAACTCACTATATTCTTCAAAAAACATAACCTACTCCCCACAGTTACCTTTTAAAAATATTTCATAATCCCTTTTAATTTTTACTATCGAATATAACAAAGATTACAAAAGTTCATCTCTACCTAAAACTTTATTGATTTTAGTATTTTTCTGTAATTTTTGCCTTTAATTCTTATATTTAAGACTTTACATAACGTTAAAATGTTATTAATCCTCTATTTTAATTTAATTTTAACAAAAATATATTTATAAAACAAATAATAATCTATTTTTTCGGAAAAATCTTTTTCTAGAAATTATGTTGCTAACGTTATCAAAAAGTGTTATAATATAAGTATAAAAACAAGGGGATACCCTATAAAGTAGACTAGCTACTTTATGAAAGGAGTGCTTTAAAATGTTAAGATATCAAGTACGAGGAGAAAATTTAGAAATTACTCAAGCAATTAGGGAGTATGTTGAGAACAAAGTTTCTAAATTAGAAAAATACTTTGCCGACAGTTTACAAGCAAACGTTTACGCTAATGCTAAAGTATACAAAAATAATAAGAAAAAAATTGAAATAACTGTTCCTCTTAAAGGTGTGACACTTCGCGCAGAGGAAACAAACGAAGATCTTTACGCTGCTATTGATTTAGTTGTGGACAAACTTGAGCGTCAAATGAGAAAACACAAAACTAGAATTAATAGAAAAGGTCGTGAAAAAGGATTTGTAGAAGAAAATCTTCTTACTAGCGCATTAGAAGATGTAGAAGAAACATCACTTGATTTCGGTAAAGTTAAACAACTAAAAGTTGAAACTATGACAAGAGATGAAGCTGTATTCCAAATGGAGCTTTTAGGACATGACTTCTTCGCATTCTTAGATGCAAATACTAACGAAATTTCTATAGTTTATAAACGTCGCGACACTGGTTACGGGGTTCTGGAAATTTCTAAATAATTATGAGTTTAAACTTTAATCGACCATCTTCCGCAGATGGTCGATTATTTTTACAATACTTTATATTTATTATCAAATTATTACCCAGGAGGTTATTATGACAAAAAAAGTTGCCTTATTCGTTGACAATGGTGGCGAAGAGTTAGAATTAATCGCTCCTCTTGATATTATGCGCCGTGCAAATTTAGAAGTTGATCTTATTTCAGCTAATAACGCTGAGTATGTTATAGGTGCACATAATATTAAAATTATTGTTGATAAAAAGATTAATGATATTGAAGATATACTAGAATATGATGCTATTGTTATTCCTGGGGGAATGCCAGGAAGTACATTATTACGTGACAATAACAAAATCATTGAATTTTTCAAAACTATGTATAATGAAGACAAATTAGGCGCAGCTATTTGTGCAGCGCCTATAGTACTAAGTGCGGCAGGGATTTTAAAAGACAGAGAAGCTACATCTTATCCAGGTTTCGATAAAGAACTAGAATGTCAATCTTACAATTCTAAAAAAGCTGTTGTAGTCGATAAAAATGTTATTACTGCTCAAGGTCCAGCCGTTGCCATTCTTTTCGGTTATGAAATAGTTAATTATCTACTAAAAGATGAAACAGCTAATAACATAAAAGAACAAATGTTACTACCCGTATTAAAAGATAATATCTAAAAAATATCCCTCAAATTTATTATTTGAGGGATATTTATATTTATTTTGTCATCTCTTCTAATTGTCTCATTGCTGTTGCTACAACCTCTGGTGTACAAACATCAACCGCCAATTTGAATGATTCTTTTTCACTAGCAGCAAACTCTGCAATTTTTTCAATTTTTTCTTCTACATCTTCTACTACATTCACACATGCTAGGTTATAAGCTAAATCATTTTCTTTATAAAATGGAATTAATCTTTCTACTTCTTCCTTCTTACCTTCTGCTAATAATTGAACTAGAATACCATATGAAACCTTTGTTCCATGAAGAACTTTATGTGTTTCTTTTACTAAACTCATACCATTATGCACAGCATGAGCTCCTGCCATACGTCCATAATGAACTCCAAAACATCCTACCGCTCCAGAAATCGCAAATACAGTATCTACCGCGTGTTTGAAACTTTCTGTTACTGTTTTTGTACTCATAGCTTCTAATGCACCATTAGCATCACGTAAAAGAGCATCACGCGTAATTTTTGCAGCTTCTAGTCCCATTCTTACTAAAGGATCGTTATATTTATTATTTCTTTCCACTAGCACTATAGCTTCATACCACTTCGCAAGAGTATCTCCAATACCCGCAACAAAATATTCTTTTGGTGATTCTAGTAATAAATCTAAGTCTGCAATACAAGCATATGCAGTACGTTTAAAATATCCAACCTCTCTAAAAGTTTTATCCGGATTATAAACCGCCGCTACTGGAGCATAAGGAGCACATGTTGCTATTACCGTTGGAACAGTCATATACTCTTTATTCAAAAAGCTTGCCACACCTTTAGCCGTGTCAATAACACGACCTCCTCCTACACCAATAACCACATCAACATCTTCTCCATATTCATCTGCAATGCGTTTCATATCTTCATAAGATGATGTCCCGTCATATTTTGCTACTCTAAATTCTCTATTCCCCTTATAAAATTTTTTAAAAGCTTCATAAGATTTTTCACCTGTAACAATCAAAGGAGTATTAAATCCTTCTAGCCTATTATCAAGTACAGCCAAAGCTCCACTCCCTGAAATATATTCACTCACTCCTGGTCTTGCTACATTTGCTAATTCAAACATTCTTATCTCTCCTTTATTTTCTCATCATTCAATTTTTTATAAGTATGATTATAACATTTTCGATAATTAAAATCAATAGTAAGTTAATATGCAATTATTTTCTGACAATTATTTTTGAAACAATAAAAGCTAACCTAGCATCCCCTTCCTAAGTTAGCTTTCTTTTTATCTTGGATAAAATATCGTTCCTTCTCTTTTTGTTTCGCCTTTTGTTATCGATTCTACTATAGTACTAGCTTTTTCTAAAGCAACTATCTTACCATCTAATTGTTCTATTAGAATCTTTCTACCTTTATATGGGCTGTAAACACTCGCCTCTACATTTTCTACTCGCAAATAATATTTTTCATCTAGGTTCTGCTCTTTTAGCATATTTTTTATTTGTGCCAAGTTCTCTTCACTATAATCTACATACTCAAAAAGTCTTCTATTTTGTAGTCTTCGAGCTAAATCCGCTGCAATTTCATCATCTTTATCCTGAATTAAACTACAACAATACAATAGAGAATTTTCATCTAATTTGAAATACTCTTCTACACTAACCACATTTTTTTCAAGAAATGGGATTAAAACTTTCATATCAGAAAAATACTCTTTATTATCTTTAAAAATATCTTTTAATCTATTAAAAAGTTGAATAAATACTGCCTCATAGCTGCGTGCTACTGGATGATAATATACTTGCCAATACATCTGATATCTTGCCATAATATAGTCTTCTACACTATGAATCCCTGTATATTTCACGACAAGAGCTTTCTTATTTTCATCTATTTTTCTAACCCGCATTGTTCGTAATATTCTTTCTAAGTCAAACTGTCCATAACTTGTCGCTGAAAAATATGAGTCTCTAAGTAAATAATCCATCCTATCAGCATCTAATTGACCAGAAATAATTTGGTTAAGAATATCATTTGGATGATTATGTTCTATTATTGATACTATATCCTCTGGTAATCTTGGAGACACTTCAGTTAGTACTTGATTAAGCTCCGTTTCTCCTAAGATTATTTTAGCTGTATAGTCTTCATGACTATGTTTAGTAACATGTTCAAATGCATGAGAAAATGGGCCATGACCTACATCGTGCAACAACCCTGCCAACATTACGCAGATTTTATCATATTCACTAAGTTCCACACTTAAAGATTTTATCTCTGTAACCATCCTACGAACAATTTCGTAAACCCCTAATGAGTGTGAAAAACGAGAATGTTCTGCTGTTGGATAAACCTGAAAGTCTCCACCTAATTGTCGTATACGACGTAAGCGCTGAAATTCCTTGCTATCTAAACAATTCCAAACTACCTCATAGTTAATATGAATATAACTATGAACAGGATCTTTTAGCACTTTTGTTTCACTCAACTTTTTAAATTCCATTCTACTACCTCACTCTCATCATACACGTATTTTCTTTTATTATATCAAAGCATAAAAAAAAGACAAGCCTAAGCTCATCTTTTTCTCTATTTAATCTTATTTTTCGTCTACTACGTATGGTAAAAGTGCCATGTGTCTAGCTCTTTTAATTGCTGTAGTTAACATTCTTTGATACTTAGCTGAAGTACCAGTTACACGACGTGGTAAGATTTTCCCACGTTCAGAAATGAATTTTTTAAGTAATTCTACATCTTTGTAATCGATAAATTCAACGTTATTTTTTGTGAAATAACATACTTTTTTACGACGACGCATGTTGTTACGACGATTGTTATTTACTGCCATTGTGCATGTCCTCCTATGTAATTTTAGTCTTCTTTAAACGGATTTACTACATCCTGCATGAAGTCATCATCTAAGTTACTTGGGAAATTTTCCCCAAAATCAGAAAATGAACTATCATTAATAAAATCTTGCATAGCTGAATTAGCTTGCCCTTGGTTATGATTAGAATTGTTGTAATAATTTTGATTATTACTAAATGATGGTTGTGATTGAGGTTGATTGAAACTCATTGAATCAAATCCGTTATTTTGTCTATTTGAACTAGACTTAGATTCAAGGAACTGGATTCTATCAGCTACAACTTCTGTAACATAGACAGTATTTCCATCTTTTCCTTGATAATTTCTAGTTTGAATTCTTCCTTCTACACCAATCAAACTACCACGTCCTAAGAAACGCGCCATATTTTCTGCTTGCTTTCTAAAAGCTACACAGCCAATAAAGTCCGCTTGTCTTTGACCATTTTGATCAGCGAATGTTCTATTTACAGCAACTGTAAAATAAACCATCGGGATATTTGAACTAGAATATCTTAATTCTGGATCCTTTGTTAATCTTCCTACTAATACTACGTTATTAATCATAGTAAATCACCCCTTATTTTTCTAATCTAACTACCATGTGACGGATGATGTCATCGCTAATTTTTGCTAAACGATCGAATTCTTTTGTAGACGCATCTGTTTCTGAAGTTAATTCTACTACATAGTAGAAAGCATCAGTGAAGTCTTCGATTTCATAAGCTAGGCGTTTTTTACCTAAATCTTTAACTTCTACTGCTTCTGCACCTTCTGAAAGAATATTTACGAATCTATCAACCACAGCTTTTTTAGCTTCTTCGTCGATACGTGGTTGAACAGCAAACATTACTTCATATTTTCTCATGTGTGTTACCTCCTTTTGGTCTTTGCGACTCCCTTTTTTGCAAGGGAGTAAGGAGTAATAAAATTACTCTGTTTTCCATTATATCAATTATAAAATTAAAAATCAACAAATATCCACTATATTTTGTAAATATTATACTAGTTTTTCAAGCTTTTATTTACTTCTAACCATCAAATATTTTTTAACTGGTTGTGTTATTGTAGAAAGAACTTTAAAACCGCATTTTTTGTATAGTTCTATCGCATTCTTATTATCAGCTAAAACATTAAGAGTTATAGTTTTTACTTGTTGTTCTGAAAAAATACTATCAATAAATTTCCTTAAAGCTATTTTCCCAAAACCACGGTTTGTATACTCAGGATTTAATATGAAATTCCCTATATGAACATTTGTGCCAACTTGACGTATTTTTCTAATTATACCTATAAATTCTCCATTTTTCTGTATAGAGTATATGTTTTCAAAATTTAATAATGAATCCTCATTAAGTGGAAACTCGACGTCTGGTCCTGCCCACCTTTTCAAAAACTCTACACCTTTTTCATTTGTCCATAAGCAAACTCTTTTAGCATCATCTATGCTTAAGCCTTCTATTAACTCTATATCTATCATTATATCTTCTCCCTTGTAAAATATTCATACATATCTTCCCTAAGCGGTGTCTGCAGTTTATAGAAAAACTGAAGAACTGTATCTCCACTTTTTTCTCTATGAACTAATTCCGGTTTTCCTACTGTTTTCATCTCTCCAAGGAAATAGAATATTCTCGCTCCATCTTTATCATCTTTATTTTTTCTCATAAATAGATAAATCTTTGTTTCATCTTTATAGAAATATTCACATTCTCTTGATTCTAAATTACGACGTGGTTTTGACATTGATGTAAAACCGGTGTCTGGTAAAAATCCATGGACATAATCGTGGTTGAATGAATTTTCATCTATGTCATAATTGATAAATACCGGTAAAGTTTTTGTCTGTTCATCATATTTATAACCACCAATAGCTAAAGGTACATAATTGATACTCCAAGAAAAAAGTTTACAAATATCTTCAAAACTATATTTTTCATAAAGGACAAAATTAGTATCCCTATATAGATTACCTTTGTAATATTTGTTATATCTATAAATTCCATATTCTACTAATTCTGTCAACAACGTTCTAAAAATATCTGACTGCAATTCTTTTTCTAATTCTTTTGACGGTTTTATCACCTTGTTATACTCATCTAAAAATATACAGTCATTAAATTTCTTTTTCGTAACACTGCTCGTTACAAAATTATTTGTAAGAATCTTCCTACTTACCTCAAGTTCATAATCAGCGATTAATTTTGTATAATCTGTAAGCATCACACCTCTAAAATCCTCTTCAAGATTTTGAGAATTTTTTAAGATTAACCTTAAAAGTATCAGCTCTTCTATTTTCTTGCTTAAGATTAAATTAGTTGATACGAAATTCAGCATATTTTCTGCTGTTTTTGATAGTTTCCCATTGTAGCTATAATCTCGGTCTTTTTTAGATAAAAACGCATAATAACTACCTGCGACCTCAAAAATCTTTTTAATATCTAGCGTGTCATAATTTTCAAAGTCATAATAGGTTGGAATCCTACCGAGTTTATTTTTTAACTTGTTGTACTCATCAGAAATAAATAACCATGTATTCAATTTCACATTATCAATTGCGCTATATATTCTTTGTTTTGATATATTGTCAAAATGGATAGTCGACATTCCTGGTAAATATCTATTCCCTTGTGATAGGAACTTACGAGCTGTATCTTTATCATAAGTTCTATCTCCTGATAGGGCAATTGGTATTAAAAAGTTATTTTTGTAGTTTGCGATAAAGTCTATTATTACGACAAAATCTTTGTCTTTATTTTTCCTTAAACCACGACCTAACTGTTGGATAAAAATTATCGCACTTTGTGTTGGACGGAGCATAACTACTTGATTAACTTCTGGAATATCTATACCTTCATTAAAAATATCTACGGTAAAAATATAATCTAATATATCTCCCGAGTCAGCTATTAGCTTCTCAATTTCTTTTTCGCGTTTTTCCTGACCATCTTCACCTGTTAAACTAGTAGTTCTAAATCCTCTACTATTAAATGCATCGCTAAGTATTTGTGCTTCTCGTTTAGAAGAACAAAATACTAATCCTTTTACTCTATCCCCCGAATAGCCATAGTAATTTATTTTATCAATAATATGATCCACTCGCTTATCAGAGGTTAATCTTGTAAAATCACTAAGTTCATCTAGCGTTTCGCCATCTACTATCAAATCGCTAATCCCAAAATAGTGAAACGGACAAAGAAGGTTATTTTCCATCGCTTCTTTTAAGCGTACTTCATAAACAATATTGTTATTAAATAACTCGTAAATATTAAAGCTATCTGTTCTATCCGGACTTGCTGTCATTCCTAAATAAAAAGTTGGTTCAAAATAATCTATTATTGTTAAATAACTTTTCGCCCCCGCTCGATGTACCTCATCAATAATAATTTCATCAAAGCAATCTTTAGAAAAACCTCCAAACACATCAGGCTTGGATATTGTTTGTATTGTCGCAAAAATAAAATCCGCTTCTATATTTTTATTTTTACCTGTAAGAAATCCATATGTACGACTATTCCCAAAAATAATCTTAAACGTTTCTAAAGCTTGTCTTGCAATCTGTTCACGATGAACAATAAATAAAATCCTTTTGGCATTTATATTTTTCATCGCAAAAGCCGCTGCAAATGTCTTACCAGTACCAGTAGCAGACACAAGTAATCCTCTATTATCTTGTTCTCGTAATTTTTTAAAGTTTTCTATAAAACTTTGTTGCATCTCATTTGGACTAATTTCATCGGTAATATTATCTATTGTTTTAAGAGTTTGTTGCTTATTGTTAAAAAACTCAACTTTATATTTATCTTTTACGCTAGCATAGTCTTCTGACATATTCCATAATGTATGAAATTCTTCTAATATACTTGAACATAGCTCGTTATCTTCTTCGACAAATGTATTCCACTCTTTGTTAATCGTTAATGCAGCACTCGTTAAGTTCGAACTACCTAACAAAATATTCCAAGAATCTTTTTTCCTAAACAAATAACCTTTTGTATGAAAACCATGATTATCTTTCGAACTAGCATACATTCTTAGCTCTATATTTTTAAAAGTAGCTAGTTTATCTAAAACTTTTGGTGTGTTAAAATACAAATAATCTGTTGTCAATATTTTCCCGCGAATATTTCTCTCTTCTAAGTTTTTTAAAGTTTGAAGCAGACTTGTCAAACCACTTTCTGAAATGAATGCCACGCTAAAAATAAATTCATCACATAACTCTAACTCTTTTTCAAGGGTACTAATCACTTTTTTCGCTTCTAAATGATTATTATAAATAAAAGTATTTTTCATCTTAACCTCCTTTCTTAGTATTTCTCTATATTTTATCCATTTATTATTTCATAAGTTATCAATGCCTCTTTCATAACTTTTACATTATGAACACGCACCATTCTTGCTCCACGACGTATTGCCTCTAAAGATAGTGTCGTAGTAACTATATCTCGTTCTTTAGGATTAGTATTACCTCCTAAAACGTAATCCGTCGTTCTCTTTCTACTTACCGCATATAAAATCTCGCAACCTAGAGAGTTTAACAAGTCTAATTTTCTAGTAATCTCTAAATTAGCTTCAGCAGTCTTACCAAATCCCATTCCTGGATCGATTATTATATTTTCTTTTTTAACACCAGCCACAAGACAAATATCTAAACTTTCCCCAAGTTCACGAACGACTTGTTCGACTTCACTACCTTCTTCTACACCACCATTATGCATAATAACAATCGGTATATCATACTTTGCAGCAACCTCTGCCATATTGCTTCCTTTTGCTCCATTTACATCATTAAGCACGTCAACACCAGCTTTAATCATATATTCAGCAACAGCTGGTTTATAAGTGTCTATACTAAAGCATGCTTTAGGAAACTCCTTACGCAAAATCGGGAAAATTCTCTCTAAACGGCGAAGCTCCTCATCTTCTGAAATAGCTATTGAGCCAGGTCGCGTTGATTCCGCTCCTATATCAATAATATCAGCACCTTCATCTAGCATCTTACGAACACCTTCTATCGCAGTCTCAACATCGTAAAAATCTCCTCCATCAGAAAAAGAATCCGGAGTGAAGTTTAAAATCCCCATTATCAAATATTTTTTTTCATCTAAAAGTTTTTTTAGTTTAGTCATTATTACCACCTGCATTATTCTTTACTATATAAAACATATTATATCATATGCAAGTGAATTTATAGAAAAACAAGTTCTAGCCTAGACTAAAACTTGTTTTTTTATTTTTATTTCACATATTCTTTAACTAAGTCTTCCAAGCTTGTTGCAGGACGATTTAGTATTTTTTCTATATCTAGTGATACTCCACTTTGTTCCCCTTTTGCTATTGCTATATAGGTACTTACCCAAGAGTCATATTGCCATTGTTCAGCTTCCCAAACTTTACGAGATTCATATGCTTCTTCTACAGATTCGTTAATATAAAAAATTTCTTTACCCAGTTTTTCACCAACTACTTCGACAATATCTTTCATAGATAAATCTCTTGGCCCTGTTAAATTTAAAACTTTGTTTTCGTATTCTTGTACATTTAACATTACAGCAACTACTATATCAGCAGCATCGCGACGAGCAACTGCTGAAACTAATCCATCTCCAGCAGGGCCACGAATTTCACCATACTCAAAGCAAAGGTCTAAAAAGAAATCTATATAAAAATTATCTCTTAAAAATGTATACTTTAAACCTTGTTCTTTTATATATTTTTCTGTTTGGTAGTGATCTCTTGATAAAGTAAATGTTGCATCTTTCTTATTGTTATAAAAAGAAATATAAACTATATGTTCTACTCCTGCCATCTTTGCTGCATCTATAAAATCGTGATGCTCTTCTACTCGTTTTGGATTTTCTTTTGCTGAAACCATTAATAAGGTTTTTATACCTTCTAAAGCTTTACGACTTTCTTCGCTATTCTCATAACTAGCTTTTCTAATTTCTGCATTATCATACTTAATTGCACGTTCTGGGCTTCTCGCTATATGAACCGCCTTAAGACCTTTTTGCGATAAAACTTTTGCTACTTGTCCTCCTAATTTTCCTGTTACTCCTGTTACACCTATCATAATATATCCTTCTAACCTTCTTTATAATTTCTTATACTCTCATTATAACATACTATTATATAAAAAATAAGTACGCACTTTCTAGTGATATAGTTACTTTTAGGTAACTATATTATATACCCTTTCCCCTATCTTTATGTTATACTATCCTAGTAGGAAAACATGAAAATACACAATACAGTTAAAGGAGAAGATATGCAAAACTTTATTGAACAATTTGGTGATTATGCACCTATAATATTTTTATTATTAGCATCTATTCTCCCCATCTTTTTATTCCCACCCGGAATTTTTTCTGTTATCGGTGGTCTTCTATTTGGATTTACAAAAGGTGCTATATTGACTATTATTGCAGCTATTATCTACACTAATATAATGTTTCTTATTTCTAGATATTTTGCTAGAAATAAAATTGAAAATTTTTTAGCAAACCACCTTACCTTAAAACAGTATAATAGAATTTTTGGACTTAATGATAATAAACTCGCTACCTTTTTGGTTATTTGTAGACTTATTCCGATATTACCAAACAGTGTTGTTAGTTATTTTTATGGACTTACTAGAATATCATTTAAACATTATTTTATAGCTAACCTTATCGGACTTATTCCAGGTCGATTAATTTGGTTAAATTTTGGTTCGAAATTAAATAATATCTGGAGTTTAGAGTTTTTACATGCTTTGTTACTCGTATTACTATTTATCAGTGTTGGATTTTTTGTCACAAAAAAAATGGATTAAAATAAAAATGCTAGGCAAAGATAAATTGCTTAGCATTTTTTATTAAAGACTTTATAGATTAAAAATTTTCTCCTCTTTCTATTTTTTCAAAACATTTACTTCTTAAAGGCTACATACCTAAAAGTTTTTATTATGCTATTTAATTTTTCTAACCTCTTTTATCCTGTCCTTTTAATTGCTTACCTGTTAGATGTAAATCTTTATCTTCTATACACTCTTCTATTATTTTAAAAATGTCTATTGATACTTCGTCAAAAATTTTTCTCTCTTGTTTGTTAAATCTAGAAGATGTCTTTTTAGCAACATAATAACGGTCACTACCTTCAACAGTTATTAATTTTCTAATCTTTTCAGAAGTATCCTCATTTAAACGGTATGCCTCAAAAGAATTATTATATTTTTTCATTGGTAAAAACGATTCATTTTCATCTCCAATACAGGTAAACAGTTTATTTCTATTATGCTCCGTCAAATTACCATTTTCAAATTTTGGAAGATGATACTTATTAAATTTTTTTCGAAGCGAATCTGTATCTCTGTTCCCTTTTTCAGGCCATTCGAATAATTCTTTAGCTTTTATAATTGTATCAATTTCTAAAATCTTCTTACTTTCTTGAGAATTATCTTCCCTAAACCAAGCTACAAATACAAAATAAACTTCATTTTTATCATTTATTAAATCACGAACATCTTTACTTAAAGAATGATTTGTATGACAAAATGTATAAAAAAAGTTGTCATTCCAAATAAACGGATCTTCATTATGATTTTCAGATTTAAACCCATCAAAACTTATGTTGTATTTCTTATCATCTATATATAGTTCTTTTTTTTCTCTTCTAGGATGACCAACAATGACAATATTCTTCATATCAAATTCTCCTTTTCTTAGCTTGGTATAATTGTTTTTTAATTCAATATCACTGCTTGTATTTTCTTTTTAAGATATTATAACATATAACATAAAATAATAAATATTATTTATGGAAAAATTGTATTATTAATAGCATTTATCATAATAGGTGCTATAGTCGCAAAAAATATGAAATAAAAGGAGAACGGCTCGTCAATTGACGAGCCATATATTATGAAAAAAATATTATTAACTTGTTATAGTTATATTATATATTCTGAACTTAACACAAACTTTACACTATAACTAAAGTTTAGTTAAAAATTATTTTTTTCTACTATTTACTTTTTCTTCTTAACATTATAGAATTAAATGTATAAAATCAGGAGATATAGTCTTCTTAGGAGTTAATTTATTATGAATTTAAAATGTAAAAATAAAGTTGAAAACTTTTTGACAAAAAATAATTTAGTAGATAGTAATAATATTTTAGAATTATTTACTGAACAAAACTTAGAAAATATTATCGATAAACTGGAAACACTACCTCAAGACGAACTAACTAGCTTTGCGCTTGAATGCGTCTGTGAAGAGCTCCTTATTACCGCTTCTTATAAAATAGAGCGCACTGGAATGAAGCTTGGCCTACACCGCATGGAGCGTGTTTTGGCTTTATTCAATAATCCCGAACACGATTTGAAAGTTATTCATGTTGCGGGAACTAATGGGAAAGGTTCTACATGTTCTTATATAAAAGACGTACTAAAAACTAAATACCGCGTTGGTCTTTATTCTAGTCCCGCTATGTTAAGTTTTAACGATCGCATTCGTGTTAACGATGATTTTATTCCATACAAAGAAGCATATCGTCTCTATAAAGAAGTTGTTAAAGTTTATGATGCAAATAATCCTGAACCTAGCGATAAGCTCTCTTTCTTTGAAATTATTACAGCAGTTGCTCTACTATATTTCAAAAATCAAAAAACAGATTTCGTTATTATGGAGGTTGGTCTTGGTGGGCGTTATGATGGAACAAATATCTTTAAAGAAAAGTTATTATCGATTATTACAAAAATTGGATTAGACCATACTGCAATACTAGGTGATTCTTTGGAAAAAATCGCCTACGAAAAAGCTGGTATTATCCAAGAAAATGATAACGTCCTTATCTATCCAGCTGATAATAGTGTTGTAGATGTTATTTCTAATATTTGTAAGGAAAAAAATGCAAAACTTTCTATTTTAGATGAAAATAATATAGAAATAAAAGATATTGGTGGTCATGGCAATAAGTTTAGCTTCAGGAATATCGACTACACAACAAAAATGGTAGGTCAGCATCAAATTTACAACGCATCACTAGCACTTTCTGCACTATTTAACCTGCGTTCTCGTGGAATTATCGATATAGATGATAAAACAATTAATTCTGCTTTAGCATCTTCTACTTGGGCAGGACGCTTGGAATGGATTCGTCCGAATATCCTACTAGACGGAGCTCATAACAATGATGGGATTAGCAGTTTGGTCAATTACCTTAGGGCTAACAGCTTCCCAAAACTAAAAATCTTGTTAGGTATCCTTGAGGATAAGGACTATGAAGATATGGTAACTAAGTTAAAAACTATCCCCGCTGAGTTTTCTGCAACTAAAGTTCCTATTGAAATCAAAGAGTCAAACTTGGATAATCTTGTTCGTAGTTTTAATGATACATTTGTTACTAAATATGAAAATTATGAACTAGCTCTTTCTAGCCTTATTCCGAGTTTGAAAGACGATGAGGTGCTTTTGATTACAGGTTCGCTATATTTAATCTCTGCAGTTAGAGCAGAAATCTTAGAAAAATACTAACTTCATAGCATAAAAAATACCAACCGTAAGTATTAAATTCTTATGGTTGGTATTTTTTGGTTAATTGAAAAATATTAAATTACTTTTTATCTTTTTTTGTTTTTATTTTGCTTTTAGGCACTCTTTTAGCAGAGCCAATATTCCATACTGTTTCTTCTTGAGAAGCTATTTCTTTATAAATATCAGCACTTGCCTGCTCATTTTTTCCTACCTTAGCTTCTGACTTCTTTTTATTTTTTGGTTCTGCAGTTTTTTTCACAGGAACGCTTTTTTTATCTGATAAACCCGCTTCTTCTGCCAACTTAGTTGTAGATTTAACTTCTACATCTTTACGTGGTCCTGAACCATAAACTGATGAATAAACTGGAGTTGGCTTAAACTTTCCTACATTCCTAAATTTTGGCGTAATAATGCTTGTCTCCATAGTTTTAGCAGTTACCGATTTATTTGTTGATATTCCATTATTAGAATACTTCTCAAAGATTGCATCTAAGATACGTTGATTATTCTCTATTTTTTCTTTACTCACAGGTCTATAGCCATGGTCTATCGTTTTGTACTCACCTAGTTTTCTTCCATTACCTTTATCGAAATAGTCAAAAACATCATCAGTATAAAGTTTTTCAGTATAGTCGATACCAATTTCCTCTTCCTCTTGTTCCTCTACTACCTCATCTTCTTCTAAGCGTTTTTCAGCTCTCTGAACAGCAACTTCTATTGGCTCAACTTTTTCATCAACAAACTTATCAACATCATTATTCATCGTTTTCACCTTATTACGAGGAGAAATATCCGCTAATAATCTATCAATATCAACGTCTGTTGCTGTTTCATCCAAATGATTTTGTTCTTCAAGTTCAATAATCTCATTTTCATCTAGATGATAATCACTATATCCTTCTAGGATATCTTTTTTATGTTCTTTTATTTCATCATAATCTTCGACTTCTACGTCTTCTATGCGTGCAGCTTTTTGTACTAAATCAATGTCTTCTTCAATATCTTCTACATTATGTTCTTCCCTGAACTCTTTTAGATTTGTGTTTAATTTTTCTATTTCAGGTAAAGTCTCTTCTTTTTTGAAAATATCAATATTCTCTGCTTCGATAAGCTCGTCTAAGGCTGTTTTTTCTACTGTTTCTGCTCTTCTACCTTCATATAAGTCTTTTCTAAAATCTTCTACCTCTTTTGTCGCTTTAATATTTTCATCAAAACGCTCACCTACTAGTTTTTTACTAGTTCTATCTATATCGTCTTCAAATAAATCATCATTTCCTTCTAAAATGTCGTCAACAGTAGTATATTTGACTTTTTCACGACGTTCACCTTCTGCATCTACAGTGCGAACTTCTAATTCCGGTACAGCTCTTAGATGACTCTCTTCTTCTTTTACTTTAATCTCTTCAAAAAGTTCATCTAATTCTTTATCTTGTTTATATAATACGTTATCTTTTTGTATTTTATCTTCGCGTCTTTCTAATTTATTGAAGTTTTCGTTTAATTCAACACGTGCATCTTTATTTTTAGTTTCTCTAGTTTCTGAATCTTGTTCAGCAGATGATTCTTTCGATTCATAAGCTTTAGCTATCTCATTTTTCAAATCGCTATGATCTTTTTCTAAAGCAACATCTGTTCCTAGAGTGTCCATCTTATAATCTTGTTTTAATCTTTTTGTTCGAACAGCTGCAAGTGTTGGATGTGTTCTTCTATCTGATTTATCTCCAAAAATATCAACATCTTTTATCTCAGAGTTTTCTACTCCTAGTTCTTTTAGTGCGTCTGTTAAACTAGTAGTATTTTCAGGTTTTCCTTCTTTTTCTAGATCTTCTTCATATTCTGATAAATCTATTTCTTCAAATTCCACATCGATAACTTTCTCATTACGAACTCGCTCTGAAAAATCTTGTTGTCCAGTTCTCTCAAATTTTTCGTCAATTTCTTCTACGAAGTTGTCAGAAGTTTCCTCATTTTCCAAATCGTCAAGTATAGCATCTAATTCTTCTTTTTCTATATCTTCTTCACTTACACTAAATAAACGTTCTTTTAGACGGCTGAAGAATCCTTGTGGTTTTTCTTCATACTCTTCTTCATATTCTTCATCATCTTCCAAGTCTTCTACTATAGTGTAATTTTCTTCTTTTCTTAACTGTTCTTCACGTCTTTGACGTTCTAAATATGTTTTATAATCTTCAGCTTCATCTTCTTCGAAATCTTCTTCAAAGTCATCACCTGAAAATTGTTTATCATTCGAACTAGAGAATAAACCTTTTATTCGCCCCATTAATCCGCCATCGTTTTTCTCTCTTTTATATTTTTGTGGAGGTAAATCTTCTTCATCTTCTTCTGTAAACTCTATATCAAAATCTTCTGGAACACTGTATTCATCTAAATCAATTTCTTCGTATTTTCTAGCTTCTTTTTTGTCTACAATCGATTCTTCTTCAAATTCTTCTATATCAAAATCACTTTCTTTAGTTGAAGCAACACGTTTTTCTTGTTTATCTCTACGCCCTTCTTCAGCTTTATAAATTTCATCTTCATCTTCTTCTAAAAACCATTTTTTCCAATTAACCATAGTTACACCTCCTACTTATAAATTATTTTAAATTCAATTCTTTTAATTTAGTACCTGCTTTAGTATCTTCATCTAATACTAAAATACCTCTTACTTCTTCTTGAGGTAAACCTAATTCACGTTTTGAACATAGCATACCGTTAGAATCTACACCACGTAATTTCGATGGTTTAATAAGTAATCCACTCGGCATCATCGCTCCACTAAGAGCTACTACGACTTTTTGTCCAGCTTCTACATTAGGTGCTCCACAAACAATTTGTAAAGTTTCTTCCCCAACATTAACCGTTGTTACTTTCAGTTTATCTGCATCTGGATGCTTTTCACAAGTAAGAACTTCCCCTACTACGAAGTAATCATCGTTATTACCCTCTAAATCTATTTTGATACCATTCTTTTCTAGACGTTTGCTCAAAATTTCTTTTTGTTCATCAGATAATTCAATACTTCCTTCACCTTCTAGTTTCAAATTTTCAACATTAAAAATATTTAATCCTACTAATATTCCATTATTATCTTTAATAAGCGTGATATTTTTCTTATCTTCATAAGTAACCTCTTCACTATTTTGAATAGTAATTAATAATGTTTCTCCTAGCATTTTCTTATTGTAAAAAAATAACATAATCGTTCTCCTATACTATTTTAAATTTTAGTCGCTTTATTCAACAAAAATAAAATAACTTTCTAATTTTTCTCCATCATATTTGAATGTAATTGTTGTTATCGGAACTGTACCTTCTGTAAAGAAATGAACCATCATTTTTTGCAGAATCTCCAGCCCTTTTTTATTTTTTATATCCGCTATAATAAGAACATCCTGATGAGGTAAGCCTAAATAATATGACTCTCCAATTTTTTTATAAAAATAATCTAAAATATTTTTATCAATAACTCGTGCTCCATCATAGCCATCTTTAGCATTTAGAAAATAAAATTTATTTCCTTCTACTTCATCTAGATTATATTTTAGCGGTAAGTTCTCTAGATTTCTTTTAGCAAATTCAAAAACCTCATCTAATGACAACGAAAGTTTCTCTAGAAAAGTCTTATCTAGAAGCTTATACCCTTTTCCAAAATCATAAGCTAAATAAATGTCCGTTTCATTTGTATGCGGAAATTTAACAAGCTGTTGTTTATTATCTCTGTTAAACCCTGTTGAGCGAACAACAGGATAAACCTTATCTACCAACTCTTCTTTTGTAATATCGTCTAAAGATACATTATCTTGAGCTGTAAAATTATTCACAATATAATAAATAAATTCTTCTACCTTTTTATCGCTTTTCTCACTTTTTTTGTCGCCTAGCTTTCTTATAAAACTATCTATATCAATCTTTGCTCGGCGATTATTATATTCTAAAATAAATATACTATTATCTTTTTCTCGTCTTTCGTGAATTTTTAAAGTAGGTAATTTTTCTATAATTTTTTCAAAAATACCATCTCTTGTATAAGACATATTTCCTCCTATTGTGTATAATATGGCAATTTAATTATACCATATATCTTTATATTCTAGCAATACCAATAAGCTATTTGAAGCTTTACTATAAAATATTTTATCTATTTTTATTTGCACCTTTATTTTTCTTTTGTTATAATTTAGATATTATTTTATAAGGAGAGTATAATGGCAACAAATGAAGAAAACAAAAGATTAGAGTTGCTAACTAAATATACTAATTGGATAAAAAAAAGCAAACTAAAACTTTTAATCGTTTTTATTATCTATTGCACTGTTTTACTGCTAAACTTTTTATTGTTTAAAAACCATCGTATCTTCACTACTGCAAGCTTACTTATGTTTACTTACGTTATTTATGTAGGCTCACTAATTTGGTTTATAAATAATAAACTAATCGCTAAAATTGACAGTGTTGATTTCAAAATAAGATAAGAGTATAATCTAGTTTTTTAAAATCATATCGAAAACATTCGATAAAATTGAGATTCTATTTTATACTCTTATTTTTATTGCTCAAAAAATCTTCTTAAATACGCTAAAAAAAACTTACACAAAAAAATTTTTTGTACTATAATCGTTAGTATTCTCAAAAAAGAAAGGAGTCGTAATGACAAATAGAAAAAATTCAAAATTGTTCCTAGTTTTATTTTTAGGAACTCTATCGGCATTTGGGCCATTCGTTACAGATTTATATTTACCAGCTTTACCATTTATGGGGGAATATTTTGGCGCTAATACCTCTACGGTTCAACTTACACTTACAGGAAGTATGGTTGGTTTGGCCTTAGGACAGTTACTTATCGGGCCTATTAGCGATAAATATGGAAGAAAAAAACCACTATTAATCAGTCTTATTGTTTATCTAATCAGCACAGTTGCCATTATTTTTTCACCTAATATATATTTAATGGCAATCCTTAGACTTATCCAAGGGCTTGCATCTGCTGGAGCTTTAGTCATCTCAAGAGCTGTTTCTACCGATCTTTATAGAGGTCAAGAAATGGCGGAATTTTTTGCACTTCTTATGGCGGTAAATGGTCTTGCTCCAATTTCATCACCAATTGTCGGTAGCCTGTTGCTAAAATTTACTGACTGGCGTGGGATTTTTGTTGCCTTAGCACTTATAGGTGCACCTTTAATTATTACATCCGTGAAATTTAATGAATCATTAAAAAAAGAAAAGCGTCTTGATGTCCCAGTTCTAAAAACATATTCATCTATTGTAGCAGTAGCTAAAAACAAACTATTCTTTATGCTTGTTATGATTCAAGGTTTGGCTATGTCAGCTATGTTTGCTTATATCGCTGCTTCTCCTTTTATTCTACAAGTCCATTACAATTTATCTTCGTTTGCATATAGTTTATGTTTTGGACTTAATGGTTTAGCTTTAGTTTTAGGAAGTAAAAGCACTACAAATTTTAGAGAAAAAACGAGCATGACTTTAGGTTTATCTATTATGCTTTTAGTAAGTATTTATTTAACCATCGTTCTTACTCTGACACTACCATTTATTTTTGTTGAGATTGGTTTCTTTTTACTTCTTTTAGGATTAGGTTTTATCTTACCTGTAGGTGGGGCTTTAGCCATGAGTTTAGAGCGCGAACGTGCTGGTAGTGCATCTGCCCTATCAGGTTTTGTTCCATTCTTCTTAGGTGGAATTGTCTCGCCTCTAGTTGGAATTGGTAATATTTTCTATTCTAGTGCAATAGCTATTCTTATATGTTCAGTTGCATCATTCTTACTATATAAGGCAGTTGAGAAAAGAATATAGAATAAACAATATCTTAGAATTTGTGATTTTCTTATTAGCCACTTTCTAAGAGTTATTTTTCTTACAATCTTATAATTAAAAAACTCCCGAAAATCTTTTCGAGAGTTTTCTATTTTATATTACATTCCCCAAGCAGATAAACCTTGCGCTTGATATGCACGAGTTGCTGCGTTGATTTGATCTTCAACTGTTGCTGTAGATCCCCATCCTGGCATTGTTTGGAATAATCCACTTGCACCTGATGCATTTCTTGCACCTGGTTGACCATTTGATTCACGAGCAATGATATATTCCCAAGTAGATGCTGGTACTCCTGTACGACGAGCCATTTCTTGTGCTGCCGCTGCACCAGTTGCTCCAGCTGTATTTCCGTTTACTAATGCTACTGTTCCACCTGCTGTTTTAACCATTTGGCTAGCTGGACGTTGTTTTGTTCCAACAACTACTACTTTCGCCGTTGCTTTTGTTAAAACTTTTTCAGAAACGACTGTTTTAGATACTTCTTTACCATTTTCTCTTACTACGTTGTAAGTAACTTCTTTTTCTCCATCTTTACCTTCAACTTTAGTGACTTTTTCGTCTACATATTTAGTATCGTCTTTTTCTTCTTTAGTTTCGAATTTTATAGCTTCTTTTCTTGTTTCTGTAGTTGTACTATTTCTTGTGATTTTAATAGTATCTACTTCTGCTACTTCGTTGCTTAGTTCTGGAGTTACTTTGTCTTCAGATCCTAAAGTAATATTAAGCTCTTTTAGAATATCTTCTACTTTTCTATAAGTAGTTTTTCTTGTTGTTGTAGTTTCTCCATCAACTATAGTAATTTCACGCGCTCTGTAAATGTTAATAGTTTCTCCACCTTTAACTTTTGTATCAAGTCCTGGCTCGATTCTATCATCCGCACTAAAAGGAATGTCATTAGCGATAAGCACTTCTCTTACAGTTCCTTTTTTAGTTTTTAATTCGATACGTGTATTATCCATGTTTACCGCAAAAACTGATTTTCCTGTGTACTCTTCTGCTATCATAAACGCTCCTGATAATAATACTCCTGATGTAGCCGCTGCTACGAAAATTTTTCCTAATTTCATTTTTGTTAATCAATCTCCTTTTTATCTATTTTAAACAACTTACATGCATTATTAAATGTTTGTTTTGTTAGTTGTTCATAAGTCATCTCTCTTAAGTCTGCTATTTCTTGTGCAACATAATGCACATATGCAGGTTCGTTTCTTTTACCTCTATAAGGTGTTGGCGTTAAATATGGACAATCTGTCTCTATTAAAAGTTTATCCAATGGACAAGCTTTTGCTACTTCTTTAGGTGTCTTAGCATTTTTAAATGTTACTGGACCTCCTAATGAGATGTAGAAGTCTTCTTTTAACATAATCTTCATACTTTCTACTGAACCTGAAAAACTATGCATTATTCCACCAACTTCACTAGCTTTTTCTTCTTGAAGGATTTTTATAGTATCTTCCATCGCATCTCTTGTATGAATCACGATTGGTTTATTTACTTCTTTCGCTAGTTGAATTTGTCTTCTAAATACTTCCTTTTGAATATCTTTCGGACTTTTATCCCAATGATAATCTAAACCAATCTCACCGATTGCAATTACTTTATCATTTGTCAATGCGATATTTTTTATCATTTCATACTTTTCTTCTGTAAAATCTATCGCTTCAACTGGATGCCAGCCTACTGTTAAATACAAAAAGTCATATTTAGCTGTGATTTCTAGTGCTTTTTCTATACTTTTGTCATCGAAGCCTACTATATTAATTAATTTTACACCCGCTTCTTTAGCGCGTTCTATAGTTTCTTCTAAGTCTTCTAAATAAGCATCATCATTTAAATGCGCATGTGTATCAAATAACATATTACGCCTCCTTCACCTTTAAGATTATAACAAAAGAAAATTTCAGTAGAATATCTAAACTATTTCAATTACGTTACAATACCTTTTCATTTCACAAAAAACTGACTAAAACCCTTATAAATCAATGTTCTCTTGGGAATTTTAAAAAGTATTAGTTACACATTATATCTATAATATCTTAAATCAAGCTAAAATTTTAATTTTTATTTCCAGTTTTCCTTCTAATAAATTTTATAAAATATCTTCTAGCAATTAGCATTTTATCTATTTTAGAGTTTATAATTTTCTTATAATGTAAATTTGCATAGAAAATAGTTTATATGATATAATTCTTATGAGCCGCTATAGTTAAATGGTATAATAGAGCAATGGTAATGCTCCGTTCCCAGTTCAATTCTGGGTAGCGGCATAAAAAAATAGTTTTTAGTAAAAACTAAAAACTATTTTTATTTTATTCTGCTTTAATATCAACTATCTGAGCATCTATAAGTTTTTCCAATATTTCTGGTTTAACTTCTACTTGATGTCCTACTTTACCAGCTGAAACAATAATTGTTTCAACCTCGCGACATCTATCATCTACAAATGTTGGAAAAAGTTTTTTCATAGCAAATGGCGAGCAACCACCTTTTACATAACCAGTGATTTTTGTTAAATCTTTTAGTGGTAGCATCGATAAACTTTTTAATCCGGCTGCTTTTGCTAGTTTTTTGAAGTTAATGTTATCTTCACTCATCAGCACACCTACTACGTAATTTCCTTTACCATCTGTTGTCATAATTGTTTTGAAAACTTGATTGTGATTACGACCAATTATATCAGCAACTCCAACACCAGTCTTTGCAGCATCACTCGTTGCGTCAAATTCAAAGTGGGTATATTCTACATTATTATCATCCAAAAATCTCATCGCATTTGTTTTAATTTCTTTTTTCTTAGCCATAATTTTACCTCATTATATTACCTTTACGCTTATCTCTGTAATTATTTATAAACTATATTTTACTCCAAAGTAATATATGTGTCAAAAACTTATTGCTAGACTCTTCTTAATTTTATAATAACCTATCCCCCTTCTTATCTTTTCTTTTATAATAATATGTAAAAAAGCGAAAACTCAAAAATTGAATTTCCGCCTTTCTTATATATACTCAAACTTAAGATGTTTTTAGATATAAACTTATTAATATTTCATATGCAGCTCGATAAGTTATATTACTTAATGTTCTATATTACTTATCTCCCCAAACTTCTTGTGCAATTTCGCTAATTAAAGCAATTTTTTTCCATTGATCTTCTTCTGTTAAAATATTTCCTTCTTCTGTAGAAGCAAATCCACATTGCGTACTTAAGTAAATATTTTCTAATGGTACATATTCACTTGCTTCACGAATACGCGCGATTACCTCGTCTTTATTTTCTAACTTTCCTGATTTTGAAGTAAGTAGTCCTAAAACAACCTTCTTATCATTTCCTACTTTGGCAAGTGGTTTGAAATCACCTGCACGGTCTGTATCGTATTCTAGGTAGTAAGCATTAACGTTCTCTTCACCGAATAACGTATCCGCCACGCTGTCATAACCGCCAGAACTAGCCCATGTCGAGTGATAGTTCCCACGACAAATATGAGTATTTACCACTAAGTCTTCTGGAAGATCCGTTAAAATCCCATTATTAAGGGTAATAAATTCTTTTTTGAATGTTTCACGGATTCCTTCTGGATCAAAGCCACTTCCTTCTGCGATTAATTTAATTAATCTATCATCAACAATTGCTCCCCAAGTACAGTCATCAAGTTGAATTACACGACATCCTGCATCATAATGCTCTTTAATTACTTGTTTGTATGCAGCAATAATATCCGCGAATAATTCTTCTTTATTTGGATAAATGCTATTTGTTTGGGCAATATGCTCTTCATCACGAATTAACTCAAAGTAAAACTGTGCTGGCGCTGGAATAGTTTGCTTAACTTCTGCTCTATCACCTACCAAATCACGTAAAAACTTATAATGTTCCACAAATGGGTGATTTTCTCCAGAAATTTTTCCAACTACATCAGCTGAGTCTGGTTTTGTAGTTTCATCATGGAACTGATAACCAACTTTTGCCTGAGTATGCTCTACTCCATTCAACCCCCAGAAGAAATCAAGATGCCAGTACGCACGACGAAACTCTCCATCTGTTACTCCTTTTAAACCGTTGGCTATTTGTTTTTCAACTAATTCTGCAATTGCTTTATCTTCTACTTTTGTTAATTCTTCTTTAGTAATTTCACCAGCTACAAACTTGGCTCTTGCCTCTACTAATTCTTTTGGCCTTAAAAATGATCCAACGTGATCTACTCTGTATGGTGCTTTTCCTACTAATTTATTTTGACAATTTTGACACATAATTTTTTCCTCTCTAATCCTGATTTTTTTACTTCATAAAACTTTTTGCTTCTAACTTCTTTACTTTCTTAATTTCTATATCTTATAAACTTCTAACTTTCTTTACTTCTTTACTTTCTTTACTTCTTAACTTCTATGTTTTATAAACTTCTTTACTTTTTCTATAAAAGGCCTTTATTTTTCTTCTTCTGGTAGTATTGCTACTACACGAGCTGGAGATCCAGTCGCTTCTGTCCAGTTTGGATAAGCTACTGAAATCAATGCACCAGTTGCTGGTACTTGATCAAGATTTGCAAGTACTTCTACTTGATAAATATCTTGTTCCAATAAATAATACTCATTTACCAATCCTTCTGCCGCCGCACTCACTCCAGAGTCAGTATCTAGAGTCTCATGACCAACTGCCTTAACTTTTCTTTCTTTAATTAAAAATTCTAATGCTTCTCGAGACCAGCCTGGTGTATGTTGTACTTCATTTTCATCAAGATTTCTTATTTCATCATAGTTAGGCCAACGCTTAGACCAATCACTACGGAATGCTACAAATGATTCCGGAATAATCTCCCCATATTTTTTTTCAAAATCAAGAATATCCTGTTTAGTAATTTCATAATCATTGTTAGTAGCTACTTCAGCACTCTTGTCAATAACATATAAAGGTAACAATAAATCCTTTAGCTCAATCTCATCAAGCCATCTTCCACCTTCTACAAAGTGGATAGGGGCATCTATGTGAGTTCCATATTGACCAACTACTGAAAATTTTTGGACATAAAATCCATCTTTCAGTGTAAATAATGTTTCTTTTTCTAATGCTGGTAATGCTGGAAACTTCGGAGATTTTTCATCAATCTTATGGCTTAAGTTCACCCATTTTTTAGATTTTAACGTTTTATAGATACTTAATAATTCTGACATTGTTTTTTCCTCCAATATTTATATAAAAGTCTAAGTTAATTCTCCTTTTGATTATTTTGAGAAATAAAAAAGCCCTCACAGAAGCTACGCTTCTGCAAGGACGTCTAATCATTTACGTGTTACCACCTTACTTTATGATATTCTCACAAATATCAACTCAAAAAGTACGCATCAAATTTGATGTTATACCCTGAAGCTATAACGGGCTCACCCGTAAAGGTCTAATTATTCGACCATTAACACTCAAAGACCATTTTCAAAGTTTCCAATACGATCTCTTTTCACCACCCGAGACTCTCTTTGCCATCTTTCACTTTTACTTATCTTATCGACGTGTGAATCATTAACTTGTGATTAAGTATACCAACTTTTAAAAATAATGTCAATACTTTTTCGAAAATAAAATTTGTTTTTTGATACAATATTTTTGTCTTATGATTTTATAGTTCGTTTTTTCATTATATTGTTTGGAAATAATAATCTAATAGTTTCTTCAAAACAAGAAAATCGGACTTTCTTTCATGAAGGGCAGTTGCCTTTTGCGAACGATTAAGAGCGAAAATTATTTTAACATTTTGCTTATTTTTATCTGTAGCTAAAAATTCTTCTTTATCGCTATAAAATAATTCTTTAGCAATCTCTTTTTTAATAACAGCTTTTACCCATTTAACCCGCCGAATTCTATTTCATAATCGCTATCTATTTCAATACAAGCTAAATGACCTAATAGATAATCAGGCTCTGCTTCCAAATCTAACATTATACTCCAATCTTTCTCATCTAAAAATAAAGATACATTGTTAATAAACAACGCACTAATAAAGTTCTCCTCATCAATTTCACACTCAGCATCAAATTTACCATCTTCTATCATATCATTAATTACTTCTATATAATGGCTATTTTCCTCCATAAATGCGTCTATAATCTTATCTTTGTTTTCATCAATCCACTTGATTTTATCTTGTACAAAAGGGACAATTTTTTCTTGGTTTTCTTGTGAATCTACAAAAATTGTTACTTCCTCTCCCCAAACGCATAATTTACCTTCATATTCGTTTTCACCCGTTAAAGTAAATTCATTATTATCTATCATAAATTTTGTCATACAATATCTCTCCTAGTTTAATCCTAACTTCAAAATCTTGCTAATTCAAGCTCCATGGGCTCTTTTTTAGCATAATGATTAATAAAAAAATTTTTTCGAGAATTTTTATGCTGCACTTTTATCAAACTTAAACTCTTATAAATTCTAGACTAATTACTAATTTCTGATTTGTCATCATGCGGTGTATCTATAACTATATGATTTCTTCTAAATTTTTTATAATATTTTTCAAGTTTTTTTCTACGTCACCTATACTACTACCTACACTATATAATAAAATATTCAGAGACTCTTCAAATTGTTTAGGAAGAATCTTAGCATGTTCTTTAGCATACGAAATCATTCTCTTTTCTCCTGGGTGAGTAAGTTCATTTATCGCAAAGATAATATCAAAATAAGATTCTATAAATGCTGTAATACGATGATTTACACTCACAAAATCTCCACGATTAAATGCTTTTAAAATCTGCTTATCATATGAAGGTAAATTCCCTGTTAATAAACGGAAATTTTTTGAAATAATATTTTCTTTTAACTCCTTAGGAAACGGAACGGCAAATCTTTCTTGTATTCTAGAAAATTCTTTATAAGGATCATAAAGAATTTTACTATTTTTCAAATTATGCCAAAAGCATGTTGTATACCCGTTACCCGCATGATGTTTTTCCACAACATTTTCTATATTATTCTCAAAATCATTTATATTTCTATAAATAATATCTATATCTATTCCATCAGATAAAGTACAATCATCTTCGCATTCCCAAAATTGATTATTTAACTCAATATAAGAACAATATTTATCTAAAATTAATTTTCTAACATCTTTGTCGGGAACGCTTGTACAATAAATATATAGGTCATAATCAGAACTTTCATCATAGTTATTACTACTTCTAGAACCTCCTAATACTATTGCCGTTACCTCTGGTAATTTAGTAAATTCCAACCAAAGTTTATTAAATACTACCATTTTATTATCCTTTCTACATTAATAAATATATTAACAAAATTTTTATTACACTTTATTATAACATATACCCACATTTAAATATTCACAAACTTTAAACTATTATTTGGAACTTATTAAAAATGTAATAATTGTATGTTTGTAAATAATACATAATAACACTAAGATTTCTAAAATTATAGGAAGATTATTATGTTCTAAATTTATGCGGATCCATAATCTTCTCACATATTAAAAACCATTATCCGTCCTTATTAGACTTTTTCACTATCTAACAAACTCTCAATCATCACTTCTAGTAAATTTTCTGGATTAATAACAAATCCATCAGCTGTAATTTTTTCATTAAAATACTCTACGGATTTATCATGATTCAGAAATTTATTAAAACAAAGATACTGCTCTATTTCGTCAAGTAAAAAAGCACTTTGTTTTAAAGACTCGTCATCAAAACTATTTGCATAGTGAATACTTTTCATAATACGTTTTATCTTTGTTTTAGGGTATTCTTTTTTTAATGTATCTTTTAAAAAAACCACAGTGTCATAAAAACTGCCTTTGTCGAAACCAGCAACATTAGTTTCAATAATATTCTCATTGTGTAAATGTTCTATAAGTTCTATTAAACGTTGCTTTAGTCGCACCTTAATCTTTTTCTCCATTCTTCTCCTTACTCCTTTATATAAAATTTTAATTAATTTTTATTATTCCGTTATTTCTAAAATTTTTACACAAACACCTAAGAAAGTTTTAGTCCATATTCAGAAACAAAGTTATCTTTTTCTTCTTTCAATTCTCTTTTTAATTGAAGATATGTTTTTAAATTGATTTTCCCTTCTTCCTTTTGATTTTCAAGCTCATATTCTTTTGAGGTAATACTTGAATAAGAAATCAATATATCAAACGGAATATCTTCATTAATCTCTGCTATTTGTAAATAATCCATAACAACATTAAAATCCAAATCAAACATTAAAGTTTCTAAAGTTATAGGTGAAAAATAATGTTCTAATTTATCTTTTCCTACCAGCGTTTCTAAGTTTCCCCAATCCTCATTCTTAAGTAAAACAAAACCTAAAGTATCACTTCCAAGGCTTAATGCACAAAGTCTTATTGAAAAATTATCTTTGATAATTTCGTTAACCCATTTTATCGTTGTGTCTCTATCCATTTCTTCTTGGTATGGTATTTTTATTGATTTGTCTTTATAATCTAAAACAATATCATTTCCGTATTCTTTACCATTATTCTCAAGCTTAACAGTAATTTTATTTTCTATTTTCTCATTAAAATAATTTATAACATCCTCGTCATATTCTCTCCAGTCAATCCAAATAATTGAATCACTTTCTAATAACGAATCCACTTCATTTGTATCTTCTAAAAATTTTTTTAATTCTAAATACGTTTTTCCCATAGTATTTCACTACTCCTCTATTTCATATATCATTTTTCCTAAATAATAAATATTCATAATACAATCTACATGAACATCATCATTCCATAACCACCCCTGGAATACAGCTCTCCCCCAGTTATATGTTTCAACAATTACTTCAAATTCACTGTCTCTACACTTATCTTGATATTCTTCTAAATAAATAAATGCCCCTGAAAACTTTTCTCTTATTGTATCATTAAATACTAGAAAATCTACATCATCTATATCTACTTTTTCAAAGATAATCTTCGCTTTATGCGTATTTTCTGATTTATCTTCATTGTAAGAAAAAATATAATCAAAGTACAATATCAAATTGTCATTTATATGCTCAATTTTTAATATTCTTGCGTCATGTAATGAGTACTTAAAATATTCTCCAAAGCCTCTTTCTATTCTCATTATAGTTCTCCTCTATATAGTTATTCAAATACAAATAGTATTATTATTCCAACATGTTGCTTCTTATTTTGATTATATCAAATTCGATTACAGTGTTCAATGATATCTCATATACTCAACTTTCTTTATACTATCTTTTGATGAAACTATAAAAAAGCATCTTCATCTTTTTTATTCAAGTGAAGATACTTTTATATTGATTCTCTTATTTACTTTGTCTTTTTTGCAATAACGGATTTAACACCACTCTAAATATTGAGTCAGCGATAATAATTCCTACTGCAAGTCCTACCGCACCATAAAAACTATTTAAGAAAATTCTTGCTGAATTTCCATATTCATCTAATAGTAATGTTCTAAACGCATCATAAATAGTTACCCCAGGTACTACTGGAACAAGCCCCGGTATGAAGTAAACTGTTAGTGGATTTTTAAATTTAATAGCACAAATCTGACTTATATTAGCCAAGAGAAGCGAACACACTAAGCTTGACATAAATACACTTTGCCCATGACTCCACATTTCCCAATATCCACACCAACCTATTGCTCCGATAACACCACCTGTAACTAATGTTTTGCGTGGTACATCACATACTATCGCAAACGATACTGATGAAATAAAACTAAATACGAAGTGATATAATAATAAAAGTAAATGACTAAATACTGCAATCATTATAAAGCACCTCCTAATAACTTAACTATATAATAGACTGTAACTATCCCTGCACCAAGTGCGAATGCAACACAGAATGTTTCTATAAAACGAATAGTTCCAGAAATGAACTGTTTCGCTATAATATCACGCATAGAGTTGGTAATTGTAATCCCAGGCACTAAAGGAACTACTGCGCCTATCATCGCAAGACGAAGTGATTGTCCATTAAGAAGTGCAAAACCAATATAACCCGCTACTCCTCCTGCAAAGGTACTAATATATTCTGATACAAACGGTGCTTTTAAATAACCGATAACTTTTACATAAACATAATATGCTACTGCTCCTGCAATACTCCCTGGAATAACATCCCAGAAACTACCATCGAATATTAACACAATACTCCCACTAAGAATACCTGAACTTAGCACTTTAAACCAGACAGGTAGTGGACTCTTTTCATCTTGAACTCTTTTTAGCGACTCATACATATCTGCTAGACTAATCTGTCCTGATGTGTACGCTCGAGATAAAGTATTTACCGCTGTTGTTTTAGTTAGATTATACGTTCTATCACCAACTCTTCTAAAATCTGTTCCTATTGTTTCTAAACGAATGAATATACCTGTTATTGTAACATGAGTATAATATTCATCTATTCTTGTTTCTCCAACGCCTTTTCTTATAATTCTCTCCAATGTATCTTCTGTACGATAAACTTCTGCTCCATTTTCCATAAGAATCTTTCCTGCAAGCAAGGCGGTCTTCATTAATAATTTTTCATCCATTTTCTCTCTAAACTAAAGACTAGATTACTCTAAAGAAAATAAAAAAACTATATACCTATGACACAGTTCTTTTCATTATTATCTTTTTTATCTTTTATAAAAAAAACTTCTTCTAATCTTGTCACCTTTCTCAAATTCATTTCCAAAGCTATTATAACATAAAACCCCAAATAAAAACACACTTTTTTTGTATAATTTCTAAATTATTATTTTAATTTTTTAAAGTAAATTTTTATCAGCCTTAATATTTTATTATATTAGTAACTAGTAATTATAATAATATTAAAAAGCTGTTATCTACTCAAAGCCATTCGCTGTTTCATATTCTTTAAATAATTAAGTTTTTTATTATCCAACCTCTTATTTCTTGAATAAAATATTTATTAGTACTACAATAAAAATAGAAGTATTTAGGTTATAAGGGGGAATATCACAAGAATTACATTAAAATACGTTACATAAATAATATTATCATTAAATAAATATCAATCAACATACAAATAGGAGGAGAAATATTATGGGATGTACAACTATTCTTGTCGGAAAAAATGCTAGTTTTGATGGTTCTACTATGGTTGCTCGTACTGAAGATGCACCATCTGGAGTTTTTAGAGCGAAAAAATTCGTTAATGTAGCGCCTGAAGAACAACCACGTAAATATAAATCAGTTATTTCTAAAGTAGAAATCGACTTACCTAACAATCCAGTTCGCTATACTGCTGTTCCTAATGCTATTTTAGATAATGGGATTTGGGGGCAATGTGGAGCTAATGAATACAACGTTTCTATGAGTGCAACTGAAACTATTACTTCAAATGAACGTGTTTTAGGCGCTGATCCTTTGGTAGACTGTGGAATTGGGGAAGAAGATATCTATACTATAGTAATGCCGTATATCGCAAGCGCTCGTGAGGGAGTTACTTTTTTAGGTAATCTTCTTGAGAAATACGGAACTTATGAGATGAACGGTATTGCTTTCCAAGATGAAAATGAAATTTGGTGGTTAGAAACTATCGGAGGACATCACTGGATGGCACGTCGTATTCCAGATGATAGCTATGTTATTATGCCAAATCAACTTGGTATTGATAAGTTTGATTTTGACGATGCATTTGGAGCTAAAAAAGAATTTATGTGTTCAGCTGATTTACTAGACTTTATTAAAAAATACCATCTAGATTTATCTATTGATGGTGACTTTAACCCTCGTCATGCATTTGGTAGTCGTAGTGATGCTGACCACACTTACAATACACCGCGTGCTTGGATACTTCAACGTTATTTCAATCCAACATCAAATACATATGATGGAATAAATGCTGATTATCGTCCAGATTCTGATAACCTTCCTTGGGCGCGTATTCCAGAGAAAAAAATAACAGTTGAAGATATTAAATATGCCTTATCTCACCATTATCAAGGAACAGAATATGATTCATATTCAAAAGATATTCATTCAGTGAAGAAAGGAACTCTTCGCCCAATCGGAATTAATCGTACAAACTTTTTAGGGCTTGTGCAAATTAGACCATATATGCCAGATGAGTTAAAATGCCTTCAATGGTTAGCTATTGGTTCTTGTGTTTTCAATGCTATAGTACCATTTTACACTAATATCAATCGTACACCTGATTATCTGGCTAATACTACAAATCAAGTAACTACAGAAAACTTCTATTGGACTAATCGCCTAATCGCAGCTTTATGTGATGCTCATTTTGCTGATACTGCTTCACATATCGAGCGTTATCAACTAAAAGTTCAATCACAATCAACAGCGTTAATAAATAAATATGATGAAAAATTTATTGCCGAAAAAATTTCTAAAGATAATGCTAAAGATTTCTTAGAAAAAGCTAATGATAATATTGCAGATGAACTTAAAGTTCAAACAGATGATTTATTGGATAAAGCACTTTATACTGCAAGTTGCAATATGAAGAACAAATTCTCAAGATCTGATGCATAAATATATCAAAAGAGCCATGTGATTTTAATATCACATGGCTCTTAAAAGGAGAATGGCTCGCTAATATTAGCAAGCCATTAAATATCATGAAAAAAATATTATTAACAATTAAGAATTAAAATTTCCTCATCACTCTTCTTGAAAATTAAATTCTTATTTACATGCTTTACACTAGGATTACTTTATTCTCAAGGCTATAATCGTGTATTGCAAGTTTTGTTATACTCTTATTATATCTTCTCTACTTTATATGTAGTTTATACTATACTTAATTTAAAACTTAAATTTAAAAATTATCTAAACCTTAGTATTTCTTTAGAGTTAAACTCTATTACCTTTGTCGCAACATTTTTTACAAATTGACTATCATGACTGACCATAATAAGAATCCCAGGATATTTAGAAAGTATTTTTTCTACAGCCTCTATAGTTACAATATCTAAAAAATTTGTAAGTTCATCCAACAACAAAACATCTGTTTCTTGGAAAAGAAGACTTATAAAATATAACTTTACTTTTTCGCCGTTGCTGAGAACACTCACTTTTTTGTTAATATCTGTTCCCCTAAAATTAAGTAAAGCAAGTATATTACGCAACTCTTTTTCTTCTATATCTGTTATGTTTCTTATAAAGTTTAATACTGTTTCCTCTTTTTCAAAAATTTCTAAATTATTTTGTTCAAAGTAAGCTACTTTAAAATTATTAGGAATCTGCTCTTTTATATAATTAAGAAATGTAGTTTTTCCTGAACCATTTTTTCCTACTAACATTACTTTATCACCACTACTAAACGAGAGATTGGTAGTCATCCATAAGCATTTTCCATTAATAAAGAACTCTTTTTCTTCTATATAAAAACTTCTCTTACTTCTTTTATTAAATATGTTTAAAAATGATATATCGTATTCCTCTTCAATCTTTTTAGGTTTAGACAATGAATTTAATTTTTCTTCTTGTTTCAGAATATTTTTCTGCATTTTCTTCTGATTTTGCGTGATTTTAGTCTTCGTTCCTATAATACGATAATCCGAGGCCATCATATTTTTTGGCTTTCCTAAAGTTTTCCCTTGTTGTTCTTCTTTCATATTACGGATAGTATCACGTATTTTACGAGTTTCTTTTTGATATTTTTTTAACTCTGAGTTATATTCACTAATCTTCATTTCTTTTTGCTCTTTATACTCCGTGTAATTCCCGTTAAATTCTACTAGTTCTCCTTGCTCTATAATCCACAATTTAGTACAAACTTTTTCTAGGAAACTTCTGTCATGCGTTGCTATACAAAATGTAGAGTTTTTTTTATTTATTAAGTTCACTATTTTATTAACATTAGCACTATCTAAATATGTTGTCGGCTCATCTAACAAATATATTCCCTTATCATTTGCAAAGTGTTCTAATATCTTTTGAACTACCATTTCACCGCCACTTTTATCTAAATTAAGATTTTCATTAAATTGAAGAAACTCTACACTTCCTTTGTTTCGTTTATCATTTTGAATATCTTCATATATTTCTTTTAATAATGATGTTTTCCCGGAACCATTTTTCCCTATTATTCCTACAATATCTCCTTCATTTAGACTTATATTTTTTATTTTACATAAAAGTTTTCCATGACATTCTAATTCTCTGTTTTTAATATGTAATATCACTACTAATCACCCCTTATATAAGAGCTTTTTTATAATTATACATTAATTAACTTTTTCATTCAAGATTATTTATAATTTTAAAATTACCTTTTCTTTGAAATTTGAGATTTAAAAAATATAACTTTGCTGTTAAAACTGGTAAGTTCTCTCATCTCTTCGTTCCTTAGAAAACTAGTTTTTGTTGCGTGCATTGTACTTAACGATTTCTGCGAATCTCTGATTCTAGAAATCCCAACGTTATTTCGCAGTAGACGTAATCCAATCATCTGCGACTAACATCTTGCTTCTTGGTACGTCTTTGCGTACGTTGTACCTAACGTTTTATATTTCATAATTTCAAATTCTACATTGTCACTTCGCAGTGGTTGCTTGCCAATCACTGCGTTCTTGGAGCAACTGTGCGTATTTTGCACGTAATGATTTTTACGAATCGAAGATTCTAAAAATCTCAACGTTATTTCGCAGTAGACGTAATCCAATCATCTGCGACTAACGTCTTACTTCTTGGTACGTCCTTGCGTACGTTGTACCTAACGTATGCTATTTCATAATTTCAAATTCTACATTGTCACTTCGCAGTGGTTGCTTACCAATCACTGCGTTCTTGGAGCAACTGTGCG
>ERZ773014.25-NODE-25-length-101783-cov-85.026011_pt1 | contig 101783 bp, 120 predicted proteins | sample MGYA00580841_ERZ773014 | MGnify/ENA primary metagenome ERZ773014 (study PRJEB29015, sample SAMEA2737989) | human oral metagenome | biome: human oral; feature: human-associated habitat; material: dental | place: China | collected 2067 ... | reverse complement strand
GCACAGGCTCTGCGCCTGTGGAAGAACACTCCCTATTTACGGCTGCGGGACAGCACGGGCATTTCACCCGTTTTCCTCTCATCGCACGGCAAATCTCCGCATAATACGTCGATTGCCGACACTCGCAACGTACTCTATGCAATTTTAATAGAATGTTAGTCGTAGTATATCCGTATCAGACATTCTTGTCAAGATATTCATTTCAGATTATTCTTCATTTATCAGACATAAGTCCCGTTTTCTTAAAGTTATTCTTTGTTAATATTGTCCCACCCCATTATACGAATACTTTTTTTGATAAGCAAAACACAAGAGTATTGTTGCACAAACAGCTCTTATCATCTGATCAAGAGCAAGGGAAAGCCATGCTCCTTCAAGTCCCATATGCAGTTTATAGAGAAACAGATAGGTGATGATAGGACGCAATACAGTAATGCTGATAAAGGAGTACACAGCGACTTGTATTGTCCTGCCGCTGGCACGCAAAATCCCCGCACAAACCATCTGGTGTGCTTCAGGAAAGCTCACTACTGCTACATAGGCAATAATAAGGCTGCCGAGTGGAATCAGTGCGGCATTGTGTGTGTAAATAGAGAAAATCTCCGTGCGTAATACAAAGGTTGCCAGGAACACCACTGTAGAAAAAAGCAAACTCCATCGTATGCCTGTCCATACGTAGCGCCGCCATATATCGCGTTTCTCGTCATCTCGATTATGACCTGCGAGTACTGTGCTTGCCTTGCCGAGCCCGGCGCTGAAACTGTAGTAGAAATCGCAGAAATTCATGGCAATCGCATGGATAGCATAAGGAATCGTTCCAAGTTCCGCAACCATGCGCGTATAAACGACCATACCGATGCGCTCAAAGCCCTGCTCACTGAAGATGCCGCCAAACACACCAAAAAACTCGCGCAGATATGTCCGCGTCATGCGATAGCTGCCCTGCCGGAAGATGCCCCATGAGAGCAGGACACGCACACTCATGACAAACGACCAAACAGCGCCTCCTACTGTGCCGAGTGCAGCACCAAGAACGCCAAGTGCCGGAAAGGGACCAAGTCCGAAGATGAAGAGCGCGTTCAAGATGACATTGACAATATTACCTTGTATGTTGATCGAGAGTACGCTCATGGACTCCGCACGACCGAACATCACCGCCTGCATGAGTGTTGTGACCGACGTGATAAAAACAGCCGGCAGGGTCCAAGTACCATAAATCATAGCATCCGGAAGATAATCCCACTGCGCACCCATCCAGAGGAGAATATCATTAAGAAAAACAAAAAAGAAAATATGCGCCACTCCGAGAACGATACCGACCAGAACTATTGTTTTTTTGAGGATATCCCCATACGTATCATGTCGATCCTGCCCGAATCGCTCTGCAATCAGAATAGTCACGGCTGCTGCCATCGAACGTGCTATCGTCAGGAGCATCATGCGGGGCTGCGTAAAAATACTGACGGCTGCAATTGCGCCTGTTCCGAGCGTGCCAACCATGATAATGTCGGCATTGCTCAAAAAAATCATAAGGACGCCCTCAAGCGCTGCGGGCAGTCCAATTCTAAGATAAGTTCTATCATAGGAGGTCAGCAATCTATCATCTCCCCACAACGCTTCTCGCATTTCCCTAAACAAGCTATCATAGAATAATAATACTTGTCAACAATATACGAATATGAATTGACTTTCTCCATCAAATCATGTAGGTTTAGCCCATATGAGTTTATAAGTGTACGTGAAGGAATAATATCATCCATGAAAATAGCTTTCAGTGACTATGACGGCACACTCTCCGTTTCAGACACAGGCGTCACGGTAGAGACCATCGAGGCCATCCATGCGTGGCGCAGTTCCGGAAATAAGTTCGGCATTGTGACCGGGAGGAGTTACGACCTCATCGCTATGGAAACAAACAGCCATAAAATTCCAGTCGACTTTTACATCTGTTGCAACGGCGCGGCAATTCATGAACCGAACGGAAAGCCGATCACATCGACGTGCCTCCTGCACGAAGCGATGGCTCAGCTCTTCGACTCATCACATATTCGTACGTATGAGGGCGGCATGCTCTTCTTTACGCCGGAGCGCTCATATAGCTATGGTCTCCGTGAGGATATTCCTGCCCCCTTCCTTACACCGATTCAAAACATTGAGGATGTTCTATGTTTGAATGATGTCATCCAAATGGGCATGATGTTTTGCGATCGTGAAGCAGCCGTCGCAGCCTTTTCCTCAATTGATTCGGATTTCCCCAATATGTTTACAGGGAATATAAATCGTCAGTTTCTCGATCTCAATCATGCCGGAGTGAACAAGAGTACGGGCATTGCTTCTCTTGTTCATGAGAGAGGCTGGGAAGAGCGAGAGCTGCTCATTATTGGAGATGACCGCAACGATCTCACGATGATTAAGGCATATAAAGGCTTTACGGTCAGTCATGCAGAGCACTTTATGCATGACGCGGCATATGCTGTTTATGATTCTGTCGGCGTCATGCTGCGCGATTATCTCTAAGCAAATAAAAATATCGGGCCTGCCGAAATATCTCGGCAAGCCCGATATTTTTTTAACGATTCAACGCACGATGCGCAATATCTTTGCGATGATATTCACCTTTGAAAGAGATCTGATCTACTGCGTCATAGGCAGATTGAACCGCCGAAGCAATATCCTTTCCCATACCGACGACGCCGAGTACGCGCCCTCCGTTCGTTACAATTTTCCCATTCTTCTTTGCTGTTCCGGCATGGAATACAAGAGCACCAAGCTTTTCGGCATTTCCTATTCCATAAATCTCGTTTCCTTTTTCATAAGAAGCCGGATATCCTCCCGCTGACAGCACGACACAGACCGCTGCACCGTCTTTCCATCGAATGGGAACATCGGCAAGAGTCCCGTCTGCACAAGCGTGCATAATCTGGACCAGATCCCCATCGAGAAGAGGAAGAACCACCTGCGTCTCCGGATCGCCGAACCGCGCATTAAACTCCACAACCTTGGGTCCGTCTGCCGTAATCATCAGGCCGAGGTAAAGGCAGCCACGATATGCCCGCCCTTCCTTTTCCATGGCGGAGATTGTCGGCTTTAGTATCTCCTCCACGGCACGCTCCGTCAGCTCCGGCGTCATGACTGGTGCTGGCGCATAGGTTCCCATTCCCCCTGTATTCGGACCCTTGTCCCCATCAAAGGCACGCTTATGGTCCTGTGCACTGATCATAGGGCGAATTACCGTTCCGTCTGTAAAAGCAAGAAGAGAGGCCTCCTCACCTTCCATGAATTCCTCGATAACGACACGTGCTCCCGCATCGCCGAATGAGTTGTGCTCCATGATTGCATCAACGGCATCAAGTGCTTCCTGCTCTGTCATGGCGACGACGACACCCTTTCCGGCCGCAAGGCCGTCGGCTTTGACAACAATTGGGGCTCCTTCGCTGCGAATATACGCACGCGCAGCTTCCGCCTCAGCAAAGACCTCATAGCGGGCAGTTGGAATCCCGTACTTCTTCATGAGATCCTTTGCAAACGATTTCGAGCCCTCGATCTCTGCTGCGTTTGCACGGGGGCCAAAGGCAGGAATACCGGCAGCTTCGAGATCGTCTACAAGACCGTTCATCAGGGGGACTTCAGGGCCGACAACGACGAGACCGATGTCCTTCTCCTTGGCAAATTGCAGGATCGCCGCATTATCGGTGACAGCGATATCCGTCATCTCACCCATGCCCGGATTGCCGGGAATCGCATATATGCGCTCTGTTTGAGGGCTTTCGGAGAGCTTCCAAAAAAGAGCATGCTCACGGCCGCCTGATCCGATTACGAGAATGTTCACGTTGCTATCCTCATTTTTCCAGCTGCTGTGCAAGATACGCATTGATCGCAGCATCATAATCTGCCGTATGCGCAAACGCCTCATAGGCAAGCCGCATCCGCGTCATGCCGTCAACTGCACCATCCTTGCGTATCTTTTCCGCAATCTCCGCATATCGTTCAGGATTTGTAATCACGGTGACAAATTTAAAATTCTTTGCCGCCGCACGAATCATCGCAGGCCCTCCGATATCAATCTGTTCAACAGCCTCTGCAAGCGTTACATTTGGATTTGCAACCGTCTCCTTAAACGGATAGAGATTGACCGCAACAAGATCAATAGGCGTGATCTTCAGCTCGCGCAGAGCTTTCTCATGGCTCTGGTTTCCTCGTACGGCAAGAATCCCTCCGTGAATAAACGGATGCAGCGTCTTGACGCGGCCGTCCATGATCTCCGGAAATCCCGTCACATCGCTGACATAGACGACGGGTATGCCGGCCTCACGCAGCGCTCTCATCGTTCCGCCCGTGGAGACGATCTCTACCCCTGCCGCATGCAGCACACGCGCAAACTCCACAACGCCGGTCTTGTCGGATACGCTGATCAGGGCACGCTTTATCTTCATAATGCTCCTCCTTCACCGGCGGGCAAAATATGCACCTGCCGCCCGTCCGTATGCAGTCTTCCTTCAATATAGAGTTTGATTGCCTCGGGGAATATCCGATGCTCCTGCTCGAGAACCCGGGCGGCAAGGGTCTTCTCTGTATCGCCCTCCAGAACGGGAACCGATGCCTGAAGTATAATGGGACCGGAGTCCGTGCCCTCGTCCACGAAATGCACGGTACATCCGCTGACCTTCACCCCGTAGGCGAGTGCGTCACGATGCGCGTGCGCCCCAGGGAAGCTGGGCAGAAGCGCCGGATGGATGTTCAGGATACGGTCCGTGTAGGCATGTACAAAAAGCGGCGACAGGATACGCATAAATCCCGCAAGCACAACCAAGGTCACACCGTGCGCATGCAGCTGCTCCAGAAGCGCACGTTCAAACGCATCGCGCTCCGCATAGTCCCTGCGGGCCACAGCAATGGCGGGAATTTCCTTCTCCCGTGCACGTTCGAGCGCATAGGCATCTGCCTTATCAGCGATGACCACAGCAATCTCCGCGTGTATACTGCCATCCTCAATAGCGGCGATAATAGAGGCAAGATTGGAACCGCGGCCCGAACAGAGAACGCCCAGTTTCTCCTCACGCATCAAAGACACCGCCCTTGATGACGACTTCATGTCCGCCTTCTGTCACACGGCCGATCCGATAAACAACCTCATTCTGGGCCTGCAGATGCCCCTCAATGCGCGCCGCCTCCTCCGGCGAAGCAATGAGGACCATGCCGATGCCCATGTTAAACGTACGGTACATCTCCGGCCAGTCCACATTGCCCCATTCCTGGAGCAGGCGAAATATGGCAGGCATCTCCCATGCTGTGCCGTCCACCTCTGCTCCCATGTCCTCCGGCAGGGCACGGGGAATGTTCTCGTAGAATCCGCCGCCTGTAATGTGCACCATACCGTGGATGTCAAACATACGGATGAGCGGAAGACAAATGCGCGGGTAGAGCCGCGTCGGCGTCAGGAGTTCCTCGCCGATCGTTCGGCCGAGTTCCGCCATGTACTCATTCCCCTGGAAGCCCTTGTGCTCAAAGACAATTTTACGCACCAGCGAGTAGCCGTTGGAGTGGACCCCCGAGGAGGGCAAACCGAGCAATACATCACCGGCCTGCACACGCGCACTTGTAATAAGTTTTGACCGTTCCGCAACGCCGACGGAGAACCCTGCGATATCGTATTCGCCCGCGGGATAGAACCCCGCCATCTCTGCCGTCTCACCGCCAATCAGGGCACAGCCGGACTCCCTGCAGGCACGGGCAACACCCGTGACTACTGCAGTGACCTGATCTGGTTCGAGTTTTCCAACAGCAAGATAGTCGAGGAAAAAGAGCGGCTCTGCCCCTTGTACGAGAATGTCATTGACGCACATCGCAACCGCATCCTGCCCAATTGTATCATGCTTATTCAGCATAAAGGCAAGGCGCAGCTTTGTGCCGACCCCATCCGTACCGGATACGAGAACCGGTTCTTTATATTCCTTCGTATTAAGGGCAAACAGTCCGCCGAAGCCGCCAAGATCCCCCAGCACCTCGGAACGATAAGTCGCGCGTACGCAGTCCTTGATCATGGATACGGATTTATTTCCCGCATCAATATCGACGCCTGCACCGCGGTAGGTCATTTTCTCCATCGGTTCTCAGAGCTCCCTTTCACGCTGTGCAATCTGCCGCCGTTCCAAAATAATCTTATCGTCTTCGTCGAGCTCGGCATCCTCTTCGGGAACCGGGTATTTATTATTGAAGCATGCATAACACATATGATCCGGATTGAGTGCGGAAACACACTGCCGCAGCCCATCAATCGAGATAAAATGCAGAGAATCTGCTCCGATAAAAGAACAGATTTCATCGACACTCTTGGTTGCTGAGATGAGTTCCTTGCGGACAGATGTATCGATTCCGTAGTAACAGGGGTCCGTAATGGGCGGACTGCTGATGCATACATGGATCTCACGCGCTCCGGCATTCCGCAGGAGGCGTACGATTTTGCCGCTCGTCGTTCCGCGCACGATGGAGTCATCGACCATGATGACGGATTTCCCTGCAACGACGGAACGCACCGGACTAAGCTTGAGCTTGACCGCTGCATCACGCTGTTTCTGCGTCGGCTGAATGAAGGTACGCCCAATGTAACGGTTCTTGATGAGGCCTTCGGCAAACGGAATCCCAGCCTCATAGGAGAATCCAGTCGCTGCCGTCGTCCCGGAATCCGGTACAGAAATAACGACATCCCCGCGAAAACCGGATTCGCGCGCCAAAACACGCCCCATCTCAAAACGCGCTGCATGGACGCTCTGTCCGTCAATGATAGAGTCGGGACGTGCAAAATAAATGTATTCAAAGATACAAGAGGCCACATCCTTGCCGTTAGAAAAACGATAGGATTTAAGACCGTCGCTGTCCATAACAACCATCTCACCCGGCAGAACATCGCGCACAAACTCTGCGCCATTGACATCAAGGGCGCAGGTTTCAGAGGACAGAACCCATCCGCCGTCCGGTGTCCGGCCGATGCAAAGAGGGCGAAACCCCTGCGGGTCGCGCACACCGATGAGTTTATCCTCCGTCATGATGGAGAGACAGAAGGCCCCGCGCACAACACTGACCGCCTCAAGAATTCGTTCCTCGACGGACGGCTTTTGTGAATGTGCGATAAGATGGACAAATACCTCTGTGTCAATTGTCGTCTGAAATACCGTGCCCTTAGACTCAAGATCGCGGCGAATCAGCGCGGCATTCGTAAGATCGCCGTTATGAGCCAGCGCGAGAGCGCCGCCCGCATAGTTAACACGCAGCGGCTGGGCATTCGCCGCGAGGCTGAACCCCGTTGTTGCATAGCGCACATGACCGATAGCAATTTTTGCGTTGTCAAGACGCGGAAGCTGCTCGCGAAAAACTTCGCTGACCAACCCCATGCCTTTTTTCACATCAATCCAATCGCCATCGGTGAGCGCAATGCCTGCACTCTCCTGTCCGCGGTGCTGGAGCGCAAAGAGGCCGAGGTACGTCATCTCAGAGACATCTTCCGTTGGGGAATATACCCCATAGATGCCGCACTCTTCCTTCCACTTTGGCACTTTTTCGTACATCGTGCTTATGCTTCTCCCGTCAGCCTGTGGAGCATCTCCTTATAGGCATCCTCGACGTTGCCAAGATCGCGGCGGAAACGGTCCTTATCCAACTTTTCCTTCGTATCACTGTCCCAGAAGCGACAGTTATCCGGTGAAATCTCATCGGCAAGGATGATATTTCCGCTGGCATCTTTACCGAATTCAAGCTTAAAATCAATGAGGTCCACGCGCTTCGTCTTGAGGAACTTTGTCAGAATATCGTTGATCTTCAGTGACATGCGCTCGATCTCATCAAGATCTTCGTCTGTAGCAATCTTCATGGCACGAATATGATAGCGGTTGAGCATCGGGTCACCGAGATCATCGTTCTTGTAACAATATTCGATGATGGGGAACGGCATGGGTACGCCCTCCTCCAAACCAAGGCGCTGAGCGAGCGACCCTGCCGCAACATTGCGGATAATGACCTCAAGCGGGATAATCGTAAGTTTTTTTACAATCATCTCGCGATCATTAGGCATAGAGATGTAGTGGTGACGAATGCCTTCCTTTGCCAATAGGTCAAAGAAAAATGCTGTCATCTTGTTGTTCATGACGCCCTTGTCTGCAATCGTTCCGCGCTTTGCTCCATTTCCAGCGGTCGCGTCATCCTTATAGTAGACAAGGTATTCATCCGGATTTTCCGTCGCATAGATAATCTTTGCCTTACCCTCATAAAGAGCTTCTTTCCGCTCCATCACAAGCCTTCCTTTCATTCTGTTTCAATATAAATTTTACCATAATAGCGCAATCAATCAGAGCTGTGCGGCCACACGGTCTGCCTTCGCCTCAACCTCAAGCACCATCTTCTCCCGATAGTCCATCAATGCTTCTGCAATTGATGCATCATATACGGCAAGAATCTCCGCCGCAAATATGGCAGCATTTTTTGCTCCATTGATCGCCATAGATGCTACGGGTACTCCCGAAGGCATCTGTACGGTGCTGAGCAGCGCATCCATACCATTCAGAGGAGTCGCGTTGACCGGAATGCCGATAACCGGTTTGATCGTATAGCTTGCAACAACACCTGCCAGATGTGCCGCGGCACCTGCTGCGACAATGAATGCCGCGAAGGCCTTGTTGTGATCCGCTTCCATAACGAAATCACGAACATTTGACGGGGTACGATGTGCAGATGCAACCTTGACCACAGGTTCAATGCCAAACTGCTTTAAGAGCTCAACTGCAGGCTTCAAGATTGGCCAGTCGGAATCGCTTCCCATGAGGACCGCTACCTTCATTTTACCATCTCCTTGGTCTCTATGATAACGAGATTTTGGAGTCGTGTCAATAGAACGAAAAAGGACTGCTGCAGTACATGCAGCAGTCCTCCAAACAAGAGAAGATATTAAGGTTTATTTGTATCATCGTGCAGCGGTGCACCGAATGTCAATGTATCCAAGAGGTTGATCAACTGATTGATCTCCGGCTTCGAAACCTGCCCCGACGCCCCGAGGCTGTCCCCCTTTCGCCTCATCTCCTCACTGATAAGAGAGGAAAAGAGGACGAGTGGAACATCGCTGAGACGGTCATCCTCGCGCACGAGCTTCAGCAGGCGATGGCCGTCCATCTTCGGCATCTCGATGTCTGAGATGATAATGCGTACATGATTTTCGATCGGGCCGTTTTTGCGGGAAAGATCCTGCAAATAGTCCCACGCGTCCTGACCATTGCCAAAGTCGCGAATGAATTTATAACCTGCCTCATGAAGCGTTGAGACCAGGAGATCACGCAGCATCTTTGAATCCTCCGCCACAACGACATGTGCTGCGCCGCGGCGCGTCTTGGCATCCTGCGGAGCCTCTGCTACCGTCGTAAGCTTTTGATTGATTTCAGGATTGATCTCTGCAATGATCGTCTCAAAGTCAAGCAGGAGAACTATGCGGTCCTCCATCTTGATGATGCCGACCACACGCGAACCTTCGCCGACATTCGGTGCAGGCTCCATGTTTTTCCATGAGATACGATGAATGCGATAGACATTCCCGACGAGGAATCCGATGTCGTAGTTATTGATCTCCGTGACGATAATGTTCTGAAGCTCATCCGTCGTCTGGAGATTGAGACAGCGCGCCATATTAACAAGAGGCATCGCTTTTCCACGCAAGGTAAACAAGCCGTCAACATAGGGATGTGCCTCGGGCATTGTTGTCACTGGTGTCCGCGTAATGACCTCGCGCACCTTTGCAACATTGATGCCGTAGTTCACCTTCCCTATGCTGAACTCGACAATCTCAAATTCGTTTGTCCCCGTCTCAAGCAGGATTCCCTTTTTTTCTTCGATGACCGTATCTGCCATTTATCTCTCTCCCCCTACTCGTAAACATTGTTTGCTATGCTCTCTATTCGCCCTTTGGGAAAAAATTCCTTCCTATCTTTAAAAAAAATTAAGAGTTTTTCTTGCGCTCCAGTAAATATGTCCATCCATTGCGCTGCTCAATACGTCCTTCTTTAATGAGTCTGCCAAGCGCACGCTTGAATGCCGCTTTGCTGATATGGAAGCGGTCCTGGATAATTAAAGGAGAGGTAGCGTCAGTATAGGGAATTTTCCCATCATGTGCATCTAAAAGTGCAAGAATGATCTCAGCATCCTCTATCCGTGCTGTTTCCTTCGGCGGGCGCAGCGAAGCGTTGAGCCGGCCGTCCTCACGCAGATAGGTCACACGCATCTCGACCGTCTCACCGACACGCGGACGGCGCGGTACTTCACGGTGATCTATGAAGACGATATACCGCTCCTCTGTAAAGGCAAAAACTCCGCGCTCCGTGATATTGTAGATCGATCCCTTCAAGCGGTCTCCCACACGCACTCCCTCGGCAGGACGGGATGCACGCCGGAGTTCGTCCTCGACCTCCATTGTCACAGCAAGACGCCCGGACTTGTCCGTATAGAGCTTCGCCCATACGGTCTCTCCGACCTGAGGCCGCCCGCGCATGCCCGCATATGGCAGGAAGATACCGCGTTCGGCACCGACATCGAGAAAGGCCCCCTCCTTCGTGACATTGATCACGCGCAGGCGGGCAACCTGTCCTTCCTTCATGCGCGGTGTGCGCATACTCGCAGTGAGGCGGCGCTTCGGATCGAGATAAAGGAACACGCGGACGCGGTCGCCGATCTTGACGGGCGCTGTCTGCTGAACTGTATGCAGAAGAATATCGTCACTCGTATTCCCTGTCTCCGCATCAAGAAAGACGCCCAGTTCACTCGCGCGGACGGCAGTGAGTTCCGCCACCTGGCTCGGCCCGTATTTGCGCGGGCGTTGTTCCGGCCTGCGCGTTCGCTCCTGCATCAATTAGGACTCCTCGTAGGGAGTAAGCTTCGCATCCCCCCACAAGCGCTCCAAGGCGTAGTATTCACGCGCCTCCTGCTGAAATATGTGCGCAACGGTGTCGCCGTAGTCGAGCAGCACCCACTCGCCCTCACGATAGCCTTCCTTGTGCAGGAACGAAATACCGGCCTCCTCCATTTTTTCCTCAATATTGTCTGCGATGGCGCGCACCTGCGTTGCCGTATTTGCAGAGCAGATCACAAAATAATCGTTCGTCGACATAAGTCCGATCATATCCATCTGCACGATATCGCACGCCTTCTTCTCATCTGCCGCACTGCAAATCGCACGGCATTTTTCCTGCTCTGTCAATTCTGCCCCTCCTGGTTCTCTGTACCCGCCTCCGGCGGGAAAAGTTCATGAATAATTTCGTCCGCAGCCGTGCGGTCCATGATCCAAACGGTATCATCATCCCGCGAGAAATCTCCCGGGAGCATGATTGTACGCGGCGGTTCAATGCTCAATTTCCGAATGACGTTGCCGATGTGCACCGAGTCAAAGAGTTCCGCACTGGTCGTGACATTATGCTTCAGGATATCTGCAATCGCAGGAATCTTGGGCAGTGTATCCACGCGCAGCAGCTTCGCATAGAATGCCTTGACAAACTTTTGCTGGCGCTGCGTGCGCCCGAGATCACCAAGATCATCGCTGCGGTAGCGGAGGTAATGCTCTGCTCCAACGCCGTCCAAATGACGGTACCCCTGGCGCATATGGATGGAAAGCCCTGCTTCTGGATCGTCGTAGTCCATATTCCGCTCAACGTAGAGATCAATCCCGCCGATGGCATCGACAATCTGCCCGAATGTTGCAAGATCAATCACCACGTACTGATGAATCGAGATATCGAACATTTGATTAATCGTCCTGACCATCAGTGGTGCTCCGCCGACGGCATAGACATTCGCGAGACGCGTCTCCCCCTTGTTCTGCGCCATCGGTGCCCACGTATCACGAGGGATGTTGAGGATGCGCACCTTGCCCGTTGCGTTCTCCATGCTGATAAGCAGGATTGCATCGGCACGCGTTTCCTCCACATTGTCCATATTGACGGAATTATCGAGGCCGAGCACCAGCACATTGGTATAGCCGTCAAAGCGCACATCGACCGCGCCGCGGTTTTCCTCCTGGCGGATCAGATATGCCTCGTACATGTCCCGTACATCACGGTATGCCTGAACGCTCCACCCGATCAGATAGTATCCCGCAACACTGACGCTGACAAGGAGGACAATCGTAGAGATCAGCCGAAAAAGGCCGCGGAGAAATGCCCTGCGGCGGCGGCGCGTGCGCTGGCTGCGCCGTTTTTTAATATTTTCACGCGAATTCTCGCTTGCCAGCTGTGCGGCAAGTTCCTCCGCATCGTATTCCGACATGATCTCCCCCTTCCTCCCATGTGTTCCGATGCTGCACTCATGCGGGTCGATTATTTGATGCGTACGCCGCTGAAAATCAGCTCATTTCGCGCCGTAACGGTATCCGGATGGATGAGCCCGCCTTTCTGTATCACAAATCGTATAGACTCCGTCAGCGCAGCCAGCATCATCTCATCGAGCGAAACCGTGCGTGCGAGCTCACGCAGATACTCTGCCTCCGGATACACCCGCGACGGCTCGATCATATCGGCGTAGTAGACAATCTTATCAAGCGCGGTCATGTTGGCCCCCCCGACCGTATGCCGCCAGACTGCCTGTGCAATTGCCGCATCATCCACGCCGTAGACCTCATAGATGAGATAGGCCCCAACATAGGCATGAAGGAGAAGCGGCATCACGGACTCAATCCTGCCGATGGGAATCCCGCGCCGCCGCGCCTCCGCCGGAAGTGCAGCCGTCTCATAGGCGCGGCCGCAGTCATGCAGGAGTCCCGCTGTGCGCGCCCGTTCCTCATTCATCCCGAACCGCCGTGCCATCGCTGCCGCAGTCTCCGCAACGCCGAGCGAATGTCGATACCGCCCGGGGGCGAGGTTCTGCTCCAGAAGGAGCCGCATCTCTTCATACGTTTTTGTCATCGGCACGATACAGCCCCCTCTCCCTAATATACTCCTCTACGGTGCGCGGCACAAGATGCCGAATGGAAAGGCCGGCACGAACACGTGCACGAATCACTGTTGAGGAAATCTCTAAGTGCGGTGTCGGAAGCACCTGTATGTGGCTGCGCTCCTCTGCAGTAAATTTTTCAGCAATGAGCAGCTCATCCAGAGGAGCTCCCTGCCGCGTCGCAACGATGAAGCGGCAGGAGCGCAGAAGACGCTCCGGCTCATGCCAGCGATAGAGATCGTTCATCGCATCCGCCCCTGTGATAAAGAAGAGCTCTGCACCCGCAAGCTGGGCCTGAAGTTCTGTAATCGTATCTACCGTATAGGACGGTCCTTCTCGGCGCAGTTCAATATCTGAAACAAAAAAATGCGGATTTTCGCGTACGCCGTACTCTGTCATAGCAAGCCGGTCCTGCATGGACGCAGCGTGTGCAGCGTCCTTGTGCGGTGGACGTGCCGCAGGAACAAAGAGCACAGCATCCAGGGGGGCCGCAGAACGCACCATTTCCGCTGTAATAAGATGCCCCATATGGATGGGATCAAAGGTGCCTCCCATAATCCCGATTCGTCTCTCCATGCCGGCTCACCTCACGATGCAGAGAATCATGAACACAAGCGCGGTCAGCACGAGGAATATGCCAACTGCACGCAGATCATCGAGCATATCATGCCGCCCCTTCGGCGTCGCCGCATATTGGCGCAAGGTACGAAGATAGGCAGTCAAACGCCGCATTCGTGTATTTTCTGTGCAGCGGGCACAGCCTCCCGCACCTGTCCCTCGCCGTAGACAAGATACTTCGTACTCGTCAGCGCGTCAAGCCCCATTGGTCCCCGCACATGGAGCTTCTGCGTACTGATGCCGATCTCTGCGCCGAAACCGAACTCAAATCCGTCTGTGAATCGCGTTGATGCATTGACATAGATGGTCGAAGCATCCGCCCTCTGTTGGAAGTCATGGGCCGCCCGAATGTCGTTCGTGACAATCGCCTCAGAGTGCCCGGTGTTATAGCGATTGATATGTGCAAGCGCCGCATCTATATCCTTCACCGTCCGGATTGCGAGGATGAGATCACCGTATTCTGCCGCCCAGTCCTCCTCTGATGCCGCAGCGATGCCTGTGAGAATCGCACGCGTCTGTTCGCAGCCGCGCAGCTTCACGCCATCCGCACGAAGCAGATCAGCGATCTGCGGCAGGAACTCCTCCGCAATGGCCTCATGAACGAGCAGTGTCTCTGCCGCATTGCAGACCGATGGACGCGATACCTTCGCATTGCGCACGATCTGCAATGCCATCGGAACGTCCGCCGACCGATCCACATAGACGTGGCAGACCCCTGCTCCCGTCTCGATCACCGGAACGCTGCTGTTCTCGACAATCCGCCGAATGAGTCCGGCTCCGCCGCGCGGAATCAGCACATCGATCAGGCCCGTCAGATGCGTCATGACATCAACGGCGGACCGATCCTTCATCGCGAGCAGCTGAACCGCCCCGGAGGGAATGCCCACAGCGTATGCGGCACGCGAGAGCACCTCTGCAATCGCCCGGTTGGATCGAAGGGCATCTGAACCGCCGCGCAGAACCACAGCATTTCCGGATTTCAGACAAAGCCCGATGGCATCTGCGGTGACATTCGGCCGGGCTTCATAGATCATGCCGATCACGCCGAGCGGCACACGCATACGCCGAATCTCGAGACCATTCGGACGACGCACGGAGTAGTCTTCTCTGCCGAGAGGATCCGGCAGCGCCGCCGTCAGGCGAAGCCCCTCTGCCATCAAGGCAACACGCTCTGCATCAAGGTGCAGGCGATCGATATACGATGCGCGCATCCCAGCTTCCTTGGCCTCGGATACATCCGCCGCATTCTCATGCAGTATGGCATCCGTATGCTCCATGAGGGCATCGGCCATCGCTTCGAGTGCCGCATTGCGCACATCCGTCCGCCGCGCCGCCAGCGCGTAGGATGCTGCCTTTGCGGCCTCTGCCTGTGTACGAATCTCCTGCTCTATCATACGCAACGCCCCCATTATACCATCAGAACCATATTATCCCGATGGATGATTTCCTCATGTGACGCTCCTTCTACGAGGGTCTGAAAATCCGCACTCTGGTGCCCCATAAGGCTTACAATATCTGCAGCATCATATGCAGCAATGCCGCGTGCAACCTCCTGTCCCGCCAGGCTCAGAACACGCACAGTATCACCCGCCGAGAAGGCTCCGTAGACGTCCGTCACGCCGACCGCAAGGATACTTGCTCCGCGCCGCATCGCATCAATGCATCCGGCATCGACAACAATCTCGCCGGCAAGTTTCTTCCCGAAAGCAAGCCAGCTTTTGCGGGTTCGAAGATGTGCCTCGCGCGCAGGGAACAGTGTTCCGATTTCCTCGCCGCGCAGAATGCCGCGTATGATGCCGTCCTCATCGCCGCGTGCAATCACCATCGTCACGCCTGCATTCTGGGCAATCTTTGCCGCCTCGATCTTCGTCTGCATTCCGCCCGTCCCCTGCGCCGATCCTGCACCGCCGGCGAGGCGTTCAGTCTCCGGCGTAATCTCCGGAATCTCAGAAATCAAACAGGCCGCTGCATCCGTCCGCGGATTCGCTGTATAGACCCCGTCGATATCGGAGAGAATAATGAGCGCATCTGCATCGACGAGCGCCGCAACGACCGCGGACAGATTGTCATTGTCGCCGATCTTGATCTCGTCGACAGCAACCGCGTCATTTTCATTGATGACTGGAATAACGTTCATCCCAAGGAGGGCAAGAAGAGCATTGCGTGAGTTCATATACTGATGATGACGCGCGGCATTCTCCTTTGTAAGGAGTACCTGCGCCATCGTGCGCCCGTACTCGTGAAAAAACTTCTCATAGATGTGCAGCAGCGCCCCCTGCCCGATCGCAGCCAGTGCCTGCCGCTCCGGCACACCCGCGGGGCGTTCCTTGAGACCAAGCGTATTCATCCCCGCCGCAATCGCACCGGAGGAGACGAGCAGAACTTCCTTGCCCTGATTTGCCTCATCGATCAGTTCGCGCACGAGATGCTCGATCCGATGGAGATTCATCCCGCCCGACGGGTGCGTGAGCGTACTTGTCCCAACCTTGACGACAATGCGTCTTGCATCGCGCAGACGGTCCCGCGCACTCATAGCTCGATCCTGGGCTTGTCGAAGTTCCGCCGGAAGAGCAGAGCGTTCCTGCCAATCACCTGGACGAGGTTGGCGTCTGCCCGCTCTGCAAGAACGGTAATAGCATCCTCCGGCTCATCCGGCGCATTTTGCAGGACACGCACCTTGATGAGTTCGCGCTTTTTGATGGCCTCACGCGCCGATGCAACAACAGCGGGCGTCACCCCTTCCTTGCCAATCATGACGACGGCTTCCTCCGTCATGCCGAGTGAGCGCAGCTTCTGCACCTGCTTACTGGTCAGCGAATTTCGCAGCAAAGTCTTTCCTCCATTACTCCTTAATCCTGATAGTCGAACGCCATATCTCCGATGTGAACGGTCATGCCCTCTTTGATGCCGCGTGCACGAAGCTTCTCATCCAGCCCCTTGAGGCGCCAGATATACTGAAAACGGCGTACCGCCTCATCATTGTTGAAGTTCGTCATTGCAACGAGTTTTTCAATCGCCTTGCCTGAGACAATGAAGTCTCCCGCATCGTTGCGCGAGATCGTCACCTTCTCATCATCTGCTGCATTCTGATCGTATACCGCGACATTATCTTCTTCTGCCTCAGGCTCGGGAACATACGCATCCAGCCATGCCCCGACATGATCAATCAACTCCTGCACCCCTGCACGCGTTGCCGCCGAGATTGCAAAGAACTCCATGCCCTCTTTCTGAGCAAGTTCTTTCAGGCGCGGCAGATGTTCCTCGGCAGGCGGCAGATCAATCTTGTTCGCCACAAGAATCTGCGTACGCCGAGCAATCTTCTCGCTGTACCGCGCCAGCTCCCTGTTGATCGTGTAGTAATCCTCCACCGGATCACGCCCCTCGATGCCCGATGCATCCACGATATGCAGAATGAGGCGCGTGCGTTCCACATGGCGCAGGAAATCATGTCCGAGGCCGACCCCATCGGCAGCCCCCTCGATCAGTCCCGGAATATCTGCCATGACGAAGCTCTTTTCATAGTCCGTCTGTACAACACCGAGCACTGGGGTCAGCGTTGTAAAATGGTAGTCTGCAATCTCGGGGCGTGCTGCCGAACACGAGGCAACGAGGCTCGATTTCCCGACGCTCGGATACCCGACAAGACCGACATCAGCGAGAAGCTTGAGCTCCAGACGCAGCTTGCGGCTCTCCCCCGGTTCACCGAACTCGGCAAAGGATGGTGCACGATTGGCCGCATTCGCAAATTTTGCATTGCCGCGGCCCCCGCGTCCCCCGCGGGCAATCACTGCCTCGGCACCGACTTCGGTAAGGTCGGCAAGCACCTCTCCCGTCGTTTCATCGGCAACGATCGTCCCCGGTGGCACATCAACGTAGAGCGGCTGCGCATTTTTCCCATACTGATTTTTGTGTTCGCCGTTCTCCCCATTTTTCGCCATGAACTTGCGATGAAAGCGGAAGGAAAGGAGCGTATTCAGATTGCGGTCAGCGCGGAAGATAACGTCTCCGCCGCGCCCGCCGTCACCGCCCGACGGGCCGCCCTTGGGCATAAACTTCTCATGGCGGAAGGCTGATTTGCCATGTCCCCCGTCTCCCGCCTTCACCGTGATCTGCGCGCGGTCAATGAACTGCATACGTCCCCCTATAGTAAGAAGCTGCTCCCACAAGCGGCACATTTCACCTGTGAAAACAGCTTTCTAAAAGAGCCTGCACCGCAAGGTACAGGCATCTTCATATAACAAACTTAAACAGCAGTCTCCGCAAGCGGATACACACTGATCTGGCGCTGATGACGCCCCTTGCGCTCGAAGGCAACCTTGCCGTCAATCTTCGCAAAGATCGTATCATCCTTGCCGATGCCGACGTTGTGCCCCGGGTGGAAATGCGTGCCGCGCTGACGGACAATGATGCTGCCCGCCGTCACGTGCGTGCCGGCCTGCTCCTTCACGCCAAGGCGCTTGGAATGACTGTCACGGCCGTTGCGCGTAGAGCTGACGCCCTTCTTATGTGCAAAAAGCTGCAAATCAAACGAGAACAATCTGTTCACCCCTTTACTTCCTGAATACGAATACCCTTCGGACTGATCTTCTCAATCTCCGCAAGTCCCATATACATGGTACGGAGAATCGCTTCGGTGCAATCATCCGGCGGCTCTTGCAGCCGGATTTCGAGATTTCCGCTCGCAATGTCATAGGTGACGGCGCGATGCAGGTGCTCCATGATGCCAAGAAGCGCGGACTGGGTCAGTGCAGATACGCCGGCGCAGACAATATCCTCTCCGCGCTCCGCCGTTCCGCTGTGTCCTGCGACACGACAGCCCGTGATCATCCCGTATTCATTCGTGACGATCTCAACCGAAATCACAAATTACGCCTCGATCTTCTCGATAACGACCTTCGTGAACGGCTGACGATGGCCCTGACGCTTGCGGTAGTTGGACTTCGCCTTGTACTTGAAGACGAGAATCTTCTTGCCCTTGCCGTGCGCCATCACCTTGCCCGTCACCTTCGCGCCGTCCACCATCGGACGACCGACCTTGACGCTGGCATCGTTCACAACAGTCAGGACCTGATCAAAAACGACGGTCTCGCCCTCGCCTGCCTCAAGCTTCTCCACAAAAATGGTATCGCCCTCAGCGACCTTGTACTGCTTACCGCCTGTCTTTACGATTGCATACATGAAAACACCTCCCTATATCGTTACTCGCCGGCTGCGGTTCGGCAGTGCCGATTGTAGTGACCTCGCCGTGCGGTTGGGAATGGGCCTATGCCCAAACAGAGGCTATACGCCTACGTTAGAGGATAATAGCATATTCATAAGATGCTGTCAAGCTTGACTGATAGGCTGATTCGCCATTTTTATCTTCAAAACTTTAATTCCCAAAATAAGAGTATTCCATAATCAAAAATAATGTTTTTTCATTATATCATTACTCTTTCATAACATTTTTTAACTCTTCTATATACTTTGATGTGTATTTATGAAGTATTTTTCTAAGAAGAAATACTTTTATATCATTATCATTGATCACATAGCGTACTTGACTGTTGAAAAGGGCATTTTGTGCAATTGAATCTGCTTCTTCTTCTGTCCATGTGTTAATCTCCTTCATTTCAGCTATGATTTTATGTGTCTGTTCAAATGATCTACTGGCCTCCAATGCCAATATAAGATCTGTTTTCTTCTTATCTTCCAATTTTCTACCGCTATCATGCTGTATTAGCTCATTTTGACAAGAATAATATTTTCTTTCCAGTTTCTCATTGATCGCGGTTCTAGTAATAATATCCTTTACCAGTCTATCCAATTCTTTTCCAACCGAATAATCTGCCGGAACAAAATACTTAATTCTTTCATCACGCATCATTTTATATACTTTACTCTTGTCGCTAGTTTCCGAATTATAGACACCAATAGAATATCCACCATAGGAGTTAACTAATTTCATACATGGAATATCTGTATCACTATCCCCGATATAAATCATATTTCTAAAAGGAACACGAAGCTGATCTGGAGCAAAGTGATCATTGACCTCTTGATTATTGACATCTAAAATCCCTTTTTCTATACGAAACAAGAACTGCGTTTTGTTCGTATAATTAACTACAAGTGCAGGCCATATAGCAACATCAGTTTCTTTATCAAATAAAAAGGAGCTAGCAAATATTCCTTCAAATTCATTTGCTATAGCCGTCCCCTCAATCATTTCTCGTAGCCCAGAAGAAATAATATAATGTTCAACTTTTACGCCTTCATCTACCCCATATTTCTTTATACGCTTGAACCAATCTTCTACTCCTGGAAACAACTTTACTTTTGAACCATAATCCTTTAATGCCGTTCGAGTAAATAGTGTTTTCCCTTCCGAACGTTTCTTCATCTCATACATCCATGCAAGATTCTGATCCATATTGTTTTCCTTAGCAAGACTATTGGATTCATCCCAGAATTCCGGTATATCATATCCAACTGATTGAATAAAACCTTGTGCCTGCATATCATTTGGCGATAACGTCTTGTCAAAATCGTAACAAATTGCTACAACAGGCTGTTTTGTTTCCATATCCATAATCTCATTTCTCCTTCTTGCTGATGTTTGATTACATTCAATGAATAACAAGCATACTCGATTCTCAACCCCATATATTTACAAAGTACTTTGCCATCAGCAGAGCAAGAATTCCAAACACAACGCTCAAGACAATATAGAGTACAGCAATGACAAACTTTCCTTCTTCAAGAAGAGACACTGTCTCAAAGGAAAATGTTGAGAACGTCGTAAAACCGCCGCATATCCCTGTCTGCAGGAAGAGTACAAGGCGCGGACCAAGCCCACTGTTCCTGCCCACAAAGCCAACGATCGCTCCGATCATAAAGCAGCCGATTAAATTGACAGAAAATGTGCCAAACGGGAAACCGCTTCCAAGCTTCGGTATAAATTGTCCAAGAAAATAACGGCACAGCGCTCCTATCGCACCGCCCAGACCAACAGCAAAAATATTCATTCTCCAATCCCTGAGCTCAAATGTGAGGTATCGTTCATAAGAGAAACAACGGCAAATCCGTCATCTTCAAATCGGATGCGATTGACCGCTGTATTGAGTTGAGAGATATGCCAAATCGAACGAATCGGCATAGCAAGAATATCGGCGAACAGGATCCGGATGGACGCTCCATGCGAAACGATAATAACACGCTTGCCGCAATGCTCTTCCGCAATCCCACGCACACGTCCCGCGACGCGCTTCTGAAAATCGGTAAAGTTCTCACTGTCTGGAATATCAGCCAGTTCGGGATCATTGTAAAAATTCTTCATTGCACCCGGATACTCTGCATTGACATCATGAAAGTTGCGCCCTTCCCACGCGCCGAAATTCAACTCCCGCAGAGCAGCATCCGGAATGACTTCCAACCCGAAACGCTTCGCAAGAGGCGCAGCCGTCTCCATAGCTCTCGTAAGATCGCTTGCATAAATCGCGTCCACACCGTCAACGGCGAGATTTCGTCCCAATGCCGCTGCCTGCGCACGCCCCTCCTGTGAAAGAGCTATATCTGAATGTCCCTGAAACCGTCCCGTCTTATTCCACTCGGTTTCCCCATGCCGAATGATGATGATTTCTGTCATATCCCCCTGCCCCTTTCATTGTTCAGGCTCTGATCTCGCATACGACACCGCCGGAGATCAGCCGTGCATCCTGCATATAGGTGTAGGCACCGTCAAATGCCTCCGCAAGCTCCTGCGTGCGCGCCTCCATATCTGCTGCACGCATATCCGATGCCCAGAGCGCTCCTACAACAGTTCCGCTGTGTGCAACGAGAACGCCGAGAGCGCCCTTCTCCTCAGCAGCAGCGATAAAATCATCCAGTCGTGCCTTGGGCAGATGTTCCTGGTTGAGGCGCGCGCTTTCCGTGGCCGTCTCTCCAAGGAGCCGTTCCTGTTCCCGTCCATCCGCTTGAAATGCCCGGCTGACGGTATCAAGCAGGCGGCGGTATGTCTCATCTTGATTGCCGGAGTTTCCTTTGCTCCGATAGTATGCAATGGTGTCTACTTCTCCGCCCACATCAAAGATGGAAATGCCGAGAAGAGGCACATTCCGATACTGTGCAAAGAGTTCCCCCGTTGTATGGCTGACATGGGAGAGCCCCGCAAAGGAAATGCCGTCGCTCGGCTCAATCGCAATGGCAATGTCCATGATCTCACGTCCTGTAAGCACACGACCGAATGCCCGTGCCGCAGCATAGGAAACCGCCGCAATATCCGCGCTGGAGGAGGCCATCCCCTTGCCCTGCGGGATATGCGATGCAAGGCGTATGCCGAAGGGAAAGTGTTTCTGCCCGATATAGACTAATGTCCGCTCAAGTGCCTCCTGCGCTTTTGTTCCAAGGCCGTGCATGCCCGTAAATGCATCCGACACCGTTGCTGTCGCATACATACTGATCGGCGCGGTCACAAGAAACGGCGTCCCTTCCAGGACGCCTTCGAGGAGTTCACCGCAGGATGCCGGTGCTTTTGCAATTATTTCCATAAGAGCCCCCAAACATTAGGTTGTGTTGATGCAAGAGAAAAGACAAAAAGGACAAGCGTCTCCGTGAGAACTGTAGCTGCACCGTAAACGTCGCCGGTCACACCGCCCAATACATGCGTGATCAGCCGGCAGAAGAGAAGCGCAAATACGGTTCCCAGCACAAGCGCCAGTGCCGCCAGCCCCCCCCACGGCAGGACTAGGATCATTGTTATGAGGGCAGCAATCACAATTGTCTTGCGGTCCGCCATATCTGCAAACGTCTTCCCCATCCCATCCTCACGTGCATAAGGGAAACAGGCAACGGAAAGCACCATTGCAAATCTGCCGATCACGGGCATAACGAAGAGCGCAGGAATCAGCAGCAGCAGGTGCATATCGGAGATCAGCGCATACTGAACGAACATGAGCATCACGAAGGAAACCACACCGAACGCGCCGACCCTGCTGTCCTTCATAATCTCGAGTTTTCGTTCACGATCGCGTCCAGAGAACACACCGTCTGCCGTGTCCATAAAACCGTCTGCATGCAGGCCGCCTGTCAGGAGAAGAGGAAGGGCCAGCAGGAGCGCTGCCGTGAGTGCGCGCATTCCGACTGCATAAAGCAGCAGCCATGCAAAGAGCGCATAGCATATGCCGAGAACGAGACCGACAAGAGGAAAAAAACGCGTACTGCGCCCGAAATCCTCTGCCGTCCATTCCGTCTGGCGCACGAGTCGAATCCGTGTAAGAAATTGAAGTCCAATGAGAAAAGAATGCATAAAGCGCCTCTATTTGTAGAGAGAAATCAAATAGTAAAAGAGCAGAAAGAGTACCGCAGCCGTATACATAAGCCGGATGGCACCTATAATGTGCTTCGCGGATATATCCATATGGGGGTCTCCCATATAGGCGCGAAAATGCCGCTCGCCAAAGTAGTAATTCACGCCGCCGAGCCGGATATGCAGAGCTCCGGCAACAGGAGCCTCTGCATGTCCGCCGTTCGGACTTGGATGCCCGGCGGCATCGCGCACGAGAATGTTCAGCGCATTCCGGCCGTCATAGCCGAGCAGAAATGCCGCCATAACAAAGAGTATGCCCGTGATGCGTGCCGGGACAAAGTTCAGCACATCATCCACACGCGCGGCCATGCGGCCGAAGTAGAGATAGCGTCTGTTCTTATACCCGAGCATCGAGTCCATTGTATTTGCTGCACGATAGAGCACGGCGAGCGGAGCTCCGCCCAATGCAAAGAAGAAGAGCGGTGCTACGACACCGTCCACAGTGTTCTCCGCAACAGTCTCAATCGTCGCACGTGCAGCATCTGATTCATCCAGCTGTGCCGTATCACGCCCGACAATATAGCCGACGTGCTCCCGCGCCGCCGAAAGGTCTCCCTTGACAATCAGCGCATAGATGTCCTGCCCTGCCTTTGCCAGTGTACGCGGCGAAATGCAAAAGTAGAGCAGTATGATGCCGGCAGCATCCGTCCCCCACTCTATGGGCAGCTGGCGCACCGCCATAAGAAGTCCCTCTGCAAATGCATAAGAAATGCAGAGCACCAGCAGCGTAAGCACGGCTCCCATGGCAAACTTTCGCTGATCACTTCCGTGCTCCGGATACAGCAGCCGATCAAGCCAGCCGATGAAACGTCCGAGAACAGCAACAGGATGCCACCGTGTCTGCGGATCGCCGAGGACTGTATCCAGAAAAAACGCAGCCATAGCAGCGATGGAGGCAGGGATCATCTGAGCGCCTCCACGCCGGCAATCTTCATGAGTTTCTCCATATCAAGACTGGTGCGCACTATCTCAGCGAGGCGATCATAGGCGCGTTCCTTCGCCGCACGGTAGCGGTACTGCACGGGGAGCTCCTCCCATCCTCGCCGGACACGCAGACGGTTGAGCACAGTCCGCCGGAACGCATCATCATCAAAGATGCCGTGGATATACGTCCCTGCGACGAGGCCGTCATGCGAGAGGGCTCCGTCGAGCAGATCTGCTGCTGCATTGCCGGCCCGCACAATACGGAACGGGCGGTGAATATCCTCCGTGAACTGCGTTTCCCCCATATGAATCTCATAGCCGGGAAGTCCGCTGCCTGAAATCGGCGTGCCCATGAAGAGGAAATCTGCACACTCTGCCGTGACCTGGCGCAGTCGTTTCTTCGCAGCAAAGGTCGTCTCGATGGGGAGATAGCCAAAGCCCTCCGTCTCGTCATGTTCGGATTCTGTATGATGCGGATCGCGAACAACGCGGCCAAGCATCTGATAACCGCCGCAGATGCCGAAGAGCGGCGTGCCGCTCGACACGCAACGGCGGATCGCGGCCTCCAGACCGCTCTCGCGGATGTAGAGCAGATCCTCGGTCGTATTCTTCGAGCCCGGCAGCAGAATGAGGTCGGGTGTCCCCAATTCTGCAGGCGAGCTCACATAGTAGAGTGCTGCATCCGGCTCATTTGCCAGCGCGTCAAAATCCGTAAAGTTCGAAAGCTTCGGCGTGCGGATGACAGCAATGCGCAGCTGATCTGCACCTGCAGCCGCATCGCCGTAATGCTTTTCATCCAGGGAAACAGAATCCTCCTCATCAATGCCAAGCTGTTCGATATGCGGAACAACGCCAAGTACGGGCTTGCCCGTCTTCTCCTCAAGAAAGGTCAGTGCGGGCGCAAGCAGCGTCACATCGCCGCGGAATTTATTGATGACAAGCCCCTTGACAAGCGCACGCTCCTCCTCATCGAGCAGTTCCAGCGTGCCCACAAGAGAAGCAAGTGCTCCGCCGCGGTCGATGTCCGCAATGAGCAGGACAGGCGCCTGCAAATGCTTTGCCACACGCATGTTTACAATATCGTTCGCTTTGAGATTAATCTCTGCGGGACTGCCTGCTCCCTCGATAACGAGCATGTCATACTCTTCCTGCAGACGCTCCAGAGCCTCTTCGACGGCTCCCCACGCCTTGAGAGAATACCCCTTGTGATACTCACGAGCGCTCATGTTGCCGACCGGTTCCCCCATAATGATGACCTGGGACTGAGCGTTTCCGGTCGGCTTCAGGAGGACGGGATTCATATCAACCATCGGAGCAAGCCCTGCCGCCTCCGCCTGTGCGACCTGCGCGCGCCCCATCTCGTGCCCGTCCAGCGTGACATAGGAGTTCAGCGCCATATTCTGCGCCTTGAACGGTACGGCACGGCAGCCCTCCTGCCGAAATATGCGGCAGAGCGCCGTTGTAAGAATACTCTTGCCTACATGAGAGCTCGTCCCCATCAGCATGATGCTCTTTGCCATTCAGATGTCCTCCGCCAGTTTCTTGATGTTCACGGGAATACCGCAGGTGACAAGATAAACCTCCTCTGCATGGGAGGCAATCTGCTGATTCGCAAGGCCCGCCATATCCCGATAAAGGCGCCCGAGGCGATGCTCCGGAACAATCCCCGCCCCCACCTCATTCGTCACAAAGACTGTGGTCGCCGAAACCTCCAGCGCCGCAGAAACAAGCGCCCCTATGCGCTCTCCGACATGGACAGCGAAATCATCGCGCTCCTGTTCCTCCTCCGGATACTGAAGCATGTCGTTGCTCAGGAACATAGTAATGCAGTCAAAAAGGATGACACCGTGCGACGCTCCCGCCGCACGGATGGCATCCTCTGTATGGAAAGGCGCTTCATAGGTGGACCAATCCGCCGGACGGCGGTTTTGGTGAAGATCGACACGTTGGCGCATCTCCTCATCGTAGACCTGCGCAGTTGCAATATAGGCAACCTGCGCTCCCGTCTGTGCGGCGCAGCGCACTGCATAACGTTCAGCAAATGCCGATTTTCCGGAGCGCACACCGCCCGTGACAAGAACTATTTTCCCCATCCGCTGCATGCCTCCACAAAGCGCTCTGCTGCATCCGGGCAGCCTGCAAAATGCAAGTGCAGATAGCTGCCAAGCGTATTTTTATAAATGCATCCTGCCGGATACTGCGCGCCGCTGCGCAGCTTGGTAAAACGGAACGGGCGTACAGTTTCCGCCTCATCCGCAGCTTCCTCTACAGAGAAGTGGAACTCATGCCCGTGCAGGACAAGCCCCGCCGGACCAAATACCGTATCTTCCGTCTGCTCCGCTTCAACATAGCCGACCATCTGCAGTTTCTCGGTCATCTTCGCCTGTGCGGGGAAGACACCGGCCATCTCGTGAACAGCACCGGAAAAATCAGCTAATGACTGCATTAGATACATATATCCCCCGCACTCGGCATAGATGGGCATGCCGGCATCTGCCGCCGCACGAATGGAGGAGCGCATGGATACATTGGCAGCAAGTTCTCCCGCGAACATCTCCGGGAAGCCTCCGCCGATGATGATCCCGTCCGCATCCGGAACGGCAGCATCACGCAGAGGACTAAACTCTATGATTTCGGCACCGCATACCTCAAGCACAGCGAGGCTCGCCGCATAGTAAAACGAAAATGCGTCATCTCGTGCAACCGCAATGCGGCATCTTCGTGCAGCGCGCTGCACAGGATTCTGCGGAAGGGGAAGAGCTGCTGCACTCTTGGCAAGTTCCAATATATCTGCAATTGCAAGCCCTGCCTCGACCCTCTCTCCGACAGCACGAATCGTCTCCGATGCCGCATGCTCCTCCACCGGGGTGAGTCCGAGGTGCCGCTCCGGCAGAGCAAGTACATCGTCACGGCGAAGTGCGCCGTATACCGGCATATCAATGCCTGCCATCGCCTCGCGCACCATCTCCTCGTGCGTCTCGCTCCCAAGACGGTTGATGAGAACGCCTGCAAGGTTCAGTTCCGAGTCATAGGAGCGAAACCCGAGTGCAGTTGCTGCGACAGAGGCTCCTGCAGATTTTGCATCAATGACGAGGAGTACAGGAGCCCTCAGCAGCTTCGCAACCGCAGCAGTTGAACTGACGCCGCGCCGCCCGCCGTCATAGAGTCCCATAACGCCCTCAATCACCGCGATATCCGCCCCTGCGCATTCGCGCGCAAAGATTTCCGTCAGGCGGTCCTCCGGCACGAGCCAGGTATCCAGATTATGCCCTGTGCGGCCACCGGCGATCCGGTGATATCCGAGATCGATATAATCCGGCCCCACCTTAAATGACTGCACACTAAGACCGCGTGCCCGCAATGCCGCCAGAAGCCCCGCAACAAGCGTCGTCTTTCCTGCGCCCGACTGCGTTGCGGCAATGACAATGCGCGGAATATTCCACTGCATGAACCGATCTCTCCTTAGGGGCGCGTATTGTCAATCAGATACATCAAGGCATTGACTGCAGCGGCCGCAATCGGACTGCCGCCCTTCGTGCCCTCAACGGTGATATACGGCACAATGCCGTTCTCCGCGAGCTCTGCCTTAGACTCTGCCGCGCCGACAAAGCCGACGGGAATACCGACGATGCAAGCGGGGCGAATCCCCTCCTCGCGCACCATGCGAAGCACCTCAAAGAGCGCCGTCGGTGCATTTCCGATCGCAACAATACTGCCATCCAGCGCCTTGCCGAACTGGCGCATCGCGACCATCGAACGCGTAATGCCGAGTTCCTTTGCGCGAACGGCGACATCAGCATCGGCAACGAGACAGTGCACCTCTCCGCCGAACGAGGCCAGCTTCTTCTTGTTGATGCCTGTGCGGACCATCTCCACATCCGTATAGATGTGCGCGCCGCTCTTGAGCGCCTCAATCGCACAATCAATCGCCTCCGGATGAACGCGCGTGATCGGCGCATAGCCGACGTCGCCCGATGCATGAATCAGGCGCGAATAGACCTTCGTTGCACGCTCATCGAGGTTAAGCCCCTCCAGGTGCGGTGCAATCAGCTCCATGCTGCGGTTTTCAATTGCCATCGGCTCCTTAATAAAATCCATATTTATACCCCTTCTTTTACAATTTACTCATTGATTCAACAAATGTCTGTATTTCCTCAAATGTGTGCGCCATGTGCGGATAGTCAAGGACAGGACGGTCAATGACAACCACAGGCAGGCCCAAATCCTCGGCCGCCTGGAATTTTTCATCGGTACCGCCGATCGTCCCGCTGTTCTTTGTCACAATGACATCGGCATGATACTTCTCATACATGGAACGGTTCAGCTCCCGCGAGAAAGGCCCCTGCATCGCAATGATCTGTGCCGGCGTCAGCCCGAGCCCCTCACAGAGCGCAATAACTTCTGCCGTCGGCAGAACACGCGCAATCAGTGTGGCGTCCGCGAGCGGCGGTGCCTTAACAAAGCGCTCCAGATTTCGGCTTCCTGTCGTCAAGAATACCGTTTTCCCAAGACGCGATGAGACCTCAGCCGCCTCCTCATAGGAGTGGACGAGATGCACATTGCGGCAGGATATATCGGTCATGTTGCGTTCGTATCGAATGTAGGGGATCTTCTCCTCTGCCGCTGCTTTCATTGCATTCCGCGATACATTCACTGCATAGGGATGCGTTGCATCGACAAATAGGTGAACCCCATGCTCTTTGAAAAATGCATGGAGGCCGTCTTCATCAAGCGGCGTATCGTTGATCAGAAGCTTCCCGCCGCCCGCTTCGCGCTGCTCTGAGAGAAGCTGCTCGCCATAGGAGCTGACCACAGATGCGGCCACATCGTATCCTGCAGCGCATAATCGGCGCACAATTTCCCGTCCGTCTTGCGTGCCTGCTGCTACGAAAATCAAAGTCCCGGCTCCCTCTTCTGATAACCGCGCGGCGTAATCATCCACTCTCCTACACGTCGTGTCTTAGAGTTGCCGATGATAACGAGTGAGAACATATTGATATCTTCTTTTGTAAATGTACCAAGTGTTGAAATTAGAGTTGTTTCATCAGCACGACTTGCGCCTGTCACAATGCCGACTGGTGTCTCAGGCATACGATGATGGAGGAAGATTTCCTGTACGGCTTTGATCTGGCCCACGCGCTTATTGCTGCGCGGATTGTAAAGCGCCGTGACAAAATCGCCCTTCGCCGCGAGCTCTGCGCGATCCTGAATGACCTCCCACGGCGTAAGGAGATCAGACAGGCTAATCACGACAAAATCATGCATAATAGGCGCTCCAAGAAGCCCCGCTGCAGCGCTCATCGCTGAGACCCCTGGAATGACGCCGCCGAACTCCGGCCGCTCCGTTTCCTCCATCTTCACGAGAAGCTCAAGGACAAGCCCTGCCATCCCGTAGATACCCGCATCGCCGCTTGAGATGACAACAACCGTCTCCCCATCCGATGCCGCTTTGAGCGCCGCCCGGCAGCGATCAATCTCCTGCGTCATACCCGTGTCGAGTACTTGTTTCCCTTCAACGAGTTCGGCAATGAGCTCAATATAGCGCTTGTATCCGACGACTGTCGTCGCTTCTTCGATTGTGCGTCGTGCACGATAGGTCATATCGTCCAAACTGCCGGGGCCAATGCCCACAACGCTTATTTTTCCCATAAGAGTGCCACCGTCACTTTCCCAAATCCTGTTTTTCCGAGCGCCATGCGCCCTCCTTCTTGTCCTGCCGCACAGAGCGCCGCCGCTTCGGAAACATTCCCAACGCCGATGGTCTGCCGGACAAAATCGGACTCTGTCAGTCCATATTGATCAATCATATGTGCAAGGGCCTCGTTTGGAAAGAATTGAATCTCCCGGCCAAGCGTCCGCACTGCTGCGAGGAGACCTGCCTCATCGCGCTTGACCTCTGTACTGGCAAACGCATCGATGAAAGAGGGGCTCCGTCCAATCATGCTGCATGCCTCTGTGAGTGCCCGCAGAATCTTTGCCTCGGGTACGCCCGCGCGGCATCCGACCCCCGCAATCAGGCGTCGAGGCGTCAGATAGAGCGTGCGCGGCGGCATTGCAGACATCTCCGGAACTGCTTCTGCCCGCGTAATAATCACATGGTATTTGTCCTCTCCCGCCGGAGGCAGCGCCCCGCAAAAGAGCTTCGGCTGTATTTCCTCTGCACGCAGATGCGCTTCATAGAACGCCGCATGTGGGAGGTCCGAATCGATGAAATAGGATGCGGTCCTGCCCTCGACCAGCGCCGTATTTAGTACCTGTATCCCACTCTTTGGAATGGGGCGCAGCGCCAGCTGCGCTGCAATGCTGTCAGGCGCGAGAATGCCCGTCACATCCGTCGCCGTCGTAATGACGGGATCGGCACCCACAGCTGCACAAAGCCGCCGCGTAAGTTCATTTGCACCGCCGATATGACCTGACAGGAGGCTGATGCCGTGTTTCCCCTGCTCATCAAAGACAAGAACCGCAGGGTCATAGAGCTTGCTCTCGGCATAGGGGGCAATCATGCGCACGACAATACCGGTCGCCATGATGCAGACAAGTGCATCATAGCGTGTGAATGCAGTTTTCATCACATCTGCCAGACGCGAAAAATATACTGTTTCATATCCTTCCGAAATGTTGCCGCGCAGGCGTTCCGGGATATGAATTACGGTACTGCCGTTCACTGCATCTGCAAGACGGACAGCAAGCTGTACACCTCCGGCGGTCAGGGCAAAGAGTGCTGTTCTCACTGCTTCGCATCCCGGAACATATGCGAGAATCCGGGCGCATACAGCTGCGAGAGTTCGTAGTCTGCATCCAGACATTCGCCAACAACGATCATCGCTGTGCGATCGATCTCCTCCGCCTTTACCTGCTCTGCAATCGTCTCAAGCGTGCCGCGCAGAATCTTCTGCTCCGGCCACGTTGCGCGCTGTACAATAGCGATCGGTGTTGTTTTCTCATAGCCGCCGGCAACAAGTTCCGCCACAACCTCCTCGATCATCGAAATCGAAAGGAAGATACACATCGTCGCATGATGCGCGGCAAGGCTGCGCAGTTTCTCACGCTCCGGAACAGGCGTCCGTCCCTCGTTGCGCGTAATAATCACCGTCTGGGAGATGCCGGGCAGCGTATACTCCTGCCGGAGCGCAGCCGCCGTACCGAGGAAGGAGCTGACGCCGGGCACCACATCGTACTCGAACCCACGCTTCTTCCACGCATCCATCTGCTCCTGAATGGCGCCGTAGATCGCCGGATCGCCCGTATGCAGGCGAACGGTCATCTTGCCCGCGGACTCCGCCTGTGCGATCACTTCGACTACTTCATCGAGTGTCATATGCGCAGAGTTGTGAATCTCAGCACCATCCTTGCACATTTTGAGAAGCGCAGGATTGACGAGAGAGCCTGCATAGATGACGACATCCGCCTCTCCAAGATAGCGTGCGCCCTTTACCGTGATAAGCTCAGGATCACCAGGCCCCGCACCGACAATGTGAATCATACATATACCTCACTTTCTCTCTGCCGTGATAATATAAATCGGGTTCAGCGCTTTTGCCATATCATAGGGGCCAACGCGCTCCAATCGGCTGATCTGTACCTGTATCGCCTCATATGTATAGCGGTCTGCATGACTGTGAAAATAATCCAAACATGCAGCAACCGTCTGCATCGTGATCGCATTCACCACAATGCGCCCGTTGGGACGCAGACGCTCTCCCACAATATCTAGAATGTCGGCCAGCTGCCGTCCGCTGCCGCCGATCAGCGCCGTATCAAGCGCCGGCAGCCCCTCCAAAGCGCCAGGGGCAGTTCCCTCGACCACCGTGATATTCTCCACGGAAAACCGCTTCGCATTCTCAGCGATGAGGCTGATGCCCTCCGGATTCTTTTCAATCGCGTACACATGCCCCTGGGGTGCAAGACGCGCGGCCTCGATCGAGAGCGAGCCGGTCCCCGCACCGATGTCATAGACAACGGCATCCGAAGCAATCTGTGCCTTGACGAGGGTAAGAATACGAATTTCCTCCTTCGTCATCGGCACCTTCCCCCGCAGGAAGGCACTATCCTTTATCCCAAGATCCATTATGTTTACTCCTCATTATCTGCACAGACGACAAGCACGCCGTGTCCGATCCCGGCGGCTCGAGACGCTTCTCCGATCGTCGTGTGCACAATCTGTTCATCTGCATACGAAAGCCGCGTGCAGATGTGCATATCATCATTTTCCTTCCAGCCGTGCGAAAGGAGTCTCTCTGCGATGGTCTGAGAGTTGTTCCGTCCGTCGCTCAGCATACCGAGAACAGCTCCTGGCGCCCGAAAGAGTTCCTCCGGCAGAGGTTCCCGTCCGTGAAAACTGAGCAGACGTGCATTGTGCCACGGGAGAGCCAACCGGGAAAACGCAAGCTGCAGAGAGCTGATGCCCGGAATCACCTCAATCTGATCGAGGGGAAATGTGCGGCGTAGCGCATCCAGCAGAGAGTAATAGCCGGGGTCTCCCGAGACCATGACAACAACATCATCTGCGGCGAGCGATTCCCGAATAAATGCAAGAACGCCCGGTATATCGGCACCAATCGCACATGTCTTTGCCGCAGGATGCGCAAAATCTTCAAGCGCACGCCGTCCCCCGACAAGAATACGCGCATTTGCGATCGTATTCTGTGCTTTCGGCAACAAATACGCCGCATTCCCCGGACCAATTCCTGCAACAATTATCTTATGCGTCACGCTTCCAGTTTCCATCCATGCTCCTTTGCAAAGGCACGCGCGCGATCGTCGGCGCCGAGAATATCCCCGGCAAAATTGACCATCAGCGCACCGACCTGCACCTTTCCGAAAAGATACCGCTCTGCGCGCACATGCACCCGCTCAGCAATAACACCGCAGACACGCGGCGCAAGCCCCGCCTCTGCAATGCGCTCCATGGCATCTTCGGTTGTATTGGACGCAAGAACAGCACGCACGCCATTCTGCTCCAGCCCCTCTGCTGCCGCATATGCAGCAAGGGTTTCAAGACGTGCGTCAGCAATGCGGTTATGTGTATGAAAGACCCCGGCAGCAATCTTTACAAGCTTGCCGGTATGTCCGAGAATGAGCACGCCCTTTGCCCCGCGCTCTGCAGCACGGTCCAGCATGAAGCCGATAAAATTACTGGTCTCAATGATTGCCGCCTGTGAAATGCCCAGAGCCAGGGCAATTCTCTCGCCAATTTTCCCAGGAACAAAGACGAGCACGTCTTCTCCGGATGCAAGCGCCACATCGATCTGCGGCACAAGAGAATCCTTGAACGCCTCTTCAGACATCGGACGCAGTACACCAGTCGTTCCGATCACAGAAATACCTCCCTCGATCCCGAGAACGGGATTGAGGGTTTTTTTTGCAAGTTCGACACCTTCGGGGATGGCAATCGTCACCTCCGCGCCGAAATCCTCCCGACCGGTCATCTCTGACACAACGCGGCGAATCAACTCGCGCGGTCCTTTGTTGATGGACGGTTCACCAACCGGGAGACTCATGCCCCGCTTGGTCACTGTCCCGACACCTTCACCTGCACGAAAGACAATGCCCTGATGCCCATCAAGCATCTTCACTGTGGTAAATACAGAGACACCGTTTGTGATGTCCGGATCATCGCCTGAAAATTTAATGACCTCAGCGCGGACGCCGTCCGGCGTCTCCACAACGGCTTTCACAGGGATGACAAGCGGCGTACCGTCCAGCGCCGTGAGCGCGATCTCATTCCAATCTTCGCCCGCCTGAAATAAAAAGCAAGCTTTCACACCTGCCGCCGCACACGCACCTGTCGTGTAGCCGCTGCGCAATTCTTTTGCCATAATCGCCTCTCAAACGACAGAAAAACAATCTCATTATATCATCCTTCGACGCAAATGAAAAGAGCGCTGCACACCCGTGCAGCGCTCTTTGTCATCTGTCAGATATGGCGATAGAGGCCGATTACCTTGCCGAGCACTTGTACATCTGTCTCATAGAAAGGTTCCATAGAGTCGTTCTCCGGCTGCAAGCGAATGCAGTTCTTTTCGCGGAAAAAACGTTTTACTGTTGCAGACTCTCCGTTGACAAGCGCCACAACAATATCGCCGTTGTTCGCCGTCGGCTGCTGGCGTACGAGAACAAAGTCCCCATCAAAGATACCGACGTTAATCATGCTGTCACCCTGAATGCGGAGCATGAACACATCCTCTGCCGTCCCGATAAGGCCGCGCGGAAACGAGAATACATCCTCGATGTTCTGCTCTGCGAGAATGGGCTCGCCTGCCGTTACAACACCGACAAGAGGAACGGGAATCGTGCGCCCCCACGGATTCTCACCCATGATATCAATGGCACGCGGCTTTGTCGCATCACGACGAATCGCGCCGTTCTCCTCAAGCATGGCAAGATAGCGATGTACCGTTGAGCTGGATTTGAGCCCCACAGCCGTTCCAATTTCGCGCACCGAGGGCGGATAGCCCTTCTCAATCAAAAAGTCTTTGATGTACTGCAAGATTTCGGACTGGCGCCGCGTGGATATTCTGGTTTTCTTCACGGTGATACCCCCTGACAGGATTGTATGCATACAACTGTTCTTATTACATCATATCATATGTACGTTCTAAAAAAAAGACTTTTTTAGGAAAAACGTCAGTTTGTATCAAATTTTTGTTCCGCATCGCGTAGAATCTCATCGCGGCGCTCCTTTGAAGCAGTGAAATAATCATGTACGGCCTGCCGATCTTCTGCTTCAATTGCAGTAGCGACCTCGCTGAGAATATCCTGCAGCTCACGCAGCGCATCCACAATCGGTCTTTTATTCGTCATGCAGATATCCGCCCACATATCCGCATTGGAGGAGGCAATGCGCGTCGTATCTTTGAACCCGCCACCGATGAGTTTAAGACACGCATCCAGATCATCGCCGCTGCGGTTGAGCAGTGTGACGAGCGCTGCTGCCGCCAAGTGCGGGACGTGGCTGATGACCGCTGCGCAGCGGTCATGTCGGGCGAGGTCGAGCGTTGTAAAGTTCGCCCTCGTGTGCACGAGAATATTCATCAGCCGTTCTTTGACGTCCCGCGGTACAGACGGATCATCAATGATGACATACGCTTTGCCGGCAAACAGATCCTTCGTCGCCGCCTCCACGCCGCTTTTCTCACGTCCCGCCATCGGATGCCCCGGCACGTAGAAGACAGACGGCGGCAGAATCTCATGCAGCGCATCGTATACATAGCCCTTCGTGCTTCCCGCATCTGTCAGAATGGTACCCGGCTTCAAATACGGCAGAATCCGCTTGACCATCGGCACAATCTGCAGAACCGGCGGGCTGAGGTAGACGATCTCCGCGCCTCCGACTACGGACGCGAGATCAGCTGAGGCCTCATCCACCGCACCAAGCTGCAGCGCCTTCTGCATAGATTTCTCTGAGCGGCAGAGCCCTGTGATATAGATGTCATCGCCAAGCGCATCCTTGAGACAGAGGCCGAGCGATCCGCCGATGAGTCCGACGCCGATAACAGCAAGCTTCGTCCGACTCATACGCGCCGTCCGACCGCAGGCGCAATCTGACGTACTTCATCCATGAGCAGTTCGAAGTTCTGAGGAATGAGGCTCTGATCACCGTCCGAAAGGGCCTCCTCCGGATGGCAGTGCACCTCGATGATGAGGCCGTCCGCACCGACAGCAACGGAGGCGCGCGCCAACGGACGGACCATCTGCCAGCGCCCAGTCCCGTGGCTCGGATCTGCAATCACCGGGAAGTGCGTGAGCTCTTTAAGTGCTGCGACGGCATTGAGGTCCATCGTATTGCGTGTAAAGGTCTCATAGGTGCGAATGCCGCGCTCACAAAAGATGATGTTCTGGTTGCCGCCCGATGCAATGTATTCGGCAGCATTCAGCCACTCACTGATCGTCGCAGAAATTCCTCTCTTGAACAAAATTGGCATCTGTATCTTTCCGAGCGCCTTGAGCATCTGGAAGTTCTGCATATTGCGCGCACCGACCTGGAGGAGGTCTGCGTATTCGGATACAAGTTCAATATCCTCCTTGTCCACGATCTCCGTCACCACGCGCAGCCCCGTCTTGTCTCCGACATCGCGCAATATCTTCAGTCCCTCAAGGCCAAGACCCTGGAAATCATAGGGACTCGTACGCGGCTTGAAGGCTCCGCCGCGCAGGAACTGTGCGCCGGCCGCCTTGACCTTAACCGCAACGTCATAGACCTGATCGTAACTCTCCACCGAGCATGGCCCCGCCATGATCGCAAGCTGCTCCCCGCCAACGGGGAAGCCTGCGACGTCCACGATGCTGTTTGCCGGATGGAAGTCGCGGCTGACCATCTTGTATTTCTCCGTAATGCGAACCGTTTTCTCAACGCCTTCCAGCATATTCATTTCAAGACCTGCAATGACTTTCTTGTCGCCGATCACACCAATGATGACACGGTCTTCACCCTTGGAGAGATGCGTGCGGAGTCCGGCCTGCTCAATCTTTGCGGCAACCTGGTCAATATTCGCCTGTGTGGCTCTTGGGTTCATAACGACGATCATAGCTTTACCTCCATCATACCTTGATCATAGCAATCTCATCACAGTTCGGATACTTCGGGCAGTCGATGCATTCCTTCCACACCTTCTGCGGCAGTTCCTCCCGACTAATACGGATAAATCCGAGCTTCCGAAAAAAATCCGGCTTATAGGTAAGGGTAAACACCTTTTCAATACCGAGTGCATCTCCCTCATCAAGCAGCCAACGAACAATCTCCGTGCCAATTCCTCGCCTCATATATGCGGGAGCAATTGCCATCATCCGGACTTCGGCAAGGCGATCCCACATGATATGAAGAGCACCGACGCCAACAACCTCGCTTCCACTCTCGGCAATCACCATGTCACGCAGATTTTCATAGAGCGTATTACGCGAACGCGGAAGCATCTCCCCCTGCGCTGCATAGATATGCACAAGCCCAAATATGGACTCGATATCGTCAAACCGCGCTTTTCGGTAGATCACTCGCCCACGCTCCTTCCCTATTGAAATTCTTTAGGCTGCGCTGCTTGGGCATATAAAGCTGAGCGGACAATCGCCACAGAGTGGTTTGCGCGCCTTGCAGATCTGACGTCCATGCAGGATCAGCCAGTGATGCGCGTCACTCCAATCTGCACGCGGAATCGCCTTCTGCAGCCCCTTCTCAACCTCGAGCGGCGTCTTGCCGACAGCAAGGTGCAGGCGATTCGCCACGCGGAACACATGGGTGTCGACGGCAATCGCAGGCACACGGAAGGCCACGCTCATAACGACATTCGCCGTCTTGCGCCCGACGCCCGGGAGCTTCTGCAGTGCCTCGAAATCTGCCGGAACCTCACCGCCATATTCCTGCAGCAGGATATCGCAGGTCTCAAGGATATGCTTTGCCTTCATGCGGAAGAACCCACAGTCATGGATCGCCGCCTCAAGTTCCGCCTGTCCGAGCGCGGCAATTGCCTCCGGCGTATTTGCACGGGGAAAGAGACGGCTCGTCACAATGTTTACCCGCACATCCGTGCACTGTGCCGAGAGAATTACGGCAATGAGCAGTTCAAACGGCGTCTTGAATTCAAGTGCCGGTCTCGCGTTGGGATAAAGTTCGCGGAGAATGCGAAGTTGCTCCGCTTTGATGGCTTTCGTTACTCTCATATCAGTTCGTCAGTGACCTCGTAGGTGCAGGGATGCGGCCGCCGCGCGCAATGAATGCCGCCGAGCTGAACGCACTGCGCACGGGAACAATCGGAGAGTAGCCGAGGAGTCCTCCAAACGATACCCCCTCGCCTACTTTCTTGCTAGGGACTGGGATAATGCGCACCGCTGTCGTCTTGTTGTTCACCATCCCGATCGCAGCCTCATCTGCAATGATAGCTGCAATAGTTGATGCTGATGTATCGCCCTCAATCGCTATCATATCGAGTCCGACCGAACAAACACAGGTCATCGCCTCGAGCTTCTCGATCGTTAGACTGCCGCGTTGCACAGCATCAATCATGCCCTCATCCTCGCTGACGGGGATAAATGCGCCCGATAGTCCGCCGACATGGGAACTCGCCATGAGGCCGCCCTTCTTGACCGCATCGTTGAGCAGTGCAAGCGCAGCCGTTGTCCCTGGAGCTCCGCACGCCTCAAGACCCATCTCCTCAAGAATGCGCGCCACGCTGTCACCAACCTCGGAGGTCGGTGCAAGCGAGAGATCAATGATCCCGAACGGCACTCCGAGACGCCGAGATGCCTCGCGCGCAACCAACTGGCCAACACGCGTGATCTTGAATGCGGTTCGCTTGATCGTCTCTGCAATCTCGGTAAAGTCCGCGCCCTTGAGATCCTCCAGCGCATGCTTTACAACGCCGGGGCCGCTGACGCCGACATTGATGACGCGGTCCCCCTCGGCAACGCCATGGAACGCCCCTGCCATAAAGGGATTGTCCCCCGGCGCATTGCAGAACACAACAATCTTTGCGCAGCCGATCGCCTCCTGCTCACGCGTCAGTTCCGCCGTACGCTTGATCACATCGCCCATCTCGCGCACGGCATCCATATTGATGCCGGCCTTCGTGGAACCGATGTTCACCGATGAGCAGACAATATCCGTCGCAGCCATCGCCTGCGGGATCGAGTCGATGAGCACGCGGTCGCCGCGAGTCAGCCCCTTCTCCACAAGAGCAGAGAATCCGCCGATGAAGTTGACGCCGACAGCCTTTGCTGCATGGTCAAGCGCCTCTGCCACAGGTACAAAGGAATCTGTCCGGCATGCATCCGCCGCGATTGCAATCGGTGTGACGGAGATACGCTTGTTGATGATGGGAATGCCGAATTCCGCTTCGATATCCTCACCGGTCCGCACGAGATCCTCAGCGGAGTGCGTAATCTTCTCATACACATTCTGACAGAACTTGTCAATGTTCGGATGCGCACAGTCACGCAGGGATATCCCCATAGTAATCGTGCGCACATCGAGACGGTTCTCCGTAATCATCCGGTTTGTTTCCCGGATGTCCTCAAATGTAATCACTCTGCCGCTCCTCGCTCAAATGCTGTGCATGACCTGAAAAATTTCCTGATGCTGAACCTTGATCTCGAGGCCGCACTCCTCTCCCTTTTTCCGCAGCATCTCCTGCAGATCCTTCAGACGGATCTCCGCATCATCCGGCATCTCAGCAATCATGACCATGTTGAAGAACCCGTCCATGATATTTTGGTTCACGTTCATGATGTTCACGCGCTGCTCCGCAAGAATCCCGCTCACCATCGCGACAATACCGACCTGATCTCGCCCGACAATCGTCACAACCAGCTTCATCTTTGTCCCTCCTCACAGAAAACAAGCGTTTACTCAACACAGACATTCATAAAATATACACTAAGTTATAGCAGATAATACCGAAAGCGTCAATAATTATGCACTGATTCAGTCCTTTACGAATGTATATTCTTTGTTATGAGAGGTTTTAAACAATAAATAGCAAACAAAAATACGGTACGTGCCGCAAGAAAATATGCGGTCCATACCGTATCCTCATATGAATCAGAGCCCAAGGTCGCCCATTTTGATTTCTTCCACACGCCCATGCTTAATCTCGAAAGCGAAGCCAACCGTTGGATCTTCTTCGGAAAAGTAGATGTAGTCCTCCCCATAGATCATGCTTGGCTCACCATACACACGACGGAGCTCCTCCAAAGAAGTACCGATACAAACGCCCTTCCCCGAAGCAAGTGTACTGCGCTCTGATATCTTGACCTGGCGTACAAGGCCATCTACGAAATCCAAGGACAAGCCGTCTGTGTACTCATACTCAACAACTTCTTTTCCCGCATAACGCATGGAGCGCTCCGACTCCACTTCAAATGGCGCTCCATAACACGCACGCACATCATCCTCCGAAGCCCCATAAGCGATATCGCCAAGTACCAGCCCGTCGCGTGCAATGCGTGCAGCTGATTTTTGTTCCTCTGCACGATGCTGACGCAATGTCTCCGCCTCGCGCTTGGCAGCATCATCCGCCGAAAGCGTCTGCTCCACAGAATCACGTGCGATAGTGATCCTTTTCTCTTCATTCGTATGCGGCGGCACTGTCACAGTACTGCAAAACGCATCCATTGTAAAGTTCGCAGCGACACCGGCAATGACTGCAATTCCGACAAACGCCGCACCCATTCGAATATTCAACGGCCGTCTCTCCCTCAAAATCCTTTTATGAGCTGTATCACTGCCGCCGTGCAGATACTCAGCGAATCACGCCCATCTTGATCTCGTCGACACGATTATTCTCAATTTCAAAGGCAAAACCAATCGTCTGGTCGCCATCCACAAAGTAGATATAATCGTCACCACGTATTGTATCCGGCTGTCCGTAGGCCGCGATCAGCGTATTTACATCCGTGCCGACAGCAATATTTTCCTTCGTCTGAATACCGTTGCGGGCATCAATTTCAATGCGGCGAGCAGCACCATCTACAAAGGTAATGTCAAAGCCGCTGCCATACTCCCATTCGACTGCCTGTCCGCCCGAATAGAAGGGATTATATTTTGTCTCAACTTTATGTGGGGCTCCATATACGCTCCGCACATAATTCTCCGAAGCCCCATACTCGATGCCGCCAACAACGAGCGCATCTTGCGGCACAGACGCCTGTGCCGCCGTCCCTGCCCCAAGAAGGCCGATGCCAAGAGCAATGCCCGCAATTTGCCTGCCGATTTTAAACATAATCCACATCTCCTTCACTAAAAACACATTTTTATGAATCCCCAATTCTATTGAAGAATTATAAAGTAAGACAATGAAAAGCCTCTGAAGGATTCTTTTCAGAGGCTTTTCATATGTCAAAAACTGCTGCGGAAAAATCCGCAGCAGTTTTTCTAAAAAAGAGATTCACGCCTTGCCTGCAAGTTTTTTGTAGTTGTTGTAGCGCATCTCCGCATCCTTCCGTGTCTTTTCAAAGAGCGCCTCCGCGGCTTCGGGAAAATTGGTCTTCAAGCTGATGTAGCGGTTTTCACCAAGCAGGAACTCTTGGAACTTCGAAAAGTCCGGTTCCTTTGAGTCAAGTGTGAACGGATTCTTATCCGTATCAACCAGCTGTGGATTGTAACGATAGTTTGCCCAATAGCCGCACTCGACGGCAAGCTTTCCCTCAAGCTGTGCACAGCCCATGCCTTTGCGAATACCATGATTAATACACGGCGAGTATGCGATAATGAGAGACGGACCTGGATATGCCTCCGCCTCACTGATCGCTTTGAGTACCTGGTTCTGGTCAGCGCCCATGTCCACCTGAGCAACATAGACGTAGCCATAGGACATCGCCATCATGCCGAGATCCTTCTTTTTCGTCTTCTTGCCCGTTGCCGCAAATTCTGCAATCGCTGCTGCAGGCGTTGCCTTCGATGCCTGACCGCCCGTATTCGAGTAAACTTCCGTATCAAAGACCATGATATTGACGTCTTCACCCGAGGCAAGGACATGATCAACCCCGCCGTAGCCGATATCATATGCCCAGCCGTCGCCGCCGAAGATCCACTGCGACCGCTTCACGAAGTAATCATGATCGCTGTAGATGCGGCAGAGAAGTTCATCCTCGCCTTTCTCCTTCTCAAGAAGAAGGCGAAGCAGGTCGGCACGGTCACGCGTCCCCTCTCCGCTGTCACGCTTATCAAGCCAGAGCTGCATTGCTGCCTGAAGCTCTTCTGAGCCCTTCTTCTCCTCAAGAGCCTGTGTTACGGCAACGGCGATGGACTCACGCACCGCCTTCGTTCCAAGCAGCATACCGAGGCCGTATTCAGCGTTGTCTTCAAACAGGGAATTTGCCCATGCAGGCCCCTGCCCGTGTACATTTGTCGTATAGGGCATGGCTGGGGCGCTCGCCCCCCAAATAGAGGAGCATCCCGTTGCATTTGCGATCAGCATACGGTCACCGAAAAGCTGTGTGACCAGCTTTGCATACGGTGTCTCACCACAGCCCGCGCATGCGCCCGAGAACTCGAACAGCGGCTTTTCGAACTGAGAGCCGATCACTGTCGTCTTTTTCATCGGGGTATTCTTAACGGAAACTTTCTCAGGATCTACGCCATAATCGAAATACTTTTGTGCATCACGGAGCTTGTCATCGAGAAGAGTCATATCGAGCGCCTTACCCGGGCATACCTGCGCACAGTTGCCGCAGCCGAGACAATCGAGGGTTGAAACTGCTATCGTGAAATTCAGTCCCTTTGCTGGGCGTGATTTCACTGACTGAAAACCTTCCGGAGCCGCCGCAAGCTCTTCATCAGTCGTCAAAATAGGACGAATGGTCGCATGTGGGCAAACAAAAGAACACTGGTTGCACTGAATACACTTTTCCGGACGCCATACAGGTACGGAAATCGCCGTCCCACGTTTCTCAAATGCCGTTCCGCCAAGCGGGAATGTGCCATCCTCCATACCGAGGAGCTCAGAGATCTTGAGCTTATCGCCTTCCTGGCGGTTCATGACATTCTGGACTTTGGTGATGAATTCCGGCGTCTTCTCATTGACCGGCACTTCCTCATCCACAGCGTCTTTCCATTCTGCGGGCACATTGACTCGATGGAGTGACGCAATGCCTTGATCAATTGCGCCATTGTTCATGTTGACAACCTTCTCGCCCTTGCTTCCATAGGATGAACTGACTGCGTCCTTGAGGTATTTAACAGCATCCTCAAGGGGAATGATGTTGGCAAGCTTGAAGAAACCTGACTGCATGACCATATTGAAGCGTCCGCCGAGGCCGAGATCCCGCGCAATTTGGACAGCATTAACCGTATAAAATTCGATCTCATTCTGCGCAATATAACGCTTCATCGACGCGGGCAGATGCGTGCTCAACTCCTCATCAGACCACAGTGTATTAAGCAGAAATTTACCGCCTTTCTTGAGCCCAGCAAGGAGATCGTACTGTCGAACATAGGACTGCTGAGAGCAGGAGATAAAGTCCGCCTTATTGATGAGATATGGACTCATGATTGGCGACTTCCCAAAACGCAGATGACTCATCGTAATACCGCCCGATTTCTTCGAGTCATAGGCAAAATATGCCTGGGCATACATGTCCGTCTTGTCGCCAATGATCTTAATGGCACTCTTGTTCGCACCGACTGTGCCGTCCGAACCAAGCCCCCAGAATTTACATGCCGTTGTCCCCTCTTTCGTAAGGTTGACATCGCCATGAATCGGCTTGAGGCTGCGATGCGTCACATCATCTTCGATGCCGAGCGTAAAGCCGTGCATCGGCTCATCCTTCTTGAGCTCCTCATAGACTGCAAAAATCTGATCCGGCGTTGTGTCTTTTCCGCCGAGGCCATAACGGCCGCCGACAATAACGGGGTTCATACCGGAGCTGTAATAAGCCGCCTTAACGTCGAGGTAGAGCGGCTCACCGAGAGCTCCTGGCTCCTTCGTTCGGTCGAGAACAGCAACCTTTTGTACCGTCTTTGGAAGATATTTGAAGAAATGCTCGATAGAGAACGGTCGGTAGAGGTGAACAGATAAAATACCAACCTTCTCTCCCTGTGTATTCAAATACTCGGAGACTTCCTGCGCCGTCTGGCAGACCGATCCCATTGCAATAATGATACGCTCGGCATCCGGCGCGCCGTAATAATCAAAGAGATGGTGCTCGCGCCCCGTGATTTTCGTCATCTGAGCCATCGCTTCTTCGACAAGCTCAGGGATTGCGTCATAGTAGCGGTTAACAGCTTCACGTCCCTGGAAATAGATATCGGGATTCTGCGCTGTGCCGCGGATAACAGGATGATCTGGGTTAAGCGCACGGCGGCGAAATGCGTTAACAGCATCCCAATCGAGAATCTTTGCGAGATCATCATAGTCAACGACCTCGATCTTCTGAATTTCATGCGAGGTGCGGAATCCGTCAAAGAAGTTGATAAAAGGGATACGCCCCTTGATAGCAACGAGATGTGCCACTGCAGAGAGATCCATAACCTCCTGCACGCTTGACTCCGCAAGCATCGCAACGCCAGTCTGGCGCGCTGCCATAACATCCTGATGGTCGCCGAAAATATTCAGTGAAGATGCAGCGATTGCACGCGCACTGACATGGAATACACCCGGAAGAAGCTCGCCTGCAATCTTATACATATTTGGAATCATCAGCAGGAGCCCCTGCGATGCCGTATAGGTCGTTGTCAAAGCCCCAACTTGTAGTGAGCCGTGCACTGCTCCTGCGGCACCAGCCTCCGACTGCATCTCAATAAGACGCACCTTCTGCCCGAAGAGGTTTTTCGTCCCCTTTGCTGCGAGGCTGTCGACATGTTCTGCCATGGGCGATGACGGTGTAATGGGATAGATTGCTGCTACATCCGTAAACGCATAGGAAATATATCCGGCGGCTGTATTGCCGTCCATTGTCTTCATTTTTTTTGCCATATTGCTGCTCCCCTTTCGAAAGAAATGCACAAACATTTCTCAAAATACTAAAATATAAACACATAAGCAAAGAATTTATCCCTTCATTTCTTCTTGATAAAAAAATCAAAAAGATCATCTATGAAGGAGCATCAATCCTATACTTTTCGTTTATTATACAACGGAAAAACAGCCTTGTAAACAAGATAGCAATTCTCAAAAATATAAGCAATTATTCTTCCCGTTGTTTTATTATGGAGAAAATAACCGATTATCCTACTAAAAAACGAGCTGCACTCAGCAGCTCGTCCGTCCTAGAAGGGGGTGAAGCGTCGGCCTTAGATCCCGTACTCGTATGAGATAAAGCGCTTCCGTAAGGTCAATATCACGACGGCTGTTGCCATACTCATATACATAGACAGGATGTTCCGCGCCGACCTCACTTCCTGGCATATATACATATTCATCCGTATGTCGATCGCCGAAAATAATGCCGCGCTCAAGCTGCGCCTCGCGCATCAAAACATATCCCTCCGCCAGAGCATATAGACGACTGCAGACGACACGCAGACCGCAATGATGACCACGCGGGTAAATCCCATCGGATCCCCTTCATAGGGCACAGGCACATTCATCCCAAAAAAACTTGAGATCACCGTCGGAATCGCGAGGATAATCGTGATTGCCGTCAGAAATTTCATCACGAGATTTAGGTTGTTCGAGACAATCGAAGAAAACGTATCAGCAAGACGCGCAAGAATTTTACTGTACATCTCTACCATCTCACGAGCCTGTTTATTCTCAATGATAACATCCTCGAGCAGGTCTTCATCTTCCTCGTACATCTTGAAAATATGGTGTACCGTCGTATTTGTGCGCAGGCGCATCAGGCGATCCAGAACCGCTCCGTTCGAGCGCAGTGCCGCATTGAAATACGTGAGGCCCTTCTGCAGCTGCAGGAGGCGTAGGATCTCGCTGTTTTTCATATCATGGCGCAGACGATCCTCAATTTCCTCAGAGAGTTTGCTGATCTGACGCAGATAGCGCAAATAGAAGACATCCGACTTGTAGAGAATCTGAAAGAGGAAGCGCGTGCGCTTGTAGGTACGAAAAAGTTTCGCCGTACGCTCGTTGAACTCTGCCATCACGGGCGTCTCCTCGAGACAGACCGTGATGATGTGCTCGTCCGTGAGGATGATCGCAAGCGGCAGTGTATCGTAGCTGTCCTCACCGCGATAGACCGGCACGTTCGTCAGGATCATGACCGAGTCATCTTCAACATCCGTATGCGAGCGCTCCTCATCATCGAGTGCAGAACGCAGGAAGTCGGGGTCAACCTCAGTGAGCGTACTGACAACCTTCAGCTCGTATGGCGTTGGGTTGACAATATTGATCCACGCCCCCTTGGTAAGCGTCTTAAGAGAAAGCTCTTGAAGAGGACCGGATTCCATGGATTTATAAATTTGAAGCAAGGGATGGCACTCCTTTCCGACCGCCCTCCCCTGTCAGCACAGAACGCTGTCTGTGAAGCAAAGAGAGGACGGGCTGTATATGTAGGGATCGGACTGCAAAGGTGTATCGTCCATGCTCTTCACTTCCTTCCGACTTTCAGAAATACTTCACATGAAAATGACCGAATGAATTGTAACGCAAAAAGAGCTGCTTGTCCATACCAGCAAATAAAAACTTATACATTAAAGCGGAAATTCACCACATCTCCGTCACGCATGATGTAGTCCTTTCCCTCGAGGCGTACGAGCCCCTTATCGCGCGCTGCTGCCACACTGCCAAGAGAAACGAGATCATCATAGTTCACGATCTCGGCGCGGATAAAGCCGCGTTCAAAATCCGTGTGAATTTTCCCCGCCGCTCTCGGTGCCGTCGTACCGCGTGTGATCGTCCACGCGCGGCACTCATCCTCTCCCGCTGTGAGAAAAGTTTGGAGGCCAAGCAGGGAGAATGCGCCGTGAATGAGACGATCAAGGCCACTCCCCGCAAATCCGAGATCCTCAAGGAATGCTGTAGCCTCCTCCGCATCGAGCTCTGCAATTTCCTCCTCGAGGCGTGCCGAGATGGTTACGACTTCTGCCCCTGTACGAGCAGCGTATTTCTTCACCGTCTGCACATATAGATTCTCGGCATCTGCCGTCGCAGCCTCGTCCTCACCGACGTTTGCGATATAGAGAATTGGCTTGCGTGTGAGGAGGTTCAGATCGCGCAGAGTCGCCTGCTCCTCAATGGAAAGCTCCACCTCACGCGCAGACTTTCCCTCATCAAGTGCAGATTTCAGACGCTCAAGCGCCATGTGCTCCGCCTTTGCCTCTTTGCTGCCGGACTTCATGAGCTTTGTCACTTTCACCATGCGCTTTTCGATCGCCTCGAGATCTGCAAGGCAGAGCTCCGTCTCGATGATCTCAATATCACGCAGCGGATCAACCGCGCCCTCCACATGTGTGATATCTGTACTCTCAAAGCAACGCACAACATGTGCGACAGCATCGACCTGGCGGATGTGCTCGAGAAATTTATTGCCAAGCCCCTCCCCCTTCGATGCGCCCTTGACGAGTCCTGCGATATCGACAAACCGCACGCTCGCAGGCGTCGTCTTCTTCGAATGATAAAGGTCGGTCAATACCTTAAGGCGCCCATCCGGAACCGCCACGACACCGACGTTCGGTTCAATCGTACAGAATGGATAGTTTGCCGCTTCTGCTCCCGCCTTGGTAATTGCATTGAAAAGTGTACTTTTTCCTACATTCGGCAGTCCAACGATCCCGACTTCAAGATTGCTCATGGCTATTCCCTCTTTCAGTGAGTGAGATTTATCTGAAATAATGATATATTTTCCTGAATCATAACGTATACACTCGTTATGTTATACCAAAAAAGCTGAAGAAGGTCAATCGTCACGGGTTTTCAAACACAGATAAATATATTCGATATTTTTTCTTATGAACATACATGCAAATGTTGCAAATGGCACTTCCCTTTTTAAAATCTTGTGATATAATCTGAGGCAAGCAGGGGATTCCCCTTTACAGTCAATTCACTTTCACGATATAGGAGGTCTATCATGGCAATTACAAAGGATATGAGCATCATCGAGATTGTGCAGACATATCCCGATACCGTCGAGATTCTGATGAATGCAGGCATGGGCTGCCTCGGCTGCGCAGCAGCACATTTCGAGAATATCGAGCAGGGCGCAATGGCGCACGGCATCGACATTGACGCACTGATTGATGCGCTCAACGAGTCCATCGGCGAGACGGCAACAGCGCAGTAAGCACTGAACGAGACAGAGGGCATGAAACCCGTTTGGGTTTCATGCCCTCTTTTTATCTCAATGATGACGAACAACTTCAAAACGCGCAAGCGAAATTGGTTCTTTGGGTTGAATACGGGCCTTCTCGCGGGCGGCAGTGATCTGCTCCTCTGCCGTATCAATTCCAGCAAGATCTGGCAAAAGAAGGCCGCGCCTATTATCTGTAAGACTCTTTACAATCACGCCGTAAACCTTTGGATCAAGCTCGGCCGCCGAAGAAATCGGCTCAGGTGCACTAAGAACGTCAACGCTGTAGACGAGGCGATTCAGTTCGCCTTCTGCGATGGGATTAAAGCGCCCGTCATGCGCCGCAGCCGAAACTGCATTGTACAAAATTTCCTCGGCGAGATTCTTCTGCGCCGGCAAGAATGTTCCAATACAACCGCGTAGCCTGCCGTATTTCTTAATGGAGACAAACACGCCTCCACATGTTTCCGTCAATTCGCGCGGTAGTTCATGTGGGAGAGGCATATACGCATGCGTCCGAACATAATGCTCGATGCTCTTGCGTGCCAGACACACATAGGCATCCTCTGACGCACGCAGGTCGGTAATCGCCTCATCCTCGCTGCGCGCAAGCTGTGCAGCGAAGTCATGTCCTGCATCAGCACCCGTCACGGTAAAAGAAGCGACAGCATAACCAACGCCGAAAGGCCCCTCATAGCTGTGAAGCCGGCTCTCCATTGACGTGCAGTCCAGCACCCCCGCGAGCATCCAGAGCCCATTCAGCCCGCAGTGCCCTGCCGTCTCGGCGTAGCTGCCCGGGATCTGCAGGAGAGACAGAAAATCCCCGGCTTTCATAAAGGTGCTGCAGAGTCCATCAAATTCTGCGCCTTCCGGTGCAAATCCATTGGGTCCGCCTGCTTGGAGGCGATGTGAGAGATCTCCGCTCGCAATACAAATTGTCCGCCGTCCAAGCTTTTTAGCCGTCGCAGCAATACACTGTCCAAGCAAAGCATGCATATGGGCAGGAAGGCCTGAGATGCCGATACGCACAAATTTTACCGCTGCATCTTCCAGATATTCACTCAGAAAAGCCAACGGTATCATCGTGCCGTGATCAAGCGAGGCATCCCTCTCCCCAAGGGTTCCCGCGGGAATCTCATTCTCTTCCGCCGCTGCAGAGAGAGCCCGCACAAAGTCCTCATCATATTCAATCCCCACAGATATCTCAGGATGACCGAATGCAGCAAAATTCCCCTCAGCGCCCGCTCCTGGCGAAATATGAAAGAAATCATCATATCCTGTTGCATGCGGACTGATAATGACAACGGTATCAGGATGGAGCGCTGCTGCTGCACACATCGTTTCATGATATGCCCGAATGGTCGCTGCAATTCCCCTCTCCCGTCCGGCACCAATAGCGGGGATGATGAGCGGCGGATGCGGAACGGCATAGGCGGCGAGAACAGCCATTATTGTTCACTCCTTCTCCGACGCAGAAAAGAGCCGACTGCATCACAGTCGGGCGATACGTGGGCCACAATACGAATCAGTACAAAACTTCCCTGTTGAGGAAATAAATTATGCAAAGACTTGTTGGCACAAAAAGCAAAAATATATTTAAGATGGTGCGGATGAAGGGGGTCGAACCCATACGCCTTACGGCACTGGATCCTAAGTCCAGCGCGTCTGCCAATTCCGCCACATCCGCATTAAAAATTAAGAATTCTCAGCATGCGTATTCTATCACGAAGGCACAGGACTGTCAATCTGCACAACTTCCCGAGAGAGAAGCATTCCGGCGCTCCCCTCGCATCCGGAGTTCCACGCATAAGACTACACTTCTCCCAAGTGAAACAAAGGAGTATCCTCCCTTCCTCTCTTCGTTTTCTCTTCTTGCTTTCACTTCAAATTTGAAAAGTAAGCGATAAAGAAAGGGTCCCCCCGATTTACTGCATAAGAAAATACGCCTCCCACCGGGCAGCGGGAGGCGTATTTTCGATAGAGAGAAAGAAATGTAGGGAATGTATGTGAATTCTGCGGAAGGGAAGGCCGCAGAAAACTCACCTAAATAAGTTGTAAGCCTTAGGTATTCTTTGCAATGAACGCCCCAACGACGGCACCAACAATTGCGGCAGTCGTGACGGAACCCTGCGAGTACCCCTTGCGCCTCGGCTTCTTGCGGCGTGCCGCAAGCTGTGTCACCTCGATGGAGTCACCATAGCTCGTACGCACGTCCATCGTGCGCGGCACATCTGCCGTGTAACGCGGACTTGCCTCTGCAATGGCAGCGCTCGTACCAACAAGGCTGAGCGTCATTACGCCAAAGAGTGCAGCAGCTATCGATTTTTTTACTTTATTCGTATTCATAAATACTCACTCCTATCCAAGGGGCTCGTAAAAGACTGCACACCATTTGTGTGCTCTGCTCTTGCTTACATGCATAATATAGCGGAACGATTTTAGAACGTCTTGTGAGAGGCGTTAGTTTTAAATTATAATGCATGTCATGTATTTTCAAGGATTCCGCAATATATCTGATTTTCTATATCCCCATATCCCCCTATATCGCCCTATTTTATTCCTCCTCCGGCTGTCAAAAAGCTGTCAAATTTACAAGCTAAAACAAATGGGACGGCGCACAAAGCGCCACCCCATTTTTGCCTTTACTCTTATTTAGAAGCTTCTTGTCCCTCTATATTGTTCTTTCTGTATTTACGAATCCTTAACGCATTTGCAGATGGTGTCTCCCCTTTGTATGTACCCTTCATATAAGGTAGGTAACTGTGGACTGCGCTCTTCGAACAATTCCACTCCATGGCGATTTCGCGGATTGTCTTTCCGCTATTCAACGCCATAAGAGCATCGTTTGTCTTATTATATTGCAGGACACCGCAAGTAATTAGTATCTTACGAACTTTAGCGTGAGATATGTTCAACTCTCTTGCAACTTCTCTGATTGATTTGTTCCTTTCATACGCAAAAACGACTTTTTCAAACATCATATTATCGCATCCTTATTCATTTTTTTATTGACTGCCTCCATGATGAAGGCGGTCATAGACTTCCCTGCGGCCTCCGAGGCCGCTTTGATCTTCTCTTTTGTCCCTTTTGGGACACGCATAACAATTTGCTCGTAGTTTTCCTTGTTATATTCCCGCGTACGAGCAATTCTGTTTTCAACCCAGCCCACAGAATCACCTCTTTTATTTCAACTCGCCCTTGTTCCATTTCCTCCCAAGGAAGTGGAGGGACAAGGCGCGGTTGTCAATCCAAAACCGTGCCTCGGTCTGGCCTTTCAGCCAAACGAAGAACTCAGCGAATTTTCCATCGGCCTCGGCGGCGGGCTTTCCTGCCTTCTTCTCGAGGTCTGCAACTTCTTTGAAAATTTCGGCGCGAAGCGTTTCCGCCCACGCAACTTGTTTTTCCGTACCGACGAGGGCGGGCAGGTCGTACGCCGCAGCGGTTTCAGCAGCCTTTGCCTGCCGATCTGCTTTGTAGCATGCGGGGCAGACGCAGTTGTTTTCCATCCATTCGATCTTTCTTTCACGCTCGCTGGTCTTGCCGTAGAGGTTGACCGTTTCCGTATGCCCACAGGCATATGTGACATCGTACTTTGCCATTTTCGATTCCCTCCTTAATAATGCAAGCACTGCGGAAACGGTGGTGCCCCACCGATGTAATCTTTGTAGTCCTCCTTGCATTCTTCGTGCATGGAGTTACATACTCGGTAGTCTGCGACTGTCCCCCAATCGCAGGCGCCGTCTTCTTCCATGGTCTCAGGGTCGTAGTCGTCGAGGATATCCCAGAATACTTCGTATACGGGGATAAACCCGTCCTCATCTGCCTCATCATCGGGGCAGAACGCGTCGGCGACGTAATACCCGCGAGAGTCTGCGGGTCCGGCGAGATAGGCCTCCTGCATAAGGACGAAGCGCTTTCCGTTCTCATGTTCGCAGTCATGCTCGAATTTCATTTTGATTTCCTCCATTTCTTCTGGAGCTCTCGCCCCGCTGATCTTTATCTTGATTGTATTATAGCATTGCAATTATATAATGTCAACAGTTTTTTTATCTTTTCCAAAAGAAAAAAGAGGCTTAATAGCCTCTTTTTTTTGCTCGCCTCACGGCAAGACTTGTTTGGATATTATATCCGTTTTAATCCAACACACCTAACTAGGTGAGACACTTATAGTATAATCAATCGTTTTAATGTTGTCAACATTAAAATAAGCCCCAGAGCCGAAGCCCCGGGGCACACACAAATACCATAACTTTTAAGCTTTAGTCATATACATCCAGACTTTCTTGTCCAGCTCATATTGACCTATATCTAATAACTCTGCTGCTTTACCATATATAAGACTGGCCTCTTGGTATGAGCAAAGATGGAGCCCTGCCAACTCCAAAAATGCAAATAGGTGCCGATCTATAGCTATCGCTTGATTACCTGCAAGTATTTTCAGATAATCAATGGTCTTGGGCCCAATGCCATCAACCCCTCTTAGTCGATTTACATTGTTTTCGGCGTCAAGCCATTTTACAAGCTGATCTTCATTTTCGATGCCGTTGTTATACAAAAACCATGTTAAATCTTTAATGCGTTGTAGCTTTTTCGGATTTTTCCAAGCGATAAGTTCTGTAAGAGGAACCACTTGCATCAAAATAATGAAATCACATGTCGTCTTGTAGTCCGGATATTTTGTGAGGAGTTTAAGAACACGCGGATAGACTACATAATGATAATTTAGCCCCGCCTGTAGTATAGAGTCGATTATTGTTGCTCCCATGTGATAGTATGGGGTTCTTTGGGCAACTGGCGCAAAATCTTTCCGCCGGATAAAATTGGCAAGTATTTCCGCATACCTGCATAGTTCCGCCTCAATCATACGCTGCACCTCCTCAAACCGACTAGAGGAGACGCCCTCAAACATCTCCCCTGTCCGATTCAGTATCACCACTCAACAATATTGTACATCACGCTGCCGCCGTGCACCTGCGTGCCGTCGAAATGCACGAGCGCCTCGAAGCGCCCCTGCTCGTAGCCGACCGTGGCATACGCCTTGCCACCCACCATCGTGGCGCCTGCCTTGATGCGATGGTCTTTGCGCAGGTTGATCTTGTAGACATCGACCTTCTGTTCTACCTGTGGCAGCGCTTTCCCGTCCGCATCTTTTGTGATTGGCGTGACAACGGTGCGGTCACTTTTTTCGCGCGCCGCCCGTGGCAGGGTCGGGTCATCCTCCCGTATCTGCCGCTCGACGACCTGCGCGGCTCGCTCGACGTTCGGTGCGCTGACATGGTACGTTACGGTAGGCGCACGCTGTCCCGCCTGTGCCTCTGCAAGACGTTTTTGGAGTTCCTGTGCGTTGGCACGTGAGATATCTAGCTGCGCCCGCAGTGCTTCCGCGTCCTGTGTCTGCTCCTGTGTCAGGACTGTGGGCTTTTCCGCCGCCGTCTGCTCGGATGCAGAGTTCCGGCCAACGGCGTATGCAATGCCGATAATCAGCAGACACAAGATCACCAGCAGAGCCGTTTTGTTTTTTATAATGATATCTTTCACCCGTTCAAACATATATAATCCCCTCCTCACTGATTGGCATAAAAATTCGCCTTGCCGACAATCTCATCCATCTGCGCAAAGAGATTCCTGCCGGGACACGCCGTCCCCATCAGCTCCCGATGACCGACAATATGGTCGCGGTCAATCGACAGGCCGTAGTCCGTGCAGAGGTTGGCAAGCAGCATCGCGGTACTCTCAATCTGCGCGGCCGTCGGATATCCGATCTCAAAATTGCCGCAGACGTGGATGCCGATTGTGTGCGAGTTCTCTCCTGCTGCATGCGCGCCGATGGTCCAATGTGGGCGACCAATCTCCACTGTTCCATCCTTGCGCACAACATAGTGATAGCCGATGCACGTCCACCCCTGCGCCTGATGCGATGCATTAATCTCCTCCGCAGAGAGATCATCATCGGTCGGGTTGCCGGTGTGATGCAGGACGATCATATCCGTTTCGCGGCGCGTGCTCAGTCGCCCTGCATCATACGTCAGATTCAGATCTTTCAGATGTACTCTTTCCATTGTCTTTGTCCTCCTTTTTCTCTTCATATTGGTCGGGGATTCCGTTGTTATTTTGGTCAATAAACGCTTTGGCCAAAAAACCAATCGCCGCAATCCATGCCGCCCCGCTGATCTCGTGGAGAAAATTTCGGAACTCCACGAGATCGGGCCGCAGCGCAGTATACCAATCATAGAGCCATGCGCTAACGTAGATGGTACAGCCGATAACGAGCATCGCCGCATACCATACTATGTAACGCATGGCCGCATGACTTTTTGTCATGTTGCGCAGGTACTTTTTGCCTTTCCTGAGCCACTGTGAGACTTTGAGCATCGTCTCACCTTCCTCCGAGCGCCCACGTCAGAATCGACGCAAAGATGCCGACGATGGTCGTACTCATCCCAATCGTCCAACAGACGTCATGTTTAAATTCGTCCAGCCGATGATGCGCGGACTTTGTGCTTTCTTCCAGACGGGCAATCCGCTCATTGATTGCATAGAGCTGATCGCGTCCCATCGGCAGTTTTTCCGCAAGGATCCTAATCTGCGCTTTGATGCTCTCGAGCTCGGCCAGTATTTCTCCTCTTGCCACGTTTTGCGCCTCCTAATTGTTTCCTTATACATAGGGGCGCTATTCCGACGGAGTAACGCCCCTACTCCCTGTGATTACACTTCTTTCTCCGCATGCTCCGCAATGTAGAGGGCGACATCCTCTTGATAGATGACAGGCACGACTTTTTGGCCTTCCGCCTTGCTCTCCTCAGAGATTGCGTATTTTTCATGACGCACGAGGAACGCATAGACGGGAATCATATAGCTGTACTTCTTCATTTTTTCTCACCTCCTTTCAGTGCTTGCAGGGCCTCTTCGATTTCTGTGAGACGCACTTCTTGCGCGGCGACAGCTTCAAATATGGATACGCGTTCTTCGTCGGCTGTTTCCGCCGTCGGATGCGTATCCTCTCCCTTTGGTGTCTCCGTTTTCGGAGGACTAAGGACAAGTCCGATATTGGGGTCAAATGTGACAACATAGCCGACTTCGCATTTCACGCCCGTAACGTCTACCCAGTAGGTAGAGGGCGAGAATATGCTTCGCCATGTGTCAAAGTCTCGTTCATCCTCATGGACGGATCGTACTTTGCCATACAATATTTCTGCGTATTTGTTCATTGTGCTCTCCTTTTATGCGGTGCCGTTGGGCGTCTCTTTATTGATACTGTTTGACCATGCGAGTTCCATTGGGGTTGATTCTCGCGATCCTACTTTTAGAGGATGTACCCCATCCTCAATATAGAAATTCCCAAGTTGGAAATATGTAACCGCAACTATATCATCTCCTTCCGGCCCTGTTTCTGTATAAGACATATAATGGTATGTCTTCCCTTCCTCTACTTTTATATAGCGATATCTTTCATCAAGCCCAAACATCTGCAAAACAGTGACGCCTTTCGGAACGGTAAATGTTCCCGTTCCTTGCACGGTGATACTCCCCGGCGTAATTCCGCCCTGCTTTAGGATGGCAAGCGATACTCCATTCTTCTCCTGCCGGCCACTGGTCGCTTCGCTTTCGGTGACAGCCCCCAGTGCGGCGAAGCAGTCCACACCGTCTACATGGAGCGGCAGGACGCCTCCCATCGCGTTCGCCTCTTCCTTTGTTGAGTAGAGCGTGCAGGATTCGACAGTGCCTTTTGTGTTTTGCAGTTTGAGTTTTTTAACCAGTTCCGCCATGATCTCACTCCACCCAGATTTTTGTTCCGTTGGCAAACGTCAGGACATTTGTGCTGAGTGCCGACGCCGTCGAGGCATTTCCCTCTACTCCGCCATCTGCTTTGATCTTTCCGGTAGCAGTCAGAGCAGTTACCGTGAGTGCCCCTGTCATAGTGTCGCCGGATTTCGCGACAAATTTAGAGGCGTTCTGTTGGTCGAGCTCCTGGAATTTTTTATCCAGATCGGCTTTGGAGTATGTGCCGACGGCTTTTTGTGCGGCGGCGGCAGATTCTGCGGCGTTTTTTGCGCTTTCCTGTGCACTCTTTGCGGCAGATTCGGCTTTGTCGACTTCGACGTTGATTCCGTCGATGTGCTGTTTCATGGAGGTGATATTTTCCTCCATTGCCTTGACGTGCGTTTCGGATGCGGCGCTTGCCGTTTGACTTTTGCCGGCTTCCTGCCTGCTCTGCTCTGCTTCCGTTCGCGCCGTTTGCGCTGCGCCCGCGGCAGATTCGGCGGCACGCCGATGTTCCTCTGCGGTATTTTTTGCATTGGTCGCGAGGGCAACGGCATGCGACGCGCTGTTTTCGCTTTCTTTCGCGTCCTGCGCAGCCTGCCGCGCCGCAGATGCGCTTTGCTGTGCGGCGCGGAGATTGTCAGAGACGGCTGCGCCGGTCTCGAATATCCGGTGCACAAGTTCGGCAGGGTCGATTCCGCTTCCGTGCTGCACCATGACCGCGCGCCCGATTGCCTCCTCATGCTCCTGCATGATGGCCGTTGCCTTATCCGACATTGCCTCGATATACGGCAGCGGATATTTCTTTCCAAGGTCGGTCAGCTGGTCGACAGAGGTCTTGCGATAGATTGTGATATTCTTTCCGGCCGGCAGTTTCGGCGGCTGTGCATGTTCCGCGGGGGTTTGTCCGGGCGCGTATCCTGGATAGTGGACGACCTTCGCGGCCACATCCACAAAGTAATCCCGCGTTATCTCCGTTGCGACCTCCGTCGCTGTATCATAGATAACGACGTGGATGTTGTCCGCGGACGATATCGCAAAGGCAAAAGGGAATACGGTCGTATTTCCATCGCCGCGATAGGTCACCGAGGTTTTCCGATTTTCGATCATGTGAGTTCTCCTTTCCCTGATTCACTTACCGCGCACCGCGCGTATTCTTCTTTGGTTTTTTCGGCTTCTCCGGCTTCGGTAGTGGCTCCTCTGCGCGCAGTTTTTTGTCAAAGAGGACGCTGCGCATGACGTTGCGGAAATCCTTGTCGTAGTAGTTGTCAGTCTCCATCATGTCTGCCGCATATTGCAGCGCCGAGAATATCCCGTCTGTGATCGTATTCGTGACGCCCGTGCTTGCGGCCGTGAATGTGCTCGTCGCTTGTGCAGCGGATTTTGCGATATCCAGATAGCCGATTTCCTTCTCCGGCTTCTTGTACTTTTTCGCTTCTTCGTACGCCTTGCGCTGCTTCGGCGTCATCTTCTTGACCCGCTCGCGCTCCTTTGCCTCCTTCTCCTCGCGTTCGAGGTCTTTCTTTCCTTTCTGGATCATGAGATTTACAGTCGCCTGCACCTGCTTTGCGCCGCGTGTGAGCACGGATCCGAGTTCAAAATTTCGACCGTAGGTCGTGCCATCGAATACCGCGCTCCCGATCAGCCCCGCAACATCGCGGACAATCGGCAGGGTTCCCGTTCCCGTGGAGAGGAGGTTCTTGCCAAATACGCTCATAAAGCGCTCATAGTCCGATACCTCTTCTTTTTTTGTCTCCCCTGTTTTCGGGTCTTTAACCGTCCGATACCGGTCTTTCTCATCGTCACCCTCGAGGCCGAGCGCGAATTTCAACCCAGCGCCGATGAGCGTTACGAGCACGATGCGATAGATAACGGCACGCGCAAGCGGCATCCATACATGCATATACTTGTAGCCATGCGCATCGTATTTGCCCTTAAAATGCGCTTCGAGGATCGCATTGAACTGCGTGTTAAAGAACGAATAGAACGAGGTGAGCATCTTGACGGCTTCATTTCGTGAGCGCTGGACCTCTGCGAGGTCTTTTGTCTGCCCCGATCCGAACACATCACGCACGGCCGCATCCGCCTTTTGGACAGCGCGCAGCTCTGCTTCTTCGATGATTTCGCGGCCCTCCCGTATCGGCAGTTCGGACGCGCGTTCGAGCTTATGTCCTGCTTCGTAGAATTCCTTTTCTCTATCCTTGATCTTAGCCTCCCATCTCTGCTGCTCCTCGATGAGCTCCTGATCGGAGAGCGCCGCATATCTGGATTCCCGCATTCTTTCAGGATCCATATATCGGCGTTCCTCCGCCTCATCCCGCAGATAGTAGAGTTCCTTGCGCATATCATAGGTTTCTGCGCGCAGCCGCTCGACGTTCTCCCGTGCCTCCTGATACGCCCGCTTGTTTTCTTCGTTCTCCCGATTGATCTCTGCGAGCATCTCCGGAAATGCGTTTTTGTAGGCACGGCACCAGAGGGGCTTAGACAGCATGAGATCGGTTTGCGCGAGCGCCCAGTAGGCATTATCCCGCAGGAATTCCACGGGCGTATACGTCGGGTCAAAGAGGCGCTTATCATGGCGCAGATCGCGTTCCATATTGTTGATGCGGTCCGACATAAATATGGACTTATGGAGGAGATCATCCATCTCCTTTTTGTTGGCGTAGTAGTCCGCAATCGCAGCGTTTGCCTCTACGGCGCCGAGCTTATCCATCATCGGCCCGATGTTGGATGCGTTTTCGACGACCGGCCACATCCGCCATCCCATGATTGCCATGGTAGAGTTTCGGCGCAGCGCCGCCATCGTCCGGCTGATTGCCGTTGCTGCACGGTCACTGCTGCCGTCCGCGGCGATTGCCCACGTATCCAGCACCCATTGATCGAGGCTGTTCCAAAACGGCATACCATAGGTCGATGTGACATATGCCTTAAACTCCGCATTACGGACAATGCGATGTACGTCACGCGCCGCGATGCGGAACGCGATGTTATGCGCCGCGTTATAGACATGCTCCTGCAGGACGCGGAATTCGAGGAGCAGCGGTTCTTTGACATCGTTCTCCGAGCGCTCCTTTACATGGCTGCGCCCGGTCCCGAGGACACGCGCCCCTGCGAGGGTCTTTTGCGCCTGATCTTCGACCTCCTTTTCCTTTGCCTGCGTCGATTTCTCCGGATTGTATTTCAGCGGATAGTATCCGCCCCGCAGGGTTATTTCCTTCCCGTCTGACGTTTCGACGCGGAATGCGGATGCGGGGACCTTTCCGAGATGCGATCCGTTGAGTTTTTCTTCGACTTCCGCCGTTTCTTTCCAGAATGTATCCACGAAATCCCAGATCTGCTGTACGGCTTTCCAGTCGCGCTCCGTCATGTACTTTGCGAATACTCCCTGCACGTCGAGCCGCTGCCCGATACCGTCGATAACGCGCTTACGGTTGGTCTCCGTGCCCCAGTTGAGCGCGAGGCAGATGATGTTCTCTTTGCTGAGCTTATCGCCGCCGACATCGATGTTGCGGTCTTTCCACTCCATGCGCTCCTTTTTGGAGTAGGCGGAGAGGATGCGCTCGAGCTCTTTTTGACTTTGCCCGAGGAGTTCCGCTTCCCGCATCTGCGCCCGCTCGTATGTTCCGTAGAGGTATCTATGCGCCTCTTCGCCGAGCAGACGGATGAGGATTTCCGGCTTGATGAGTGGCATTGCGCCCTTTTGCCCGAGGATGGCCAGCTGCTCTCCGATTCCGGGGACCTTCGCGAGCCAATCGCTGTATCCGAGGCCGCCGGTATCCGGCGAGACCGGATGCTGTACGACGCCTTCGGGCGTCAGGCTTGTTGTCGACGCGAGGATTTCCCGGACGATATCGTCAAAATCCTTTCCGCCGACACTGAGCATGCGGTTCTTGTCGCGCCCGATGGTATAGAGGGCCTTGAGCATATTGACAGCCTGCGAAAACTCACCGAGCTTCATCTTCCGATAGCTGCTATTCTCCTTCGAGAGCATTTCGAGGATTTCCGTCGGCGCGTCAGCGTCCATGTCGAGGTTGTTCTTGTAGCTCTCAAAGAGGGCACCGAGCTCGACATATCCTTCCGGTTTTTCAACATCGCTCCCTTTGAGCCCGAGGAGGTACGCGATATGATGCAGCCAATAGCGCTCCGCAGCGGCAAGTCGTACTGTCCGCGCGCCAAGTTTACGCTGCACGTCAGCTTTCATCTGATTCAGTTTTTCTTCGTTCTTTGTTGCTTCATAGGCACATGCGGCCGCAAGCGCCTGCTGTTCCTTCTCCGCATAGGCGATATCCCAACGCTCCTGTGAGAGCGCCTTATCCACCGCCCGAGCATGCTGCCTTTCCTTGCGGCGAAAATATGCGGGATTGCAGGATTCGCTGATCGGCAGGTCGGCGAGCACCATGCGGGCCTGTTCGCGGATAAATTTATCGTTCTCCCAGACCTGCTGATCAAAGTTCTTGCGCCGCCATGTCTTCTTATTCTCCTTCCGGAGGGATTCCCGCACCTTTTTATAGTTCTGATCCCAGAACGCCTGCAGCTTCTTCTGGATTTCCTTTTTGCTGGATGCGCTGGCCATATCTTCGAGGCGCTTATATTCCTCCGGCGTCCACTTCCCGCTGCTGCGCAGGTTCTGCACGGCCGCCATGATCTTCTTCATCGCTTCGCTGTCCTGCTCTTTGCGCAGGTCTGTATCCTCCGGCACATCATTCAGCGCATCAAGGGCGCCCTTTACCGCATCCTGGATGCGGTCGTCGAGACGGCGCATCAGCCGCTCTTTGGCACGCATGCCCGCCGCTTCGAGCGCAACGCGCCGATGATAGGCTTTCGGGGTCTGCATCGCTTTCGCGATATTTTCATCCGTCAATCGCGCCTGCAGGATCTCTTTGTCGAGCCCGCGCGCATATTCGGTCATGTATTCCGTGAGTTCTGTTTCAAGGGATTTCCGTTTTGCACGGGCTTCTTTGTAGGCTTCCATCGAAGGGAACCAGTTGCCGATGATTGCCGCTGCTTCTTTCCCTCCATTTTTCAGTGCCATTTCTGCGAGGTAGACCGGATCACTTTCGAGCTCTTCCCGTTTGCGGATACGCTCCGCTTCGACCTTCTCGTTGTATTCCTCCCGCGCTTCTTTCTTCAGATCTTTCATGACCTCTGCGCGCAGGCGGTCTTCTGCATCTTCGCGAGATTCTTTGAGCCATTTCTGATAGGTCTCTGCAATACTCTTACCGAGAAGGTTTTCGAGTGTTTCCTTTCCGCCGAGGCGTTCGATTGGGCGATAGCGCTCATCCAGCTCCGCTGCCTTGATTTCCTCCTCCGAGGCGATCATGCGGGCCATGACGGCTTCGACCTCTGCCGAGGGCTTTCCGCCGACGTTCTCCACAAATTTATAGAGCTTGCGCAGGAACTGTTTGAACTTCCGGAATACGCCGCGCAGGGCTTTCGACGGAGCTTTTCCGTCGTGCAGATAGATTTCAAATCCGCGGGCGAACCGCTCCTGCCGCCATCTCTCCTTTGCACTCTTGATCGCGACTGCATCGCCGGACTTTTCCGCAGCTATTATGTCTTGCTCGTACTTCCAGAACTCGTCTTTCCAGTCCGTATCCTTGTATTCCTCCGCCGCGCCCGGCTTCCACTCCGCCCACTCGTTGACGGTCGCCTGATCCTTCGCGGACGTTTCGTCCATTTCTGCGAGCTCGTCGAGGTCCATCAGGAACATATGCCCCATCTCATGCAGCATGGTCGATTCATTCGCACCCTCAAAGAGCGTAATAATACGCTTGCCGTTCTCCTGCGAGATTTCGCCGTAGACTTCCCGCTGCAGCTGCTGACGGAACGTCTCCGCATCACGCTCTTTCCACTCCAACTTATCCGGATCAATCTTCCGCAGCACATCGACACGATGCTGATCCATCTCGATTGACTTTAATATCCCTTCTTTTTCGTATGCCAAGTCCGCCGCAAGCCCCTCACTCGAAGGATATTTGATCGTCATCATGATGTTGCTATCCGGGTGAAATTCCTTTGCGAAATCTTCCTTTGTTGCATTCGGATTCTTTTCCAGTATAGAGAGCGCTTTATTTACATTCGCAAGCTGTTTCTTATCGAACTCTACCGTACGTTCACCGCTTACTAAACGCTCTCTATACTTTTCTCGCAAGCTCTCTGTGTCATGTGCCTTTGGTTGTCGGTCAAGTATCTCTAGCGCTTCAAGAATATCTCCTGACAGTTCTCCAGCATCTTTCCCATCATAAGTAAACTTGAACCCTTTATTGTGCTCCTCGTCAACTTCATCGACCTCTGCCGCTTCTTCATCAGACATCTCCTCCTGTCGCTTTCTATATTGTTCTTGCTCCTCCTCGCTAAGTTCATCCCAACGCACCAATTTGAGGATCCCTATTACCTCCGGATTGCGAAGAATGACTTCGTTCGGGTCATTCCCATATTCATGGGACGTACCCGAAATAAGATATACGTTTTCATTCAGATATTCATTGCTATCGTTTAATCTCCTGATCGCCGTTTCCTTGAGTTCGTCGAGGCTATCATAACTACAAGAATCCGCAACATCTATAGCACAAGCACCATCAAGCTCAGTCTCTGTCCAATTCCCCTCCGGCCAGTCATGGGAGTTTTCTAACTCATCGCCAAGCTGATACACATTATCATCATGCCGAATGCCGATATTTGGAGACTTTAAGGCTTGTTTCTCATCCACCTCAATGAATTGGATATCAACAACTCTATGGTTAAATTTTTCCGATTCCGTCCAAAACATCTGATAGAAGCCTGGATTCTCCTTTTTTGCCGCTTCGAGATCGACTTCGGTCTTTACATTTTGTCCAACACCTGATACAATAAATTTAGATAAAGCATTGCTTATTGCAGCGACCGCCGGAGAGCCGTTCCGGTAGGGCTGCAGCCAAGCGATGCTTTTATTTTTATTGATATAGAGAACATTGTTAGCCTTGAATTGTTTATCAAACCATTTCAGTGAGGGTTTATCTCCCTTTTTCCCTGCTGTTTTCCCAAACGCAGAATTAATTACGTTGACGATTCCACCGGTCGATTTAATATCCTTACCGATTTCAACCGGAGCAACAACCGTCGCCCCATTAGTATCTTTGAGTTCAACAACAAAAACATAGCTCCCCGCATCGTTCCCTCGTATAATCATCAGAGGGTCTGCCATCTTACGTGGGAGCTGACGCAGGATATCTAGTGTCATGCCCTTGTGTTTCGGATTTACCGAATGCGCGAAGAAGCTGCCGAATACATGGAGCGAATCATACGGAATATTGATGAGCTGCATCACAAGCGGCACATCCATCACGCGGAATAGTTTTCCGTCCTTTTTGGCTTTCCACTTTTTCTTATCCGCCGCATCATAACGGTCAATCAACGCGTTCCAGTTCGATTCATCCCGTGCAAGGCGTGCCTCTGCAGACTGCCCCGCCGTCTGATGTGTCCCCTCCTCCGTATACTTCCCGCCACTTCGGAGCCCAAACCGCTCCTGCATATAGTCCATCGCAGTGTAGTTCTCTTTGCCCTCTTTCTCGCGCATCACACGGGCAAACTGATCCGCATGATGCGCGAAGAGGAGTGCATTCATACGCGCCGCACGCGACTGCTGTCCGCCGATTGCTTTCAGCTGCGCCATGATCTGACGATAGACGCTGTACGCCTCCGGAGAGAGCCCCGCCGTTCCCTTGATCTCCGCCGCATCGACCTGCATCATGCGGTCTTTGATGTTCTCAAGGGTCTGGATATAATCGTTCAGCTCGTCGAGCTGTCCTTTTGCCCCCTCCATGGCATCTATGTCTTCCTGCGATGCCGGCGCCCATCCTTCGATTTTCGGCGCGGATGCATCACCGACGGTGAGCCGATAGGCAAGGTCCATGAGCTCGCCCTTACGCGGTGCACGGCCATTTTCTTTATAAAAATCCTGGTACCACGGCTCATTATTGGACACACGGATTCCGCGGCCATCCTCTCCGTTCTGCACGATATCAACGCCGTTGCCCATGCCACGCTGCAGCGCGTCCATTGCCGGCCGCAGGAGTTCGTCACGGTCTGCCACAAATTCGTTATAGAGTTTCCGCCATCCGCTCGCAGGGCTATCCTGATCCTGCGTGATTGCCGCGATTGCCATCTCACGCTCGCTGCTGCGGCGCAGTTTCTCCTTGTCGCTTGCATGGTCCGGCGCTTCCGGGAACCATTCGTTTGTGATTGCATGGATGATGTCGGTCTTTGCCTTTATTGCGTTTTTCTGCGCCTGTTCAACTTCATCACTGAGGTCTTTGGCATTCTTTTTCATGCGCGCCAAAGAATCCGTCTCCGGGGAAAAGGATACGGATTCGAGGAGCTGCGGGGATGCCGCAGACTGCGCATATTTTTCAATCGGGACAAAAAGATGCCCGCCGTTTTTGATTGTATTCTCGAGCTCTTCATCACGGATGCCCGCGGCCTTTGCCACCTCTTTCAGGTCGGCAAGGCCGTTTTCTTTTTGCAGAGCCGTTTCGGTGTCGATATAGGCATTTTCAAATCCAGTGCCGCTGGCCTGCGCACGAATGATCTTCTGCTGCACGTCGGGCGCGGTCTGCTTCAACTTTGCACTGGATGCGACCTGCTGCAGACGGTCAAGCATGATTGTTCCTGTCATCGTCCGCTGTGCGGCGATATCTTCGCGCGTCTTTTCCGAGGAGAGCCGCTGCGCATGACGTACGACGCCGGGAACGGCGCCGACGGAGGACGCCATACCGAACCCGAGGCCGACCGGGAACGCCTCTGCACCGGAGACAATGGCATTAACCGCCATGTCTTCTATGCTGTATGCCTTATCTGCCGCACGGCCATCGGAGGATGCAACAATGCTGTTATGGATGAGATCATCGGAGATGGACTGCGCGCTTTCCTCCGCGGATTCTGTGCCCGCGATTTTGAGCGCGTCCTTGATGTGGTTTTTCGCAAAAGCCACGACGGATTCACTCTTGCCGATATCATATTTCGCCTGATCGACGATTCCGCGGATCGCCTTGCCTGCGTATCCCTCCGCCCCCTCTTTTCCGAAGAGATTCAGCCCACGCAGCGGCTTTGTCACGAGGCCAAAATTCATCATCTCAATGGCAGGATTGATCGCGCCTCCAACCAGCGCATACGCGCGTGCCTGATCATCTGTATTGAGCGGATTCCCATCCACATCCTTCATTGCGCGATATTCGGCATAGCGCTCGCCGGTCTCCGGACGACGCATGCCCTCGAACATGCCTTCACGCATTCCCGCACCGGCGGCCGCACGGATGAGCTGATTGCGCGAAGCATTCGCGAATGTTGCACGCGCCGCAGTAATGATTCCCGTACGCGCAGACATGGACCTTATTGTTCCCACAGCGAATCCAACGCCTGCGCCGCCCACGCCGCCGATCAGCGTTCCGCCGCCCGGCTCGATTGCCGTACCTGCGGCAGCGCTTGTGGCCGCGGTTGCCTCCGCCATGATGAGACCGTCGCGGATGCCTTCGCGAGCACTTTGCAGCATCTCAGGCCCCGATGCCGCCATCCCGCCTGCAATCGCCGCGAGAGGATCATCCCAAAAGGACGGAATTTTCTTTGTGTCCTCTTCGATCATCTTGTCGAGATCTGCTGCGCGTTGGAGGTCGTTATCGTCTGCCGTGCCGAGGAATACCTTATACATGAGATTGTTAAATTCGAGCCTCTTATTTCCGAGTTCGAGGAAATGCGTGAAGGTCTCCACAATCCCATGCGTTTGACGCACGGATTCGATATCATGGAGGGCGAGCGCCGCATCGCGCGGGTTCATCTTTGCGATGTCGCGGATCTCCGGGAACTCCTGCCAGACGGCTTCCATCGAGAAGTTGTCCTGCATCAGTTCCCGCTTTTTTTGTGTATAGTCGTTTATCTTGAGCGCCTGCTTGTAGGCGATATCATCATCGATAAAAGAATCCGCAGAGATTCCCGTATTCGCTTCAATTTCGCGTGCCTTACGCAGTTTCTCTTCGTCTGTCATGAAGTAGTTGACGAATGTTTCCGTGCCGCGCAGGTCTTGCGCAAACTCGCTTCCCTCGTCTGCACTCTGTTCGATTTGGCTGCCGATATAGGAGCGCAGGGGACGTGTCGTGCGGTCTGCTACGATGCGCACAGGAGACAGTACAAAGTCCGCTGCCGAGCTGCCGAGCTCGTCCACGGTTTCCTGCACATCCGGTCGGCTCATGAATTCATGACGCGGTTCATTGGACGCCATACGTTCATCGAGAAATTGCCCATAGGCATTGGCAAATCTTGTTCCCGATGTAATCGCCGTGGTCACTACGTCATTTGCCGTATCCTTTACGGCGTCCCATGCCTCACCCGCGGCATCCCACGCCTTTTCATAGAGCGGTTTCGCCGCTTCTGCTTCCGCCGCTGCACGGGCCTCTTCCTGCTCCTGTCTTTTTTCCTGCCGCGCATTCGCATCGCTTAGATATCCTTCAAGGTCAAATGCCATGATGTTCTCCTTTAGTCTGTGCCCTGCTCTTCTTCGCCTTCATCGTCTTCCGGGTAGTAATACGGCAAACTCATCACGTCACTTTTTGCGAGCAGAGCCGTTGCCGTGATCGGGTCTGCACCATGCGCAATGAGATTTTCATAGGCCTTTTTCCAGCCGCCGTTTGGATCTTCCATATCATCTGTGATGGCCGACCATAGTTCTTGATTGTTTTGCAGTTCCTGGAACTCTTCGCCGAGCCATCCGGCATTATCGAGACGCAGCGCCGCATTTTTATAGGCGATGAACTGATCCGATGAAATTTTCCCGCCGGTCATGATACGCGCATTCATTTTTTGCAGGCTTTCAATGTCCTTATCCGGCTTATAGTTTCTTCCGCCGCTTCCCGCGCCGTGTGCTGTGCCCGTATTCTTGTTGACGTGGTAATATTGAGCAATCGCATTCTCAAGGCCATTACGCTCCGTCATGTCAAGGTCCTGCGCATTCAGCATAGAGATTGCTCCGCTGTAACTTCCCGCATTCTGTGCGGCCTGCATAATCCCATCAATATATTGGTGACGCTGCTGCTGATATGCTCTCTGCAGATCTCCGCCCTTTGCTTCAATCAGCTTCATAAGACGGTCACGCTTTTCGGGATCGTAGGCACTCACGCGCCCGCTATTCTTTGGACGGATGACCAGTGCCGGAACAAGTCCGCCGCCAATTTCGACGCTGTCCCCGTGTGTGACTTTTCCATTGCCGCGTATATAGTTCCCGTTCTCATCGGTATAATCCGCGGCACTCGATGAGTTCCCGAATACGCCGCCCTTTCCATCGGAGGCAAGAACATGATGTGCATTCTCCGGATCCGACATATCCGCACCCGGCGGGGAATAGATGATCGCAGCTCCCGCCGGGATATCCATGCCAGAGGTATACGGTTCAACGACCACGGAATCATCCGCACGTGCATCTCTTAGGATCGTCGGCACATAGAGAACGCCCTTTTCTGCCTCTCTTGCGCAGAATTCGGAGAGCGGTCCCGTCCCCTTGAGATAGGCTTCTACGCAGCCGTCGCGTTTGTTGTCCATCTCTTTCCCGAGGATTCCCGCAAAACTGCGTTCCACATCTGCAGGAGAAGCCCCCGCCGCTTCTCTTGTTGCCTCTCTCCCGTATCGCTCATCTGCATACTCATAGGCTTTCGTCAGATTAAGCGTCTTACCATCCCAAACACCAGGCATCTTGAGGATCTCATCTGCCTCTGTATCCATCTCTTTTGCCTGCTGCTTTTGCTTTCCAACGCGGGCAAGCTTCCAATAGGTCGTCTGATCCATATCCGGGCGGAACTGATTCAGTATCTCATCTGCGCGGTCATAGTCCTCGTTTTCGAGCGCTGCACCTGCGGCCGCCGCGGCGATATCTGTTACCATCTTTCGCCGCTCTGTTGCCAGCTGCGCTCCGGGCCATCCTTCCTGTTTTGCGCGTGCCTGCAGGAGTGCATCGCCGTTCTTGACGTACGTGGTCGGTGCTCCATTCACCTGCCATGTCAGCGCCGCCTGCTGTGCATTGGTTGCGAGATTGGACGCAAATGTCGCCTGCTCAACCTCCTTGCCCTCCGCCATCTCCTTTGAGGCTGCGATGCGTTGGAAGTTCGCCATGTTCTCATTGAGGTTTCCCTTGAGCGCAAAACGCACACGGGGGTTATAGTTCTTGCTGACCTCTTCATAGGTCTTGTTGATTGCGTCGGTCGTGCGGTCGATGAGCCCCTTTGCATTCTCTCCAACGCCCGTGGTAAATAAGCCCTGCTCTCCATAGAGCTGCTGCGTGAGGCTTGTCATGATCTCGTTGCGGGCCTTCATGACGTCGGCGGCGTCCATATCGTCCTGCCGCTGCGCCATGACTTTATTCACCTGTCCGATTGCGGCGGCCATCTTATCATAGCCTTCATCGCCGCTTGTACCGTAGGCATGCACATCGCCTGATACGCGTACCGCCGGCGGGTGCATGGTATTCGGTTCAACGGCCTGTTGATAGGGCGAGAATTTCATGTGTTACCACCTCCCGAGCGGCTTATAGTTTTTCAGGATGAGGCCCGTATCTTCGGTATTCCTAAATGGTTGGAAGAAAGACAATGTATTGTATCCGGCCGGCGGCGTTGTGAGAGGATTTGCCTCTGCCTGTTTCGCCGTTCCCTCGCTCTTCCACGGCTGCGCGGCGCCGTATACGCTTGCGGCCGTTCCGAGGATCGTCGAAAGTCCCGCCATCCGTGATGTGCGGCGCGCCTGACGCAGGACATTTCCAGCGGCCGCATTGGACTGATTTGCCTGATTGATATAGTTGCTCTCCGCAACGCGCGAGCTGTAATTGTCGTTGCGCTGATTCATCAGGAGGTTTGCCGCATCCTTGTTGTAGGCGTCATATCCAGACGACAGGATATCCATCGCAGAGCCTCCGAAGTTCAGCCCGGCCGCTCCGGTCTCTGCACGCTGCGCCCCTTCTGCAATCCTGCGCCGGGCCCGTAAGGCCTCCTGCTGCTGTGCATAATTATCCGCGATCTGCTCCTGTTTACGGTTCTCAATGCGCGCGTTCTGCTCTGCCGCCTGTGCCTGTGCCCGATACATATCCGCCTGCGCGTTCGCCTGCGCTCTTATTTGCGCTTGCTGTTGCCGATACTGGAACAGTCCGCTGAGTGCCGTGAGGCCTGCTACCCATCCGCACATGTTATTTCCTCCCTTCGCTTTCGATGGTAAATGGGATAAATTGTTCTCCGCCGATTGTGATTTCCTTGTGAAAGATTGCGCCGCAGTATTTCAGCCACGCAATCGCATCTTTGTTAAATGCCCCGACAGCGTTGTAGAGGACGCCATATTTCTTTGCCCATTCAGTCAAGATGCGCTTGGATTCGACGGCGAACGCATAGCGATTTTCTTTGATACGATCTGTGCCGAGGCACCAGATGAGACGCCCCGCCATCCCCGGCAGTTCCCGATATCCCCATATGGCGATCAAACCGCTGCGGTCGAAGGCTGCAAAGCATTCCTCCGACAGGAATACGGAATCGTATACTTCGTTTTCAATGGACCCGCTTTCCGCAACGCCCGCAGCGAGTTCCCTGCGATCCGCGGCGCGCAGTTCTCCGATGAGCGTCCGGACAAGCTGTTCTTTTTTCTTCTGTTGTGTGATTTTCTTGATCTCGTAGTTAGCCACCGAATGATACCCTCCTTATGATTGCCGAGAGGCTGAACGGATAGGGGGTGTCATGCGTAATCACCGTACGTCCTTCGTTATTCCATCCGCCGGCCGGCAGGGTTACTTCTTTGTCCCCGGTATAAAGGATGTTTTCATCAAGCTCCATGCGTTCGGGGTCATAGACGATATCATCCTGCCGCGCTGCGCTTTGACCGATACGCCCGCCATAGGATTTCGTAAGACGCAGGATTGCGTTTGTGACTGTTTTCCTGCGTCCTTGTACGGTTCCGCTGTCGGTGTTGCCAACGTCCCAGTTCGGTTGTTCGAGTGTCATGGTATAGGGCAGGCCGACGGTGATTCTTTTCGCGGCCTGCGGCAATTTCGCGTCTGCATTCATCGTTATCCCTTCATAGAGATACCCATCCGCCATTATGACAACATGCTTTCCATCGAGGATATCTTTGCCGGGGATCTCTGTCTGCGCTTCAGGATAGGTCACTGTGACGGCCGCATCCTCTATGATGTAGTCCTGTTCGGATTCCGATTCTCCGTGCGGGGCAAAGTATTCGAGATAGCGGACGGTCTTTCCGCCGATGCTGCGCTCGACAACAGCGTAGATGCGATCATTGTTTCCGGCATTGACGGCGCAGACGGCCTTATATTTTCCGTCGGTGACAAAGTGGCTCCACGCATAGACTTTCTGGTCAATGACATAGGTCAAGCAGAGCATTTGTCCGTCATCGGTGACAAAATAAACGAGACTGTCCGGCTCCTGTGCATAGGCGGCGCTGACGATTTCCCGCCCGCGCAGCAGATGCTTTGCTAGGAGGGTCAAATCAATGCCGATATAACCGTCAGTCTCATAGGAATACCCGGTATCCCGGATGATGGACCCGCGGCGCTGGATGTAGATAATGCGGTTGCCGATGCGCAGCGGAGGTACGCCGCTGCATCCGTAGTTCTCCTGATTCTTCGGGGTGATGTTCGTCGGCTTTACGGTCTCCCCGCCCGCAATGGTCCACGTATTTCCGTCCGTGAATATAACAAGATCATTGCCGACGTCCATATGGCTGATGCTGTACGCCTGCCGCGATAGGAGGTCTGCCGTGACGGCGCTGTCATCGGTAACGGTGCCGGATTCTTTTTCGACGCCGAAATTCTCGTAGTCACCGCTCCGGCTCATCCAGAGACGCTGCGGATATTTTCTGCACCCGCCGAAGCAAAGGCGATCCTGGAAAAACGCCGCGCAGCGCGGATATCCGTTGATTTTGCTCCACGCGCCCCAATACCAATCTGCCGTTTCCTCTAGGCCGCCGAGGATCTTATCCACTTTGGCAGATGCATGCTGTGCATCGGTTACGCCGGTAATGGTCACATATCCCTCATGCCGATAGGGATAGGCAGAGAGATCGGCGTTGCATGTTCCGCCGGTAATCCTTGTGCGGATGCGCAGGAGGCTATATTCATCCACGTCTCCCGATTCTGTGGGGTTGTAGTCGTTAGTCGACGTATAGGTGCGCAGGTCAACCCATGTGTTTCCGTCGTCTTTGGACTGCTGCACAATGACCTGCCCGGACCATGTTCCGTGCGTGATGATTTTCCATGTTTTCCCAACAATGACGCTTCGCGTATACATGTACTCATCATCTATCTTAAATTCGCGTTTGTAGCCATTGCTCAAGGAGATTTCTATTTTCTGTTCTCCTTGTATTCCGTCAATGCGTAGGACAAAAACTTTTTCGTATCTATCCCCGTTAATCGTAGATGGCAGGGTCATCGAATCTTCCCAATCTCCCGCCCCGCTTTTGCTCCATATATCTGTCCATCTGTAGTATCTTGTTTTTTTAAAAATTGCTATTTTATAGCTTGAATACGCATTGACCGTTACATTGCAAGATCCTGTTCCGGTCTTTTTGATCTTACATACCGTTCCCGCCGATGCCGAAATTTCTTGTGTTGTATATGATTTAACGCTTGCCCCGGCGGATACGGATACCGTTCCCCCGTTGACATACTGTTCTATTTTCATAGTGTCGCCGATGCGGTCGTCCGTGAATATGTCTTTCGCCGCGGTGATCTCGATGTTTCCGTCGCGTCCGGACGGTTCGATTGTTGCCGCTTCGTCGCTGTTGATATCCCCATACGCCATGCGCGTCCATGCGATCTCTGAGATGCGCCAATTCTCTTCGCTGTACCGTGAGAGTTTCTGAACCGGGAGTCTTCCCGAGCAGATATACATAACATCGACGGACTGCACAAAGCGTAGGTTCCGGAGGTCCCCTGTTTCAAACGGCGTTTCAAGCTCGACGGGCAGCCGATTCCCGTCCCGCCATATGCGGATGTACTTTTCCCCGATTTCAAGGAGATAGGTGATCTCTACGGTGTACTCAAATCGCACCAGGATCGCATCGCGGTCATCGTATTTCATGCGGCCGGCATAGATGCTTCCCGGTCTTTTGTATACGGGCCCATAGGGACGGATGATTGCGTTCTCCGCCTGCAGCAGGGCAAGCTGATATTTTTCAAGGTCGACGCGCGATGCGACTTCCCCGGAGATTTCTCCGCCCGTAAATGCGGGCTGAATGGCATAAAACGGCCGCGGCTCTGCCATGATGTGTGCCTCCTGTCTTTACGAAAACCTCTCGTTTGCGTATTTGTTTGGATACTGCGTGCGTCGCTCTTTTTCGAGGACGCTATAATATCTCGCATTTGCAACGGCCTGCTGCGCCAGCTGCATATGCTGGACGACGATATTCGCATTCCCCGTAATTCCCATAGCGATAGAGGATGCAAGGAGATGCGTAAGTGCTTCCGTGAACTCTTCGCTGAACAGTGCCGGATCTTTGATATCGTCGGTGTACTCCGCCCATGCTTCTTGTACGTCGGTCGCGATTGCCTTTCGTCCGCCGCCGAGCGTCACGATCTCAAAGTCCTGCCGATCCGTTTCTTTCTTTCGTGCATGCTCATTGTCATAGACATAGAGGACACTGAGACATTCGGCCGGATAGGCATAGACGGCATCCCATCCGGGAATGCTGTCCGTATATGCCGCAAGCTTTGCGATGCATTTGGCAAATCCCCACGGATACGCCGTCAGCATGCGGCGCCGGTCATGGTCATAGTGGATTTTGCACTTTCGCGCTTCTTCGCTCTCATCGTCAATGCTGTTGATTCTCCCCTGCCCGATGTAGGAGAGTGCCATGTTGCAAATCTCTGTGCTGTTCATGTGGATACCTCCTTGCCATAGTGTCATCGCTGGTATGGCACTATGGCAAAGGCAGAAGGGATTTCCTTCTGCTCTTTCCCGCCCTGACCGGGCGCATGGTTATCGGTCGATGTTGTCGTCGAGGACAAGGCCTGCGGTAACGGTTCCCTTTGTATAGGTGCTCGTCCCCTTGATGCGCAGATAGCCGAGGTTGCCGCGCGGCAGGTGCACCGAAAGCGGTACCTGATCATAGGTGCCGAGTGTCTTCGGCGACGCGAAATTCTCCGTTGCCGAGGTCTCGAGCACGGTCTTAAATGTTCCCGTCCCCGCACCCTTTACGCGCAGGACGAGGATCGTCGGGTCGCCGGCATCCCCGGGGCCGACCTTCAGAACATCGGAATCGACGTTCCCGTTCGTGAGGGGCTTTGCGTTATAAAACAGGGTTTCTCCATCCAGAATCGCCATGGTGTTTTTCCTCCTTCCGTCATGCCGTTGCGACGCCGGTCTCCTCGTCGGAGATGGCATCGCACTTTTTGATCTCAATCCCACCGAAGTAGAGGCGCGGCACATCCGCCTGCAGCTCCTGCCGCGTGATGTGAACGTTGTTCTTATCGAGCAAATAAATCTCGAACCAGTTGTAGAGAGCCTCCGAAACGTACATGATAACCTTCTTGTCGCGGGACTGCAGGTTACGGATACGGTTCTTTGCGGTGACGAACTTCTCAATGAGCTTGAGCTTGTCATCGCTCTTCATGGAGCCGGTGATCTTTTCCACGTCGATGTTGCGGACCGCTGCATTGGCGCGAATATCGCCAACAGCAAGTCCAGCTTTCCAGTTAAAGAGTGTGACGAGTGCCTGATACTCCTTGCCGTCGGGGTCGGTTACGGTCTGTTCGCCAAGGTCGCGCTGCGTGAGACCTGCCTTCGAGTTCTTCGGGTAGATACCGTTCGTTGCGTGCGTCCCCCAGCCTACGAGGAACGCGGACGTGTTCTTTGCGCCGGCGTTCGCCGTCATGCCGCCAATGACCTGATAACCTGCGGTGTTCTTCTCTCCGCCGATCACGGGATAACGCATCGAGAGACCGTTAAAGGTATCGAGGTCATCGTCTGCGTTGCCGTAGAAGATGTTTGCCGCAATCGCATCGGAGAATCCACCGACGAATGCGGCGTCCTCGCTGCGGCGGAACTGCTCGCCGTTCGAGGCAAGCGCGATCTCCTCGATATCCACGCAGGAGCGATCCTCGAGGATGATGCAGGTGTCCTGCACCTGCTTTGTCGTGGACTTGTGCCGACTGACACCGCGATTGATGCGGCGCACCGAGGGCTTCGGCATGGATGTACGGATGGTGGTGCGGTTGCCGGTCGGCAGGTTGCCCATCTTCCACGTGATATCATCCATGATCGGATTCGAATTGAGGAGCGATTCGATAATGAAATCGATGCTCCCGTCGGGTGCGAGGCGTTTCCGAAGGTCGGAAAGCGTCAGCGCCTGCGAGCCAAGTGTTGCCATAGTTGTGTCCTCCTTTTAGGTGTACTTCTTGAAATCGGTATTGGGGTAAATGGATTTCTCCACTCCGGCCCCTCCGGAGCGGTCCCCGCCATCCTCTCCGACGAGGTCGCCGAATGCCGCCATGAGACGAATCATCTCAATGCGGTTTCCGGCGCCTGTCTCATTGAGCATGGCCGTAAGGCCCGGGATTTTTTCGGCGAGCGCATTGCGTGCAGCGGCTGCCTTCGCAACCGTAGCTTCGAACTGCCCGCCGAGCTGCGTTCGCGCCTCCTGTGCCCAGCCTTCCTGCGTTTCGCGGATTGCCTGCACGGCCGCGTCGACGCCCTGCTGCATGTACTGCATGCCGTATGCGGCAATGGTGCTTGCCTGCTCCTGCGAGAGACCTGCCTTTTTGGCAATCTCCCCGAACGCCGCCGCAGACTGCTCGTCATAGTCCATGCCTTCGGGGACAATGCCCTTAAAGTCATAGGCCTCCGGTACGCCCGCGGACTGTTCGGGGGGATTCTCCCCGTCGCCGCCGAGGATAGTCTTTCGTCCGTCGGCTCCTGCGTCGGTGTTTTCGGGTTTTGCACCGCCATCCCCGCCGCCGTCGCCTGCGCCGTTCGGGTCGGATGCAGCAGGTTCCGCAGCACCCGCGCCGCCATCCCCGCCATCGCTTTCTTCTGCGAAGCGCTGCAGGTCGAAGATCCTGTCTTCTGTCATATGGTTTCCTCCTTCTTGTCTGCCGCTGAGATCATCTCTTCGATCTCCTTCATCAGTGCGTGATACTCGCTTTCGGCTTTCTGTTTTGCCGCGAGCGCCACGAGGTCATCTGTGATGATGTTTTGTATATGCAGTCCTACGCGCCGCTCCCCCTCCATGACGAGCAGGCGGTTGACATTATCTTCCGGGAACGATCCGCCTCCTATGAGGTGACAGCGTTCGAAGAGCCGCATTAGGAACCATCGTCCCTCCGGCGCGTCGAGCAGATAGAGGAGGGCCGCACGGTCTTTGGATTCGATCTTTTCCGCAGCAATGCGCCGCATCTTATCCGCGGAGCTGATTTCGTATTCCATGGATTCCTCCTATCCGACCTGCGTCATACCAAGGAGCTGCTGCAATGCCGGATTCCCATCCTGCGCGGCTTCGGTTGCATTCTTTGCCGCCTGTGCAGCGGGCGCCGCCATCTGTGCCATGGCCGCCGCCTGCTGCATCTGCCGTTCCTCCTCTGCAGCTTCTTGCTTTTGCTGTTGGATTGCCTGATATTCGTCGTCGGTCCGCTTGATTTTCGCGGGGGCGCCGACCATGCCGATGTAGCTGTTTGCGGTTTCGTTCCAGTCCATCTTGTCGAGGATGTCCGGATAGAATTGCGCAATCTGCGCGATGAACGCTACGGCCTGCTCGATGTTGACCAGTCCGCTCATCTTTTGTGCCTGTGCAAGCGGACTGATGTACTCAATCTTGATTTCCTGATCGCGCAGGATTTCTTGCGCTTCTTCGTCCTCCGGCTCCGGGAACATGCGCTCCCGGTCGAGAATGTTGTAGACACGCTCGATGATCCGCCCGAGGAACTCGAACTGCATGCGCTGCACAACAGGGCCGAGGATGTTCATCTTCTCCTGCGTGCGTTCGAGGACTTCGCGTGCGGTCATGGCCTTTTCTTGCTGATCCAGCATCATGAAGAGGTCGGCGCTGTACGCGCGCTTAATGCGCGTGGTTACATCCGCGACGACCTCGCGCAGATGGTCGAGGTTTCCCTGCACCTGGAAGAGGGGCGTTACCGCATCTTTTTCCTGCACAAACGTCTTTCCGGCCGGCACCAGATTGATGCCCTTTACGGCCATGCTGTCATCCGCTATGACCGGCGGCTTTACTGCCAGCTCGACCATGGTCAGCTTGTCCTTTTCAAGGAGATGCAGGATTTTCGCATCGCCTTCCGCGAACCAGCCGGGCCCCTTGCCATAGCTGTCATTGCCGGAGATGAGATACCGCGCCACGGGCACGGGCCATTCGTGGAACCCGCCGACGTGCAGGAATTCATCTTCCGTGCTCCCCTCTACGTAGTAGATAGAGGCGTAGGGCAGATGGAAGTTGCCGAGTTTCTTCGGGTCATAGTTCCGGTTGGGGCTCACGTACCAAACGACGGTATGATTCGCCTTGATTCCCGGGCCGTTTGCAAGTTCTGCGCGGATGTTGTCCGGCACGTTTTCCGCACCGAATTTGTCCACGAGCTGCGCGGCGCTCATCTTGTAACGGCGGCAGAACGTTTGAATGCTTCCGTCCGGCCCATTCTCCATGGCATAGCTGCCAATGGGATACGGAACAAAATGGACGCCATATTGGCGGTCGGGGAATATTCCGAGCGGTGCTTGCCCGAACGCGAGCTCGAGGTAGCAGCTGTGGACGGCGGTGTAGAAGTTGCTCTTTTCGAGCACGTCCGCGATGATGTCCATGCGCTCGTCAAGGATCCTGCCGAGGTCGGAGTTATCCTTGAGGTCGATGTTGGCAAAGTCGAGGCGGAACCATTTGCGGCTGGGCGGCGTAAGGCCTCCCATGACGCCCGCCGCAAATATCTGGTTGCTGTCCCATGCGCAGTTATGCCAGACGTTGGTATCCTTGCGGCTTCCCGCATTGCTCTCATCATCCATGCCGTCAAAGCTCCCGAGATACGGCAGCTGATATTCGCGGATGGATTTCCATCTGGTCTCATAGGTGCTGCGCTTATCGATGAGCTGCTTGACTGTCTGCTGCACTTCCTTGCGGCTGATGGAGAGACGCGCCGCGAGGTCGCTTGCACGGATGAGCGGGGGCAGGCGTGCTCCCTGCATGATTTGTTCCTGCATATTTCCTCCTTATCCGAGGGTTGTGCGTCCGCCGCCATTGGCGAGCGTTCCGAGAATGGTTTCACGGTCGCTGCTGAGCATTGTCGATGCACGACCGCGGCGCCTGCGCTGACTTGCAGACGCGTTATCCTGCGATCCGATATCCGATGACTGTACGGCCGTCGGTGCCGGGTCTACTTTCGGCGGCGGTGTATAACTCACGCTGCTGCCGCCTCCTCCGCTGCACATAGGATCACCTCCTTTCGGTGTCTTGATTCCAGGCACTCCTTTTCAAAAGGGGTCATAGTCGGTGTTGCACATGGTATCTTGCCGGCCGCTTTCAACGCGGACGGGATATGCAAAAGTAAGGGCGAGCGCATCCGCCTTGTTGGGCGATGCGAGCCCGCGCTTTTTCATATCCTCCTTGCTCTCGAGTTGGAGCTTCCCGCTCCGGTTCATAAACGCTTCGGGACCTGCGAGGTCATCGCGGAGCTGTGCATCGTCCGGCAGAGCGCCGATGGTCTTAATCCAGTCTTTCATCTCTGACCACATCTCCGCGCGCTTGTTGGCGTAGTAGGGGTCCCGCGGTTTCGCGGCAAAGGATACGAGGTTCCATGTCCGCCTCATGTTGCGGCCGACGGAATAAATGCCGGTGCCGTAACCCTGATCGATATTGACTGCTGCGGCACGATATTGGTCCTCGAAATACGCGATGATCTCCGCCATGTGGACGTCATCATCGTTTTTCTGGTAGGTCGCGAGGTGCTTGCACATGGAGCCCTGCCGCAGGAATATCTCGAGGCTGTCTTCTCCGGTCCATGCAGGATCGACGCCAATAATGACGGGGGCAAAATCGAATTCATGTTTGTGGATAATGCGCTTTGTCGCCTCTTCGATGAGTGCGCTCGATATGAACTGCAGTTCCGAGGCCGACGGGAATTCGCCGCGAACGCGGACTTTGAAGAAGTCGCTGTCCTCTCCTCTGGTCTCCTGCCATTCGGCAATGAGATCTTTGTTGCTGATGGCAACGTCGCGGCTGTCGATTTTCCTGGTTTTCCAGAGTGCGCGGTCACGGTGAAAGCAATCGTAGAAGCGGCCGCTGGTACGGGTCGGATTGCCGAACGCGCACCAGATGATCTCTGTGTCCGCGTCCGTCATCGCGCCCTCTGCAACTTCCCAGATGATGTTTGCGATTGCGGATGCTTCGTCAAAGACAAGGAGGATGCGGTTCCCCTGATTGTGCAGGCCGGCGAATGATTCGCTGTGATGCTCGTTCCATGGGATTGCGTCAATCCGCCATGTCTTTTCATGGCCGGGTGTGTTGGAGAAAATCGCGGTGGCCGTGTAGGTGAACATGTGCTTTGCGATAAAGCACTCATACCATTTGGACAGCTCCGCCCATGTCTTGCTTTTGAGCTGCGTGTCCGTATTGGCCGTGATGATGCCGCGGGTATCTTCATGCGTTGAGATTGCCCAGAGGATGATCCATGCAACGAGCGCAGATTTTCCGATGCCGTGCCCGGATGCGATTGCTTCGCGGATGACTTTGCCGGGGGTCTTGAGCCCGTCGCGGATATCTGCGAGAAGGTCCAGCTGCCAGTCCTGCGGCTGCTGGCCTTCGAGCTTATCCGCGCCCCACGGGAATGCGCCGTGTACGAATGCCACGGGGTCATAGGCGAGTTCGGCGAGGAAATCAATCATGCTCTGCTGCGTTGTCTGCTGCATTTTTGATCCGCTCCCTTGCCTCTTTAAGTGCCTGCGCCGCGTTTACGGTGATCTCTCCGCTGATTTTGGTTTCCTGCCGGTCGGCGTATACGTCAGGTTTTGCGCCTTTGAGCAGGAGGATGAGGAGTGCATCGCTCTTTTTCCGGTAGCTTCCAACCAGCTTGCCTTTGTAGTAGATGCCGCATTCGTCGCCTTCGACGGCGCGGCGGCGGGCTTCTTCTTCGAGGAGATCGCCCGCCATTTCTTTGGCCTGTGCGAATCCTTTTTTGTATTCCGGATCTTCTTTGAGCCAGTTGTAGTGCGTCTGCCGCGTGATTCCGCACACCGCCGCCGCAGCTCCGATGGTTCCCTCCGCGATATAAGTATTTAAGAATCTATTTTTTTGCTTGCTGCTTACGAATCTGTAAACTTGCTTTGCCATTTCCAGCGTCCTCCTTTCCCTTGCGCTGTCTGCGTTTACGGCTGTTTTTGTCCGCGGTCATTTTTCGTGGATTCCATGTGTAAAATGACCGCGCCATTTTTCGGTGCAATTTTTCCGCCCGTTTTTGGGCAAAAGAAAAAAGCCATATGCAATCTGCACATGACTTTCACTGTATTTATTTTATCACGTATTTTCGGACTTTTTTCCCGGAAAGTTTTAATCCTGTATTTCCGCTCCGCTCTAAGGATTGCGGGATTATTGCGTTTTCTTTTTGCGTTTTTTCTAATCTTGCTCGCTAAAATACACGCATGAGCCCCATCTGACAGGCACACGCGAGGGCGTATGATCGGATATGACGCAACGTCTCGTAGTACGTATTTTTGCTGATATAGAGTTCACGGCATATCTTGTGATAGCCATGCCGCTTGAGATATTTCCGGATATAGATTTGCTCTGCAAGAGATCCGCGTATGCTGCTGCGCACTTCGCTCTCGACGCGCGCCCAGTTTTCGAGCTCTGCTTTATACTTTCCGTCTACTTCCAACAGGTCAGCATTTCGGATCGCCGTCCGCTCCGTCGGATTTCTTCCGCCGGCCGGATCGTATCGTTTTCGTCGACGCTCCATGCGTGTCACCGCATAGAGCATTTGATCGATGCGGTTGTAGATTTTTTTGTCCATGCCCTCTCCCGGTTTCGATTTTTTCGAAATATGCGATGGTCAGCGGATATCCTTCCGCCGTGTAAGTGCTGTAAGACAGATCTTTGATCAGGCGATATCCCTTCGGCGGATCGATTTCCGTCTTGTAGGCCTCCGCCCGTGTCACCTTTGTTTTCTTCGGGACGGTCCGCAGGAGATTCCGGCTTACTTGTATGCGTCCCGAGTGCGCCGCGACTTTCTCTTTTGTGAAATAGTCCGCCAGCCGTTCTGCATCCCGCAGATGCCCGCCGTAGAGCTTGACTTCCACATTGCCGTGCGGCCATGCCTTTTTTATTTTTTCGAGCTCTGATTTCCCAAGCGCCGGCAGGAGAATGTGACCGTGTGGCCGACCGCTTCCCGTCAGATTCTCGAGTACGGATATATATCTCGCCGACATTCCCGTCTTCTGGTAGATCGCGCGGATGCGGCGTTTGAATTTTTCAAGTTCTTTTTGGATTGTTTCCGTATCCGGAACTTCCCGGAACGTACAAGTCAGGTACCAGTCCCCCGCCTCGAAGTTATCCACAAGGAGACGGGATAACTTTTCCGCACGGAGACGACGATTCACTTCCAGCTGCGTCTGCTTTGTGACATTTTGCCGTTTTGCTCTTTTCTCACGGATCTCAGGACGGAGCGGCAGCGCTCTCTGAGAATAATATTTTTTTTCGATTCTGAACCTCTTGTTGTTTGATTCCCAGATCGATTTTAGGTAGGCCATCGCAGCTTTCCTCTCCGCACGTATATTTATGTCGCTATATTAATTCCTTTATCGAGCAGATAAGGGGATATGGTATCCCCTTCGATTTGAGAACACACGTATTTATATTTTCTCAGCGGACGCCGCCGAGAACCCTGCTCGATAAAAACCTTCTATATAATATAGAAGGAAATATTTTTCATTCGTCTTTTTTGGAAAGCCAAACACAGATACAACAGAAGAACAACAAGAGGATATACACCCCGGCAATGGCAGGTGCAATAAAAGTCAGCAAGCCAATCAGCAAGCCAATCACCAAGTAACCGAGAACCACAATGAGCGGCAGCGCAAGGATGCATCCGATCGTTATAAGGATCTTTTTTATTGTTTTCATTTCTGCTTCAGCTCCTCGTCCAGTTCGATAATGATCCGTTTGAGCTGACAATTCTCAGCACAGAGCCGGTCAATATCGCTCTTTTGTATTTCGATGCGGTTGGTAAGGTTTCGCAACTCAACGTACAGCTCATCAATCGCCTTGACGATAGAGCCGAAATCATCTTTCGGCGTGTACAAAATTCTATGTATAATCGGATCTTTCGACGCCTTTATCTTTTCGATATCATATGGCGTTCTCATTTCTGCACACCCTCTTCCATATAATATAGAAGAAAACTGTTCACTTGATTGTCTCAGTTTCTTCATCATCCTGATACGGTTCTCCCGATGGCCACTCAACCCCCCTCAGAGGGTCTGCACATACACGGACCTTCTTTTTCTTTCAGCATCCTCAACTCTTCGTCCAGTGCAATAATGATCTTTTTGAGCTCGCGGTTATCATAGGAGAGCTGCGCTATATTGCGCTTCAATATGCCGATTTTGTCGATCACTGGATTTATTTCATCATGCAGCTCACCGATTGCCTTCATAAGCGCACCAAAATCCACCATCGGTTGATACAGGCACTCATTCAAAATCGGGCGATCCAGTGACGCTTTTATTTCATTGATATTATAGGACGGGTTCATTTTTATGCCTCCTCTTCATGATAGCCGCGCATCCGGTTCTTCTGGTTTACACGGCGCTGCCACTCATCGCGCTCCTCCTCATCACATCCCAGCGCGTCAAGCCATGACGTGCAGAGGGTGATAACGTCTGTGATCTCCATGATCAACCTTTTCTTTACATCCACCAATCCATATTTATCATGGTCTACTGTCCCATCTTCATCTGCATTCTCTTTGAGAATCGCCGCCTCCTGGAGGACCTCATTCGTCTCCTCCGACAGCTTCGCCATCCACGCCACCGTAGATGTGCCACGGAATTTCTTACACGGAATCGGTTTAATCATTTTGCTTTTCCTCCTCGAAATAGAATCTCACAGGATTACCCGTGATCTTAATGAGACCATATGCAAGAGCAAGTCGGAATATGAACAACTTTTCGAGACGCCCGACAATAAGCCCGAGCTCTTCCCGCAGTCCCTCTGTTCTCATCGTGGACTTGTAGAAATTGCACGAACGACACGCAGGACGGTAGTTCACAATCTCATCTTCACCGCCGAGATAGACAGATTGAACATGATCAATCTGCATGTCCTTGATTTCGATCTCCTTGCCGCAATAGGCACAGCGACCGCCGTACATCTCGTAAACCTCTCGGCGCATATCCTTTGGCACGGCTTTCCGCTTCCGAGCCCCTGTAATCTCCTGTTTTTGTGCCCGCATCACATTCCCGATCTCCTCCCGCGCCGTCGGGTCGGGTTTCTTGCAGGGCGTGTATTCGTCCATGTTGTCGCCTCCTCACATATCAAGCAAGGCATACTTTACTGCAAGCTCATAGTGGGGCATCGTCCACATTCACCCACTAACTTCATCACACACAACAAAACTATTAGGATGTATCTTTGTCCCTGGCACGCCGCAGGTATCTGCTTCCCCGTTCGCAATCCACCATCCATCGTCGTTATGGAATATTTTTGATGATGCAATCGCCTCAAGAAACCACGGCGATATTTTCGTTTTGTCTTTCCCTTTTGAAACCGCCTCAAAAAAGTCTTCACCATCAAAATAGACAGCATCTACAAGTCCCGATCTGGGACGATATATTGCCATGTCTTTTCCTCCTCACCCGCAGAGCTCATCTCTCATCTCATCAATCAGCTCTGCCGCATCTTCTCTGCTCATGCTCTCAATCGGGTAATCCTCAAAGTCATACCCGAGTTCATCCATCAGCGCCTTCAATCGCTGTATCTGCTCACTTGTCGGCTGTTCCATTTATGCAACATCCTCTTTCTCAAACAATTTCTGCTGCGCCCGGTCCCCATTGATGTACCGCCATGCCTCCTCCTCCAGATTTTCCAGAGCACGCATGAGCCCATTGCTCATGCAAAAATCGGATTCTTTATCCGCATTCGGCCGTGCCGGCGTATTGAGAATAAGCGGCGATTTACTCGTATAGAGCTCCTTCAGCGCCGTTATCGTCAGATACTTTGTCTTCTCGTCCTTATAGCTTTCCGTAATCCCCGAAACCCTAATCCGCTTCTCGTCGTCCGGATGCAACTCGCAGATCTCCACCACAAAAGACGCCAACACCTGCAAGCATAGCTTCAGTTCCTCCCGCGGCACATCTTCGCAGATCAGCGTGTACGCATCATAGCTCTGCGTGGATTCTTGCCACGTCTCCCATCCGAACGTATACACGCCCTTCTTGACCTTGATTTTTGTGATCCTGTGTTTCATTTTCCTGCTCCTTTAGCGGCTCACCGCCTCGAGAATCTGATACAGCAAATACGCAATGACAATCAGCAATATCGTCTGCATTTCTAACTCACCTCCTCTTCCAACGGCAGCCATATCTTTATCTCCGGATTCTCGTATATGTTTCCAATTACATTCGCCATATTGGCAACATCCTCTAAGGCATGCACCTCGCCGCCTCCCTCGGCAACGAATTCACCGTCAAAAAATTTCACAAAATAGCGCTCCCCAAATTCATCTTGAAGAATATCTCCCTCGTAAATTTCTTCCCCGAATACATCATCCACACCGGTGTACTGCATCAGATCCACATGTTCGAATATTTTCTCGATGATGTCCATTTTCTTCATCTCCGGATCCCATACCCGGAATTTAATCTTTCGCATTTTATTCCTCTCCTAGAAATTATGCACTCTCTCGTTCTTCCGCGCCGCACAGTTCCGGCAGATTGGCACGTACAAGTGCTTCCGCAAATGGCGGCGGGACTGCATTCCCGCATCGGGCGACCTGCGCCGACTTTGGATAATGCCTGCCGTCCGCATCGCGGTCAATGATGTAGTCCTCTGGAAAACCCTGCGCCCGAAACAACTCTCGCGGCGTGAGCATCCGCATCCCGATATCGACAATCTGATACGCCTCACCACCGACGACCACAAGTCCGAACCTATCTTTTACCGTGATTGTATGCAGCGGCTCCCTGAGAGATTGACCCTCTCCCTGTCCGTAATACTTAACCAAGAACGCCTCAACAAGGGCATTATGGTCAACGGCTGTAACCGTCGGAAGTGGCGCCGTTACCTCTACACCAGCGCTTTGATAGCCACCCGCAAAATACTTGCTGATAAATGCGGTGACCAGTCCGTAACGATTGGACGCATCCGCCGTCATGAGCGGGCGATCTATTGACTGACCGCGCACATCCTTATCTGACTGTTCGCCGTGATATTGGATGAGCAACGGAGCAAGTTTTTTATCCACGATGTACGGATGCGGATTATCCAACACAAACTTCTTGAGCCCCCGCGCAATGCGCCGCATGGTGTTCTCACAGAGCGGCTTCTTCCGGGCAAAAATGCTCGGACACGGGATTGACCAGTCAATAATCTCTGCCGCTGTCCGCCACGGTTGCAGAATTCCGCTTGCAACAAAGAGCGTTGCAGGGTCCCCGTGCGTCGCCTCCGGCCACATAATCGGCTGGCCATCACATCGGGCGATGAGAAAAAACCTCTTTCGTATCGTCGGTGCTCCATAGTCACACGCCCGCAGCTCGTTCCATTCGACACGATATCCATAGCGCTTGAGCGCATGGACGAAGCGCCGGAACGTCTGCCCTTTGCGCTTCGGATCGGGTCTGTTGTCGAGAAGTGGTCCCCATGTCGTGAACTCCTCGACGTTTTCGAGTATTATGACGCGCGGCCGAACGAGTTTCGCCCAACGGATTGCCACCCACGCAAGCCCGCGAATCGCCTTCTCCACAGGTTTTCCACCTTTAGCCTTAGAGAAATGTTTGCAGTCCGGCGAAAACCACGCAAGACCAACGGGACGACCTGCACACGCCTCCACGGGGTCAACATCCCAGACATTTTCGCAGTAATGCTTACTGCTCGGATGGTTCGCACGGTGCATCGCAATCGCTGCAGGGTCATGGTTGATTGCGATATCAACACTCCGACCTGTTGCAAGCTCAATCCCCGTAGATGCACCGCCACCGCCCGCGAAGTTATCTACGATCAACTCCATGTTCCGCTCACCACATGCGACTGCCGGAACTCCGGCAGGATCGACAGCTCGCCCGCGCTCGTACAATAGCGTACCAGCATTCCCTTCTCCTGCGCTACTTTCAGTTCTTCCATACACCCGCGGCTCTCCTTATAGTTGCCGCTCATAACGACACTATCGCAGGCGATCAGCATCTCGATGCAATACTCCATCACCTGCTCATACGACATACCCGCAAGCGGATCAAACGCCGCAAGCGGATTGAGAAACAAAACATCCGGATGCAGCTCCTGCAGCTTTCGGTGTATCTCCGCTGCCTCTGCCTTGTTCTTTTCCTCATCCCCTGTATAGGGATGAGAGATATAGCACCATTTCATGATTCTTCCTCCAGAAATAGCCTCTGTTCCTGCATCTGTGGCAACACAAGCATCTGCTCCTTCGCCGCCCGGTAAAAATCCTTGTCCACCTCGAAGCCGTAACATGTCCGCCCCAGTTCCGCGCATGCTCTCAGCGTCGTGCCACTCCCCGCAACAGGGTCAATCACCACATCGCCCGGATCCGTGAACACCTCCACAAGGCGCTTGAGTAGATTCACAGGCTTCTGCGTCGGGTGAATCTTCGGATAGATTTTCTTGTCGTCCCGTTTCCACTCCATCCAGTTGAGCACCATGTGTCCTCCGTTGCGGAATTTCGGCAGCTTATCCCGATAGAGTACGAGCGCGTGCTCCGTCGCTCCCACAATCCGCATATTCGCTTTCAGCACTTGTGCCGAGGTGCTCTTGACGAAAAACAGCGGATAAGAATTGTTAAACCCGTGTTTCTTCCCGTACGCCGCGACCATTGGCATCTGTTCGAACGAGCAAAACACAATCATTGCAGGGGCGGCGTTGCGTTCCTTTGGTTCCTTCTTCAGGAGACGGGCGCAGAAATGGAAATACTCCGCGATGTTAAAGTTATTGTCCGTCCGAAAGAACTGTGCATTTGCCTTTTTGCTCTCGCCGTTACGGTTATCCCCGCCTTCGTACCATACCGGATTGGATGCGTACGCATTCCGTCCAAGGTTATACGGAATATCCGCAATGACAAGCTGCGCCTTTGACGGAATTCCGTACCGCCGGTAGTTCTGGAAATTATCATGATATAGCTCAATCTTCATCCGCTCAGTTCCACCCCATCTTTCCGCGCCGAATCTCCATGGATCCGACAGAACTCATGGAATCCGATCAGCTGGATCATCTTCTCTGCCGCCGCATGTGTATCCATCGCCGCCATCCGGCCATGCGTTATAATCTCAAGCTCTTTCTTTTCTCCCGCGGCTTCGGCAATGACATACGTTTTCCATTCCGTCCGCATTACTGATTCAAACTGATATGTCGTGACCGTGATCTTCACGCCATCCCGCGGAGTGAACGTTGTCCGCCGCAGGTTCCGCGTCCCCAGATTCATCATCTTTTGCTCCATCGCAATCCTACCTTTGCATTTTCCTTTTGCGCGTGTTACAATTAACGCGCAACATCTTTTCCTTCTGCGTTCAGAGTGGTGCCAGCCGCTCCGGGCGCTTTTTCTTTACTCAAAATCTTTTCCAGCTCCATGAACACCTTTTCTATTCCTTCTTGTGGGACTTCTTTGTCGCACATCACCTGACGTGCAATTCCATCCAAAACCGCCGAAGCAGTCATAAGGCGGGCAACTTCTAACTTTGCATCATCTGTATGTTTTGCCCGTTCGGTGATGATGTTAATCGCCGTAGGAATGATGTCATCTACACAACCTCGCATAGCAATCCCACAAGAATCATCCAAATCTGCTACACAAATATATAACTCGCACGCATCGAAGGCCCCGACAGCCTTTTCAAAATCTTCCCTTGTCATTCCTGCTCCTCCTTTTCAAGCGCCCGTACCGTCTCGAAATATGCAATCACCGCCAAATACTCCCGGCGATATTTCAATGTTCTTTCCTTTTCCTCCGGGTAAATTTCATTTATGCGTTCCTTGAACTCCTCCAATGTCCCGCCCTTGTGGGCGTTCCAGCATCCGCACTGCACAATGTCATCCGTCACGTTATATGCTGTGTAGTCCTTCCTACTTCCGATTGGGCCAGCTTGCAATATTGTTTTTGGGAGTTTTGCACCGCTTAGCTTGGCATTGCACAGGTTGGCATCGCTTAGGTTGGCACTGCGCAGATTGGCACTGCTCAGATTGGCACCGCGCAGGTCGGCAGCGCTCAGATTGGCACCGCGCAGATTGGCTATGCGCAGATCGGCACTGCGCAGATTGGCACTGCTCAGATTGGCACCGCGCAGGTCGGCATCGCTCAGATTGGAACTGCGCAGATTGGCACCGCGCAGGTCGGCAGCGCTCAGATTGGCCCCGCGCAGATTGGCCCAGCTCAGATCGGCATCGCTCAGATTGGCACCGCGCAGATTGGCCCAGCGCAGATCGGCATCGTACAGATCAGCATCACGCAGATTTGCACCACTCAGGTCGGCACATTCCCCATCATTTTTACCTACAATCCACCGAGCATGGCTTTCTATGATCTTTTCCAGATCTTCTTTTTTCATTTCCGTTGCTCCTATGCGAACTCATACCAAATGAGCACGGGCACCTTCTCCCAGTCTTGCGGGTTGGGGGAATCCGTCGTGCCCCACTCTCGGCGGAGAACTGCAACCCCGTCGTCCGTCTTGTAGACGACTTCGACGGACTCGCTGTGTACGGCGCGCCCGCAGCCGTGGTTGTCATAGCCAGCCCACTTTTCGCCGACCGCTGCCGCACGCAACGTGGCGTACGAGACCGCAACAGGCTCGCCGCAGCCGTTGTAGCTGCTTCCCTGTAGCACGAATGCGGCAGCTTCTTTCTTGACTTCCATTTTCATTTTCATTCCTTCTCCTTTTTGTTGAGTTCGCGCAAAAACCCCTTCATCATTTTTCTTGCACAGGAGCGGCAGAAATGGAACAATGCACTCGGAACACCGAGATACAACTCGATGCGTTTGTTGCATTGCTTTCCGCAATTCCAACAATACCCATCTGCATGATATGTCGATATCCTCATTTCTTCTCCTCCTCACTCTTGACCCAATAGGTCACCTTGATTTCATCCCCGGGATAGATCATCCCCTTGCGTTCGAGGAGCCACGGGTTAAGCTCCTCCATCCCCGACTTGTACTCGAGGATGTAGCGGCGTGTCGCCGTATTTTTGGCGACATACTCCTCGGCGATGCCCCAGAGCGTATCTCCGGGGCGCACGGTGTAGACCTCTTCAACGAGTACCGCCCCGCCATCATCCCAGGGGTTACACGCCCCAGAACAGAGGGCTACGACCGCAAGAAATGCACCGCCGATAAAGGAACTCTTCGCAAATTCGCTAATCTTCATTTCCTCCATCTCCCTTCTTGTCATATTCTGGTGCCAGCTTTGCCAGTATTTTAGCGGCATCCGTCATTGCCAACTTGGTATCCTCCATCTGCACCGCAACGCGGATCACCTGCGCAATCGAAAGCAGATGTAGGATCATGACATGGCCCTTTCCCATGAACCACGACCCTTTCCCATCAGCAACAGCCACCAAGCATTCCTTGCTTAGCTTGCCAATCACCCAGACAAGGAACTCAATCATCTTTCTTCTCATGTTCTTTCCTCCTATTTCACGAGACCAATCACCTTGCGCGGCCTACCGCGCTTTCCTCCGGTCGGCAGCTTTCGCGCCGCCTCCGCCGTCATCTCTGCGCGTTTGAGATTGCGCCCACAGGCCGCCGCATCCGACAGCCATTCGACCAGCGACAGGCGCGGGATTTTGAGTGATTTCCCAACTGTAAACACTGGGAAATCCCCAACGCTATGCAGAGACTGATGTGCCAGCGCCCGGATCACATCGCGCCCGATTCCCGTCAGCGCCGCCGCCTCCTCCACTGTCAGCACCGCCTTTTCCCAGATTGGGACAGTCAGCTGCGCCGTTTCCATCCTCTCACCTCAATTCTCTTCTTCCTCTTCTCTCTCAAAATTAACCGTCGAGGCATATTTCAATTGCCACTTTGTTTTTTTTTAATACGTCTTCCGCATCCCTACACGAAAACCCATTCAGCCTCTCCAACAAGTCTTCAACGGCCTTCCTTATGTGCTCTGGTGTCTCGAATCTCTCTGCCATCTCATGGAAGTTTGTTCTCAGCCCCTTCATTTCTGTCACCTCCCTCCATGCTTTTCTAAATATATCCGCAGCGCATATCCGACCGCGGAGACCTTATTCGCTGCCTCCACGATTTCAAGGAGTGACGGCACCTCCTCCGGCGACAGCTTTCCGTCCTCTGCAATGGCAAGCAGCATTTCCCCTTTGCCGCGCATCCCCTCGGCCGCATGGAGGAATCGGACGCACAGCCGATCCAGTTCGTAGAGATCGGCCACCGGCACCATCCTCCGCCCGATAGGACAGCTGTGTGTGCAATGATAGTTGCACAGCTCCGGCGCATGATACTCATCCGCCATGAGCATCACTTCCTCCGGATACGGATCCAGAGTGCCGATCTCGATGCGCTGCAAGCGCTTGCGGTCGATCCCCGTCCGCTCGCTCGCCATATCGCGACTTCCCAGCACCTCATTCCCTTTTGCCGCCTCCATACGGGCCAAATAGTACCTGTTGGCCGCTGTCGACGGTGACAGATTGGACATTTTCTTTTCTCTCCTCTCGCGGTAGGATATAGACAGGATCAATTCATTACATCTTCACTTCCACACGTTTCGTGTAGTTCTTTCCCAAAAAAAATATTCATATTGAACATCGGGAACGCTTTTTTGAAGCGGACAAGAAAATTCCTGCTCGGCTCTCTTTTTCCATATTCGATTTTGTCATAGAGAGAAACAGAAACTCCGAGAATTTCCGCCATTTCGTTCCTTGTATATCCCCTCTCTTTACGAAATTCAGTCAACCACGTCATTAAAATCGCCTCCTACACGATATGTGTTCTTTCTCATATTACTACACATTCCGTGTTGATTCAAGCTCTTTTTACACTTTTTGTGTGATTTATTTTTGTATTACACATATTGTGTTATACTATCACCATAAATTCTAAATGATTTGGGGGTAAAATGCGCCGCTTAAAAGAACTTAGAGAATCAAAACATTTAACGCAGGCAGATCTCGGAAAGATCCTAAAAATATCTCCCAGCACTATCGGCATGTATGAGCAAGGCCGGCGGGAGCCTGACGGCGAGACGTTGAAACGTTTCTCTAAATTATTCAATGTCTCTACCGATTATCTCTTATATAACGACGAAAATATGGAAGCCCACGAATCCATCGCGCCCTACGGGAAATCCGCAAAGCAGGAATCTGACTTAGATATCCTACTCGAGCGCGGCGGATATCTCACATATAGCGACAAACCGCTGACGGAACAGCAAAAACAAATCCTTCGGGAATTTGTGAAGGTATTAATCAAGGAGGAATCATCAGATGCGGAGGCTCCTGCCAACCGTAATTGACGTTATTCGCGCGCACGAAAGCAATAACCCGGAGACCATCCTCCGGGAAATGCATGTCAAGATTTATCCGCACAACATCATCTTTCTGCCGGATGCGTTCTATGTCCGCCTCGGGCAGATGCAGAGCATCTCCATCAAGACTAGCCTCTCGGAGGATGCGCGGAACGTCGCCCTTGCGCACGAGCTCGGACACATTGTCCTCCGCCATCGACTGGATTCCTTTGTGCATGCAGATCGTTTATCCGCCACGCGGCGCGATGAAAAGGAGCTTGCAGCGAACAAGTTCGCCTTTCTTCTCCTCGCGCATACCTGTTTGCGCAACAACGTCCGGATGATTGACAGCATCCGCGGCGAGAAGCTATTATCCCTTGCCGACACCGCATCCCTGCTGAAACAGCTCGAATGTGCAGCATGTGTGTATGAGTAACTCAATATACGTATGGAGGCCATCATATGATAACGTGGATCATCTGTTTTGCGATTTTCGGTTGGATTCTGTTTGAGCGGTGTCTCCCCGCAATATGGAGGGCATGGAAAGCACGCGACTATGTAAAAACCGCCCTTTTTGTATTTTTAACATTTGTTGTTCTGTTTATATTCTCAATGGTGAACCTGTGGCTTCGCCCATAAAGGACTTGATTTCATGGATGACACGCTTTCTTTCATTGATCTCATTAACCAAGTTACCGGCCTAATATTTTCCGTTGGATTATTCTTCGTTTTCGGTCGTTTGGCGCCAAATGTAAAGGTGCTTGCATTGTTATATTCCATTCCAATTCTCATATTTATATACGATATGAGAAATCCTCATTTCAATCTCTCCCCTAACTTTTATTTTGGTTTTTCTATTGCATTATTCGTGACTTGCCTTTTTCTTTTCTATGGTGAGGCAGGCATAAACGAAAACGGTATATCCCGAAACTCTTTGCTGGAAGAAGCTGCCGTCCGGTATAAATCTTTACATCAGCATTGCAAAAAGGTCTTTTGGTTTTAAGTCCACAAATCAATCTTTTCATAGAGCAAATAATATCTAAGTCCACAGAATGATAAATCTGTGGACTTATTCTACGGAGATGATCACCATGCCGACAAAAAGAAAAGACGGACGCTACCAATCCAGCGTCACCGTCGAGAACCCCATCACCGGGGAAAAAGTCAAGCGCTATATCTATGCATACAGCTTGCGGGAACTCGAAGTCGAGCGTCGTCGTGTCCTCGCCGCAAACATTTCCGACTTCTTGCAGCAGGAGACCTTTCACAATTTCGCGGAGGAATTTCTTGCCGCAAAGCGTGACATCGACAAGCTCGAGCGGTCGACCATCTCCACTTATCGCATGTTTTTTGATAACCATATCCTCCCGGCCATCCCCGAAAATATGTATATTGCAGACATAAAACCCGCGCTCATCAAAAAACTCCTCTCCCAGATCAAAGGTGACGGCAGCCGCAGAACCGTATATAGTCTCCTTGTCTCCATCTTTAAAGCTGCCAAATTCGAGCAGCTAATCGCAGTAAATCCAATGGACTTCGTACGCAAATACAAAGATACGCGCAAGCAGGCCGGTATCGTTACCCCCGAAATTTATCACGCTCTGCTTTCAGCAATCACAGGATCACAAGCCGAATACCTATTTAAATTTGCATGGGATACCGGGCTTCGACGCGGTGAGATCGTTGCGCTGCGCTGGTCTGACTTTGATCAGGATCGCTCTATTATCCATGTCACAAAATCGCGTAAATACGCGCGTGGAGAATATGAAGGAATGCCGAAAACACAGAGCAGCATACGCAATGTTACGCTGACAACCGCCGCCGTCAAAAACCTCCTCGATTGGAAAAAGGTTCTCGCGGAACAGCTCTTTGCAAAGGGGATTCGTTTATCTGATGCAGATTATATTTTCCGCTCCCTGAGAGATATCACAAAGCCTATGACACTAGGCTCTCTATCGCACATTTTTTTCAATCTCAAGCGCCGCCTAAACCTTCCCGACAATTTGCGTTTTCATTCTTTCAGACACACGCACGCTACGCTCCTCGCGGAGCAAGAGATCAGTGCAAAAAAAATTCAGGTGCGTCTCGGTCACGCCTCCGCTGCATTTACCATGGATCGCTATATCCACAACACAGATCACATGCAGGACGGCATCGCCGAAAAGATCGACCACATCGGCGAAAAATATGGTCGATAAATATAGTCAGGCTGTCAAAAAAGCTGTCAAAAACAAATCCAGTAAAACAGCAGGTTTAATTGTTTTCTCTCAACCCGCTATTTTACTGGATGTTTTAATTCATCTAGGATCTGATATTATCCCTATTCTGTTATTTTTAAATTAGCTTAAAAGAAGACTATCATTAGCGAGCTCGCTTCCCGCTGCCTGTTCAAACATGGAAAGGAGATCGCGTGTCGTCAGCCCCCGCTTCTCCTCCTGGGGCACATCGAAAAGAATACGGCCCTCGTGCAGCATGATGAGACGATTGCCGTAACGGAGCGCATCTCTCATATTGTGCGTGATCATCAGCGTCGTCAATTGATCTTCCGAAACAATCTGCTGCGTCAGCTCAAGGACCTTTGCCGCTGTCTTTGGATCAAGCGCCGCCGTATGTTCATCAAGCAGGAGCAAATTTGGTTTCACAAGCGTCGCCATGAGAAGTGTCAATGCTTGCCGCTGTCCGCCGGAGAGAAGCCCCACACGTGAGGAGAGGCGTTCCTCGAGACCGAGTTTAAGGCGCCCAAGCTTCTCACGGAATATATCGCGCATCTCGCTTGTCGATCCCCAGCGCAGGGTCGGCATTTGTCCACGCCGCGCAGCAATAGCCAGATTCTCCTCGATCATCATCCGGGCAGCCGTTCCCATCATCGGATCCTGGAAAACCCGCCCGATAAACTTTGCACGCCGATGCTCCGGCCACTTGGTAATATCTTCTCCTGCGATAGAAATTTTACCGGTGTCAACAGAGATTGCTCCTGCAATGGCGTTCATCAGCGTAGACTTTCCCGCGCCGTTCCCGCCGATGACGGTCACGAAATCGCCAGGGTTCAAATGCAGTGTAATACCGCACAGGGCTTTCTTCTCCGTAATCTTCCCCGGATTAAATGTCTTTTTGATGTCCTCGATGCGCAGCATTACTGGACCCCTTTCTTCATCGTATTATACTTCGATTGAATGAGGGGCAGTGAGAGCGCGATTGCCACGAGGATTGCCGTAAAGAGTTTAAGATCGTTCGGCGGCATCCCGAGTTGGAGAACAATCGCAATAACCGCACGATAAACAATGGAGCCGAGGACAACAGAGATCAGCCAATTCTTAAAACTGCGCGTACCGAACAGCACCTCACCGATGATGACGGAAGCAAGCCCAATAACAATCGTGCCCGTGCCCATGCCGACATCTGAAAAACCGTTGCTCTGCGCGACAAGCGCGCCACAGATTGCTACAAGGCCATTCGAAAGGAGCAGGCCCAAAACAATCATCACATCTGTATTTACACCGTTTGCACGGATCATATGGGGGTTCGCGCCCGTAGCACGGATCGCCATGCCGAGCTCCGTGCCAAAAAACCAATACGTCAAAAGAACAGCGAGTATAACAACAACCGTACCAATGAGGAGAACATTCGCCGCCGCATCGAGGCCCCAGATATTCCATTCCGTAAACAGGGTCTCCTGCTGAAGTAAGGGGAGATTCGCCTTGCCCATGACACGCAGATTGACGGAGTACAGTCCGATCATCGTCAAAATTCCCGCGAGCAGCGCAGGTATCTTAAGTTTCGTGCAAAAAAAACCTGTGATAACGCCGGAGACACACCCTGCCGCGCAGGCGACAAGAATTGCCGCGATCGGCGTATAGCCCGATACGAGCATTGATGCAGCAATAGCTGCTCCCAGAGGAAAGCTGCCCTCAACCGTCAGGTCGGCAATATCCAGAACACGATATGTCAGATAGACGCCAAGCGCATAAAGCCCCCAAAGGACACCCTGCGCAGCCGTCGCAATGACGAGATCCATAACGTCACTCCCTATAAGTCCGAAAAAAAGCGGACACGCTGCGTGTCCGCTCCGCTGTGTTTAGACCACTCACGGCACAATTGTCGCACCATTCAGCACATCTGCCGGAATCGTCAGACCGATCTTGTCTGCGTTCTTCTTGTTGATAACGACCGTGAGATCGCGCGCCGTCTCGATCATCATATCCGCCGGCTTTGTCTTTCCCTCGAGGATGTCCGCCGCCATATCGCCCGTCTGGACACCGAGCTTGTAGTAGTCAATCCCCTTGGTCGCAAGAGCACCCGCCGTGACGCCGCCGATATAGCCGCAGATCACACCTTTGCCCGCCGGGTCTGTGACACTCGTGAGCGTTGGCATCGCCGATGCGATTACATTGTCCGTCGGCTCGTAGAACACGTCTACATCATCAATCATGCTCTGCGCAGCCTGTTGGATGTCGTTGACCGTCGAAATAGTCGCCGTGCGCACTGTCAGGCCCTTCGACTCCGCATATTCCTTCATTGCCTTGACCTGAATTTCGGAGTTGATCTCGCTGGAGGAGTAAATCGTACCGATGGTCTTTGCATTTGGATACAGCTTCATCAAGAGATCAATCTGATCGGCAATCGGGCTAATGTCACTTGTACCCGTAACATTTCCGCCCGGCTTCTCATTCGTCTTCACAACCTTCGCGCTCACATAATCTGTGACCGCGGTGCCGACAATGGGAATCTCCTTCGTCGCATTCGCTGCAGACTGGACTGCCGGCGTTGCAATCGCACAAATGAGATCCACCTTATCGCTGATAAAGCGCTGGACAATATTCTGGAGATTCGACTGATCTGCCTGTGCATTCTGGCGATCAATCGTAAGATTCTTCCCCTCCTCATAGCCGCGCGCCTTGAGTCCGTCCACAAATCCACGATTCGCATCGTCGAGCGAGCTGTGCTCGACAAGCTGAACAATACCTACTTTATATGTTTTTTCACCTTTATCCGCCTGTTCGCCGCAGCCTGCTGACGCCAGAATTCCAAGGGCAGCAATGCCAAGGGCGACGCATTTTGCGATTTTTTTTATACGCATCGAATCCACACCTTTTCTAGTTCAATCATTACTCCACCAGAGTTGCATCCTTGAGTACATCCTCCGGAATGGTAAGCCCCAGCTTTGCCGCATTTCCCTTGCTGATGACGAGTGTCAGATCGCGTGCTGTCTCGATCGGCATATCAGCCGGCTTCTTCTTGCCTTCGAGAATATCTGCTGCCATATCGCCCGTCTGGACACCGAGTTTATAGTAGTCGATGCCGTAGGTTGCGAGGCAGCCGCCCGTTACCATAAACGGCTCTGCGCAGATAACGGCTTTCCCCGCTGCATCTGTCACGCCCACAAGCGTCGGAATCGAGGAGGAGATGACATTGTCGGTCGGCTCATAGAATACATCCACTTCACCGACAAGGCTCTGTGCCGCCTGCTGAATATCATTGACGGTTGAGACTGTCGCAGCGCGCACCGTGAGGCCCTTCGACGCGGCGTATTCCGTCATCGCTTTGATCTGAATCTCCGAGTTGACCTCGCTGGAGGAATAGATCGTCCCAATGGTCTTTGCGTTCGGATAGAGTTTGATGAGCAGGTCGATTTGTTCTTTGATCGGGTTCAAATCGCTCGTCCCCGTGATATTTGCCCCCGGCTTCTCATTGGTCTGCGCGAGTTTCGCACTCACATAGTCCGTGATCGCCGTACCGACGATGGGAATATCCTTCGTTGCATTTGCTACAGACTGCGCTGCAGGCGTTGCAATCGCACAGATCAGATCTACCTTGTCGCTGACAAAGCGCTGGGCAATGTTCTGGAGGTTTGACTGATCAGCCTGCGCATTCTGGCGGTCGATTGTGAGGTTCTTCCCCTCCTCGTATCCGCGTGCCTTCAGCCCGTCGATAAAGCCGCGATTCGCCGCATCGAGAGCGTTGTGCTCCACGAGCTGGACGATGCCGATCTGATAGGACTTCTCACCACTTGCCTGCTGATCGCCGCCGCAGCCCGCCGCTATAACGAGCCCGAGTGCTGCGATGCCAAGAGCGATTGTTTTCATTGCCTTTGTCATCTGCATCGAATTCCCACCTTTTCTATTGTTTTAATTTTTCAATACTTGTTTATTATACATGGACATGGTCAAAAAAGCTAGTATCCTCATGATGAAAAATGGCAAAGGACTGCCTCGGAAAGTGAAACCTCTCCTAACGCAGTCCCTATTATTATATTATGATGTTCGTCTCCCTTGCAGGATATCTTCAAGCGTATGCCATGCAAGCACCGCACATTTCACACGTGCGGGCATATTCGAAATGTTCTTGAGCGCTATCGCCTCGTCAAGTTCTTCGAGCGCGGCATCATCTGTAACTTCACGCTTGATCATCGAAGTAAATAACTGTGCCAGGCGATGCGCCTCCTCGACAGTTTTGCCGCGCATGAGATCAATCATGATATCCGTACTCGCCTGCGAGATGGCGCAGCCAACACCCGTAAAAGCAGCGTCCTTAATGATCCCGTCCGTGATCTCAAGTTCAAGCGTAATCTCATCGCCGCAACTTGGATTGTGTCCACGTTCACGCACTGTTGCAGATGAAAGCGTTCCCTTATTTTCGGGCAAACGGCTGTGTTCCCCAATCACCTCTGTATAAAGGTCACCGAGGGCTATTCCGTCAGTCGGCATAGCCCAACACCCCCCGTACCTTTTTCAAAGCATCAATGAATTGATCGACATCATCATGCGTATTATAGAGGTAGAAACTCGCACGACAGGTTGCGTTCTGCCCGAGATAGCGCATCAGCGGCTGCGCGCAGTGATGCCCTGCTCGTATTGCAACGCCATGTGTGTCGAGAATTGTAGACACATCGTGCGGGTGGATATCCTTCACGTTGAATGTGATGATGCCAGTCTTGTTGCCGCGTGTGCTGTCGCACCCGTAGAGCTCCACAAACGGAAGCTCGCGCAGCTTTGGCAGCGCATAGGAGAGCAGGTCTCGTTCAATCATCTCGATACGGTCAAAGCCGACCTTTTCAAGATAGTCAATCGCAGCGATCAGCCCAGAGGCCCCGCTGACATTTTGGGTCCCTGCTTCAAACTTTGCCGGGAGCTCTGCGTAGGTTGTATACTGTTCGCCCACATACTCGATCATATCGCCGCCAAAGAGGAACGGAGGCATAGCATCAAGGATATCATATTTCCCATACAGCACGCCAATGCCCATCGGCGAGAGCATCTTATGTCCGGAAAATGCAAAGAAATCCGCATCCATTGCCTGTACATCCACCTTGATATGGGGTACGCTCTGGGATCCGTCGACAACAACAACTGCACCGACCTCATGAGCACAATCTGCAATCACCCGAACATTGTTAACCAGGCCAAGCACATTGGACACATGGGTTACGGCGACAATCTTCGTCCGCTCCGTAATTTGTGACGCAATATCCGCCGCAGAGAGATTCCCATCCTCCTCGAGATAGATGTACTTCAGCGTTGCACGGCGCGCCTTCGCAACAAACTGCCACGGCACGATATTGCTGTGGTGCTCCGAGACCGTTATGACGATCTCATCACCCTCACGAATATTGGCACGCCCATAGCTATACGCAACAAGGTTCAGCGCCTCCGTCGCATTCTTCGTAAAGACAATCTCCTCCGACCGCGCCGCACCAATGAATTTCTGCGTGCGCACACGTGCCGTCTCGTAAATATCCGTCGCCTTTACCGAGAGTTCATACGCTCCGCGATGCGGGTTCGCATTATAGTAGGTGCAATAATCTGCGACCGCTTTGATGACTGCCGCAGGTTTCTGCGTCGTAGCGCCGTTGTCGAGATAGACAATGGGACGACCATTCATCTTCGTCTGCAGAATGGGAAAATCCTGCAAATATTCGTTAAAGCTCTTGTGCTCCACCCAAAAGTCTCCTCTCAAGATAGTGTGCGATCTCTGCGCGCAGTTCGTCATTCTCGATACGTGCAAGCACAGGCTCAAAGGATGCCTCCACAATAAGCTGCTGTGCTGCACGATCATCGAGGCCCCTGCTCATCAAGTAGAAGAGCTTCTCCTCATCCATTTTCCCGATACTGACTGCATGATGTCCGTCTACGTCTCCCTCATGTGAGAGCATGAGAGGAACGCTCCGGTTGCGCACATGCGGCGAGAGAATCGTGACTTCTTCGTCCTCTTTTCCGGTCGATCCGCGCGCTCCCTGAACAAAGTCCAGAGTTCCCCGGAATGTCTTGACGCTGCGGTTCAGCAATGCGCCGCGTACCTGCATATTTGCGTCTGTGCGCTGCCCTTCCTGACGAATGATATAATTGAGATCAATCTTACGCTCGGCGTCACCAAAGTAAAGCCCCCAAACATCTGCGCGTGCTTCATCACCCGCGAGCGTTACATGCAGCTCTGATGCCGTATGCGCTGCTCCAATCTCGGCAATCGTACAGGAGAACAGCCCCTGTTTGCCAACCTCCACCTTGATGCGGCTCGCCGCCGATCGATCCGTCGATACAAACTGAACAAAGGTAACATGCATTTTCGCTCTTTCAGGAACATCGACGGTGATTTCCTGTAAACCACTCTCACGCAGATCAATGATATAACTTTTTTGCTCGCCGGGCATACAGGAGAGCGTTACGCTTTTTGCTTTGCCGAGATTCTGCGGCAGGGGGAGTTCGTTAACTCCGAGCCAACGCCATGTCAACAGGGGGATTTTGCTGAAAACTTCCCGCATTGCCATCACCCCATTGTCCCTTCCAACTCGATATTGACCAAGTTGTTCATCTCGACTGCGTATTCCAGAGGGAGTTCCTTCGCAATCGGCTCCACAAAACCGCGAACGATCATCGCTCGCGCTTCATCTTCATCAATGCCGCGGCTCATCAAATAGAAGATCGCCTCATCACTGATGCGACCGATCTTCGCCTCATGTCCGATATCCACCTGATCGCACATAATATCCATCACGGGGAGCGTATCGCTGCGCGACTCCGAGTCAAGCATCAACGACTCACAGTCGACGGAACACTTCGCACCGACAGCACGCGGCGTCACCTTGACGGCACTGCGATAAACTGCAACACCGCCTGCCTTTGAGATTGACCGCGTACTGATATTCGCCGAAGTATTCGGTGCGTCAAAGATCACTGTCGCCCCTGTATCAAGCTCCTGTCCCTTCGATGCAAATGTAATTCCCGTGAACTCACAAGTCGCGTTCTCCCCATGCAGAATACTGGTCGGGTAGAGCATCGATACATGCGAGCCAAACGATCCGGAGACCCATTCAATCGCACCGTTTTTCTCCACGATGACGCGTTTCGTATTAAGATTCATCATATTGCGCGACCAGTTTTCGATCGTCGAGTAACGCAGCCGCGCATTCTCCCTGACGAACAGCTCAACGCAGCCCGCATGAAGATTGGTTACATTATACTTTGGCGCAGAACAGCCTTCGATAAAATGAAGGTATGCCCCCTTCTCCACGATAATGAGTGTATGCTCAAACTGACCTGCCCCCGCTGCGTTGAGTCGGAAATAGGATTGCAGCGGGATATCCACCTTGACCCCCTCGGGCACGTAGACAAACGAACCGCCCGACCATACAGCGCCGTGCAGCGCCATGAATTTATGGGCTGTCGGCGGGAGGAGAGTCATAAAATACTCGCGTACAATATCGCCGTACTCCTGCAGCGCCGTCTCCATATCTGTGTAGACGACCCCCTGCTCCACAAGCGACTTTTGAATCGAGTGATAGACCACCTCAGAATCGTACTGCGCACCAACGCCTGCAAGCGTCGTCTTCTCCGCCTCCGGAATCCCAAGCCGATCAAATGTCTCCTTGATATCCTCGGGCACCTCGTTCCAGCTCCCTGTCATTTTAGCATCTGGCTGAACATAGGTCACGATATGATCCATATCGAGATACGACAGATCAGGCCCCCATGAAGGAAGCTCCATCGTGTGATAGGTATCGAGCGATTTCAGGCGAAACTCCAGCATCCATTCTGGATCATTCTTGCGTGCTGAAATATCACGAATAATCTCCTCCGTCAACCCGGATGCTGACTTATAGATAGAACGATCCTCATTCGTAATATCATAAATTGTTCGCTCAATATCGGCAACCTGTGTTTTTTTCTTTGGTACAAAATCCTCCATCCGGCTCACCCCACTTTTCCCTGATCCGCAAGGATGTGAGTGAACCCTTCATCATTAATTTGCTGAACCAGCTCCGCTCCGCCTTCGCACACAATTTTCCCATGCGCAAGAACGTGAACATAGTCGACCTGGAGCTTATCGAGGATCTTAGCATTGTGCGTGATAATGAGGCACGCGTTGTTCGATGTGTGAAACCTTGCCACGCCCTCAGACACAATTTGAACTGCATCCACATCAAGACCCGAATCCGTCTCATCAAGCAATGCCAGTTTCGGATGGAGCATAAGGAGCTGCAGCACCTCGCTGCGTTTCTTCTCACCGCCCGAGAACCCGACATTCAGATAGCGTTGTGCATAACTTGGATCGATCTGCAGCTCTTCCATCATCGCATTGAGTTCTTTACGGAACGGAAGCAACTTTATCTTCTCTCCCGTCATCATCTGGCGCGCCGTCCGAATCATGTTCTCTACCGTAATACCCGGGATTTCCTCCGGTGACTGAAACGCGAGAAAAAGCCCACGCCGAGCACGCTCAAATGCGCGCAGTTCACCAATATCCTCCCCCTCGAACATCAGATTTCCACCCGTGACCTCATACTTTGGATGTCCCATGATAACATTCATCAGCGTAGATTTCCCAGAACCGTTCGGTCCCAAGATGACGTGGACCTCCCCCTTGCGGATCATGAGGTCCAGACCTTTTAAAATTTCCTTTCCCTCAACGCCCGCATGAAGATCCTCTATCTGCAGCAATACACCTGCCATTATAAACTCTCCTTAAAATAATCTGTTGTTTAATCCCTACAAAAATACTCGGGATTTACTTTTTCATCATTGTAGGTGCTTTCATATAAAAAGTCAATAACCTCAAATATCATCTATAAATTAAATAAATAATTGAGATTCTTTTTCATAGTTATCCATAGAAAAAAGCTCCTAAACGTCTCATATGCTCTGGTATTATATATTTGCTATTAAAAATCCGTATTTTCTGTAATATAAAAGAGCCCGTGAAAATCACGAGCTCTTTGAATGAGCGGCAACTACCTAGTCTCCCGCCCCGTCTCCAGCGAAGTACCCTCGGCCTCTGAACGCTTAACTACTGTGTTCGGAATGGGAACAGGTGGTTCCGTTCAGGCATCATCACCGCATACTTGAATGAGTCTTGCTCACTCAAAACTTCACAGAAGAAACATCAAGCAAATTGTTCTTGTTAGGCAAAACTACCTTAGCAAATCACACTGCTAAGTCACAGTCGACATTTGCTTCGCAAACGTCGACTAAGTGACTCACACAAAACTGTTCGTTCGCTCTCGCTCACGCAGTTTTGGTTCGCTACTTAAGTCAAGCCCTCGACCGATTAGTGCTGGTCAGCTCCACACATTGCTGTGCTTCCACACCCAGCCTATCTACCTCGTCTTCTTCAAGGGGTCTTACTTCCTTTTAGGAATGAGATACTTCATCTCGGGACGGGCTTCACGCTTAGATGCTTTCAGCGTTTATCCCTTCCGGACGCAGCTACCCAGCCATGCCCTTGGCAGGACAACTGGTACACCGTTGGTCCGTCCACTCCGGTCCTCTCGTACTAGGAGCAGCCTCCCTCATGTATCTTGCGCCCGCGATGGATATGGACCGAACTGTCTCACGACGTTCTGAACCCAGCTCACG
>ERZ773014.22-NODE-22-length-104549-cov-8.558415_pt1 | contig 104549 bp, 87 predicted proteins | sample MGYA00580841_ERZ773014 | MGnify/ENA primary metagenome ERZ773014 (study PRJEB29015, sample SAMEA2737989) | human oral metagenome | biome: human oral; feature: human-associated habitat; material: dental | place: China | collected 2067 ... | reverse complement strand
TGGCCGAGCAGTGCATCGAAGCCATACCCTTCAATGGCAAGAAGTAGTTCATCATCGAGAACATGCCCTTCTTCATCTCACCACCGTACCAAGTGTTGATGATTACCTGCTCTTTCGAGGTTACATTGAACATCACACAGGTCTCAGAGTGCAAGCCAAGCTCTTTCCAATTCTCAACCTTTGCCTTCGAAGCATTGTAAACAATGAAGTCGGGTTCTTGGTCAAAGTCAGCTTCATCCTTTGGACGAATGAACATGTTTGTAACGAAATGTGCCTGCCAAGCCACCTCAACGATGAAGCGAATCTTCATACGTGTGTCCTTGTGTGTACCGCAGAAACCGTCAACAACAAACAAACGCTTGTTTGAAAGCTCTTTCTTGGCAATCTCTTTCACAGCTGCCCAAGCCTCTTTTGTGGCGCGATGGTTGTCGTTATGATATTCTTCTGAGTCCCACCAAATGGTGTTATGAGAGGTCTCATCATCTACAATAAACTTGTCTTTAGGCGAACGTCCGGTGTAAATACCCGTCTTCACGTTGATTGCACCAAGCTCGGTTTCTTGGCCTACTTCATAACCTTGGAGACCTTCTTTGGTCTCTTCGTTGAACAATACTTCATAAGAAGGATTGTAAAGCACTTCAGTTGTTCCGGTAATACCGTACTTTTCGAGTACTGATTTGTCAAACTTTGCCATTTTGTAATAATGTATTTAAGTTGTGAAAATAATTTTGTTATCGCAATGTTTTGTTATTCTGACCGCAAAGTTAGAAAAAAAATATATAATCATAAAGCACAAAGGCATGAAAAATGGGGGTAGCTTTTTCCTTTTAGGTTAAAGATTTTAAAAAACAAGAGGGGCTCAAGACATTTGCAAAACAGACTTTGCAAAAGCATAGAGAAATAGCTAACTTTGCAAAAATTATTATCAAGCACCGATGAAAATAATCAATTTCTCCGAGCAAAACAGCATCATCAACCAGTATATGGCTGAGATTCGCGATGCAGAATATCAGAAAAATCGGCTCCTTTTTCGCAATAACATCATGCGCATTGGCGAGTTTGAGGCGTTCGAGCTCTCCAAAACGCTGGCCTATGCGCCCAAGGAAGTGACCACACCCTTAGGCGTTTCCACCGTGAATGTGCCCACCGACAAGATTGTTTTGGCCACCATTTTCCGCGCCGGGCTCCCCTTTCACAACGGGTTTCTCAACGTTTTCGACCACGCTGGCAATGCTTTTGTCAGCGCTTATCGTGAATATAAGGATGCCGCACATCACGAAGTGGGCATTCATATCGAATATTTAGCCACGCCCAGCATTGACGAAAAAAATCTCATTATCGCCGACCCTATGCTGGCTACAGGCGGCAGCATGGAATTGGGCTACAAGGCTTTTCTCACGAAAGGCACGCCGAAACAAATCCATGTGTGCTGCGTTATTGCCTCACCCGAAGGCATTGAACACATCAAAAAGACATTTCCCAACGAGAAAACCACCATCTGGTGTGCGGCCATCGACCCCGGTATGAACGAGCATAAATACATCGTTCCGGGCTTTGGTGACGCAGGTGATTTGTGCTATGGCGGCAAACTGTGACGCAATCGCTACCAAATTATCCAGTAATTGCAACTGAATTGCACGGTAATTGCATGCAGATTGCCAAGCAAAAGCATGCAGATTGGCGGGCAATTTACAGAATAGGGTGTGGCAACCTCCACCCCATGCCATTATCTTCTTGACCAGGCGGCAAGATGACAGGAGCTGCAAGGGGTGACATTTTCTACCCCTTTCAACTGCGATGGAAGCTGCTTTGCAACGGTTTGTGGCGCATAGGACAAACGAAGTTGCACCGCCATGAGCCCATGATGGCGTAGCCTTTGCCGTCAGTGCATGGCACAGACGTGACGCATCGGTTCTTGATGGGCATCGCAATCGTTGGGACAGCCTGTTTTTCGGTGCGGCGTTTCATTTCCGTAGCGTTTTATTTTGAAAGTCTTTCCTTTTTCAGTACCTTTGCAACAGCAAATGTTTCCGCAGGGCAGAGGACTTGAATTGGTGCAGGCCAGCGCCCCATCAGGACGCGGAAACGTTGGTTTTGAGGAATGAAAAAGAATATAGAGACAAGAGAAAAGGCATGGAACAGAACTTTTTAATTTACAATACACTCACCCGTCGCAAAGAGTTGTTTAAGCCCTTGCATGCTCCCCACGTGGGGATGTATGTGTGTGGGCCAACGGTTTATGGCGACCCTCACTTGGGACATGCACGCCCTGCCATCACCTTTGATGTGCTTTTCCGCTATCTTAAGCACCAAGGTTATCAGGTACGTTATGTGCGTAACATCACCGATGTGGGGCATTTGGAACACGATGCCGACGAGGGTGACGACAAGATTGAAAAGAAAGCTCGTTTAGAGCAATTGGAACCGATGGAGATTGCGCAGTTCTATACCAACCGTTATCACGATGCGATGGACGCTTTGAATGTGCTTCGCCCCTCGATAGAGCCGCATGCTACAGGGCATGTCATCGAACAAGAGGAGTTGGTGCAGCAGATTTTAGACAATGGCTACGCCTATGAAAGCCATGGGAGCGTTTACTTTGATGTTGTGAAATATGATAAAGATCATTGCTATGGCGTGCTTTCGGGGCGCAATCTTCACGATATTATCAACCATTCGCGCGAACTTCAGGGCGTGGGTGAGAAGCGTAACCAGGCCGATTTCGCTTTATGGAAGCGCGCTTCGGTCGAACATATCATGCGATGGCCGAGCCCTTGGAGCATGGGGTTCCCCGGATGGCACTGCGAATGCACGGCCATGGGGCGCAAATATCTGGGCGACCATTTCGACATTCATGGCGGAGGCATGGACCTTATCTTCCCCCATCATGAGTGCGAGATAGCACAAGCTGTGGCGAGTCAAGGCGAACCGATGGTGAAATATTGGATGCACAACAACATGATTACCATCAATGGGCAGAAAATGGGCAAGAGTTTGGGCAATTTCATCACGCTCGAACAGTTCTTTACCGGGGCACATGAGAGTCTTTCGCAGGCCTATTCGCCCATGACCATCCGCTTCTTTATCCTCTCAGCCCACTATCGTGGGACGGTGGATTTCAGCAATGATGCCCTGCAAGCCGCGCAAAAGGGTTATGAAAAGTTGATGAATGCCTACGACGATTTGGCGCGTGTGCCGGTGGCTTCGGCATGCGATGAGGCGACGAAGGCCTTTGTTTCAGCGTTGAAACAGCGTTGCTATGACGCAATGAACGACGACCTTCAGACGCCGTTGGTCATCAGTTATCTTTTCGAAGCGGCCCACCTTGTGAACAATCTCTTGGCCCATCAGGCCACCATCTGTGCCGACAGTTTGGCCGAACTCAAAGCCACTTTCGAGCTGTTTGCATTTGACTTGTTGGGCTTGAAGCCCGAAAAGGGCAACAACAACGATGCGCGCGAGCAGGCTTTTGGCGAGGTTGTCGACATGGTTCTTGATCTTCGTGCCAAGGCTAAGGCCGATAAAGACTGGGCAACGAGCGACAAAATCCGCGATGCTTTAGCCAATGCGGGCTTCGAAGTGAAAGATACGAAGGACGGGGTGACGTGGAAATTGAATCGATAACCCACACGATAAATGGAGCAACTCAGCCGAGCTGCTCCATTTTTTTAGGCACGTGCACAGAAGGCTCACCTGCTTTTCTGTGACGAGGGGGCGTTATGTCGGCGCTATCCGTTGGTTGATGCTTGGCGACAGGCGCCCGATTTACAAACATACCATCCCCTTTTGGGCTTGCCTTCCCTGCATATCCTCCCCTCTTGTGACCTTCTTTCGTCGATAATTCCAGGCAGATGAAAGTGCAACCGCGGCGGAAGTGGGCACGCTATTGCATTCATTGTAAATTGAAAATAGGGGAGATACACATTCAATTGCCATTTGTCACAAGTTAAGAATATCAAGAGGGATTACTTCTTATCATCTATATAAAATACAAAAAGCGTGCTACATCGTCTTCGTTGAAGACTTCGTAGCACGCTTCTTACTTTATTTTTAGATGTGGAATGTTATGTCAAAGATGGCTTTTTTATGGCCTTACTTCTCAAAACATTTTGTAAATCACCCACATTACTATTCTATTTTGCTGAGTTCAAACTCACCATTGCTCTTCTCTTGGAAGGTAATTGTAATTTCTTCTGTAGAACTTTTTACAACTTTTTTAAGTTCGTTGCATTCAATATTCTCAATAAAGATAACCGTGCCTCCACAAAAAGTCTCTTTAGATTCCTTTGCCTTGTCAGAGATACCCAATCGCCAGTTGACTTTTACATCGAAATGTTGTTTCCCAACTCGCAAAAAAGCTGTAGAAGAACTCGTATATGAAATTACCTTTCCATTATCAATCATTGATGACCTTTGAGGAAGATTGGGGTACAATGTAAAAAAGGTGTTGCCCATACTATCGTGTCCTAAATCAATTGGGAGACCACTTTTTGAAAGACTTCCAGTTGCAGAAATACCTTTATCTGCCAACAACTGACTATAATTGAAAACGCCACCCTCTTTACTATTGATCTTAATTTTAATAGTATTATTCACTGGTGTAACGACTATCGGCTGATAAATAGCATCTCCTTGATTGTTACACGAGGGTAAAACCATAGCGCCCAATAGGATAAGTAGCGCTGATAAAAATTTAGTAATCATTGTGGTAAATGTTTTAAAAATTGGATTTGTTATATTAATTGCAAACTTATAGAAAAGATAATAGATATGCAAATTTAGATTATTAAAAAGTTTATTGTTGTTTTTTTTAACAAAAGGTGTTCCAACTGCAAATGTCTTTTTAATTGTATTTGAGTCAAAAGGTGGATGATAGGTGAGGAACTTTCTCTAAAATGGTTAATATACACTTAATACAAAATGGGCTTTTGGGAAATAATTCCATGTTGGTTATCAAATAGTTATGACTTTTCGGAACTTTTTTTGCTTATACTTTTGTGATGAAAGATACAGCCCTTTGCGTTTTTTGCTAATTTTGTGGTTACCAAACTTAAATGTCTATTTTTGATGTTTTTAGCTATGTATACTAAGAAAGTAAAAGCAGGGTCACTGTTGTTGGGCATCGTTGCCTTGATAGGACTCGGTGGATGTAACACCGTTGAGGACGGAAGTTACACAGAACCTATTCGGCTCTATGAGAAGATAGGTGGGAAATGGGTGTTGAATTCGATGGTACAAACGGACGAAAGTAATGCGAAAACCATGACTTTGACCAATCTGTTGGATTTTGATACCTTTGTGATTCATTTCGATTGTGACGCCACTGGCGCCCCGTCGGCATTCACTATTGACGGCGATGCCCCCGCGTTGCTGCCCGTGAAAGGCACATGGACGCTCGACAGTCCGTTCTATAAGTCGGATGGTGAGGCGGTAAATCTCACGCTAAAGGGCAGTGATGCTTCGAAACAACTCACGATTTCGAGTGTGCCCGGTGCGACTAAAACGTTGGCTTTTAAGCTCATTCGTAAGGTGAACGATAAACCTTTTGTGTCGTATAGTTATCATTTAACGCAGGCCGAATAAGTAAAAAGCATGTGATTTCCACCTTATATATATAGGAGGAGATCGTCTAAATAACAATTAAACAACACAACATGAAAAAATTAAACTATTATATCGTGACCTTGTTGGGGCTGCTATGTCCCCTCATGACGTGGGCAGAAGAAACCGATTTGGGCGTTCCTAAGGTGTGGACTGTGCCTGCTGTGTTTACTTGTGATGAGGAAGTGACGTTTTATTACGACATGACCGATGTGCAATTTCCCGAGGGAGTGGACCTTTATTTGTGGGCATGGACGCCCACAGAGCCTGATGCCGGCAACGGAGGAAACTCTTCTGCGTTTGCCAAACTAACCTATTTGGGCAACAACATCTATTGCAAAAAGATGATACCCACGCAGTATTTTCATACCAATAAAGCCGCCTTTGAGTCGGATGATTGGCCGGGTTTCTGGTCGAGGTTGAAGACAAAGGATGGCAGTAAGTGGAGTTCTGTGTTCCAAGCCCCTGATAGTCGTTCGGAATTTAAAGCGTTCAAAGAGAGTGGAAAGGGATTTATGTTCTACTCAGGTCGCAAATCTAAAGGCTTTACAGAGAAGTTTACGTTGGACGAACCATTGACTGTTCTCTTCAATCCCGACGTGTATAAGTTGGGTGGACGCACGCTAACTGAGTTGGCAACAGATGCCGATTTTGTGCAGTTTGGTGTGCATTCAGGTCTTAATAACTGGGCCATCATGCAGTCACTTGACGTGTGGCGGCCCGCTTGTTTGCAAAAGGTTGAAGTGAAAAAGCTGTCGAATGGGCTGTATGTTTGGCAGGTAGGCGTGCCCGTTGACTACTATTCTACCAACCCACAAGACGATGGTTCGCTCAAGAATACCGACTTGGCTGACCCCGATAAGCGTGCGGCTTTTGAGCTGGACAACATGACTTATCTGGTTGTAAAGGTGGTTAAAGATGGCGCAGGTGCCAATCAATGGGGCGTGAACAGTGGCGATCAGCTGCAAAAAGCAGGTCAGGCTGTGCCCTATCCCGACCCCATTTTCTCGATCTTCCCCACGCGTATCTCGCAAGAAGACATCCTGACCATCACGCGAGAATATAATGAACGCACGGCGGGTGACCTTACTTATACCCTCATTGCAGGCGGGAAAACCATCACAGGTGTGATGGAAGGTGTGCGCGATAAGCGGCAGGCTACGGTGAATTTGCAAAAGGAATTGAAGGGCATTAGCGCCACACAGTTGCAGCTTGTGGTGAAGAATGCGCATGGGGTGACCCTTGTTGACACAACCATTCCTTTGCTTACCCCCGACAAATAATTTATAAACAATGGGATTACCCCATGAAGTAACATCATACTGAAACCCTATGAAATATATTCAAACAATCAAAATACAGCACATGATGGTTGTCCTGATGCTGCTGTTCGTGAGCCAATGGGCGCAAGCACAGTCGTTTACAGCCACCGGAACCGTTTTAGACGCCCAGCAAGAGCCCTTGATTGGGGCCAATGTGAAAGTGGTTAATGGCGCCGGAGGCAGCGTAACTGATATGGATGGGCACTTTAAAGTGGTGTGTCCGGCAGGCACTTTGCTCGACATCTCCTACGTAGGTTATGTCACACAGCGTGTGAAAGCCGGAAAAGACATGCACATTACGTTGGTGGAAGACGCTAAGACCTTGGCCGAAACAACGGTCGTTGGTGTGGGATATGGCACGATGCGCAAGAGCGATCTCACAGGAGCTATTGCGTCGGTCAACGCAAAAGACATGCGAAAAGGTGTCATTACGAGCACCGAACAGCTGCTGCAAGGTAAGGTAGCGGGGCTCTCTGTTGTGCAGAGTAGCGGTGCTCCTGAGGCCGGATCGAGCCTGCGTTTGCGTGGCGGAACATCGCTTTCGGCCAGCAATGGCCCATTGGTTGTGGTGGATGGTATCGCCGGAGTGGACTTCAACTCGGTGCAACCCTCTGAGATTGTCAGCATGGATATTCTCAAAGATGCTTCGGCTTCGGCCATTTATGGCAGCAGAGGAGCCAACGGAGTCATCATCATTACCACCAATCGGCAGAGCGATCGCGAGCAAACCAGCGTGCAATACAACGGCTATGTGGGCTTTGCTTCGGTGGCAAAACATTTAGATTTGCTCTCAGCCAATCAGTGGCGCGCCTACGTTAGAGAGCGAAATGTGGCCACAGCTCTTGATTATGGCGCCTCAACCGATTGGCAAAAGGAGTTGGAACGCACGGCCATTTCGCATGCACACAACATTCTTTTCTCGAGTAGCAAGCAGCATAGCGGCTATCGTGCGTCGGTGACTTATGCCAACAACCAGGGCGTTATTCAGCGCAATAACATGAATCGTTTGGCCGGATCTCTCACGGCTTATCAGACCGCTTGGCAGGGAAGGTTGCGCTTTGACGAAGGAATTAATGCGAACTTCGACCGTTGGCATCCTATAGACACGCGCATTTTTGAGCGCATGACCAACCTACAACCCACCTTTCCCGTGTTTAATCCCGACGGTTCATACGCGCAATTAAACGGCACAAACACCGAAAATCCCGTGGAGTTGAACACCAATCGCACCGACGATAAGAAGCGTCATCGCTTCTTAGGCTACTTGAAAGCCGAACTAACCCTGCTCGAAGGCCTAAAAGCTACCACCAACATGTCCTACGAACAGAATGCCGTTTTGGGCGGATTGTATAAGCCTACGTATGCCAGAATGGAGGGACAAGGCGAGAAAGGATGGGGACAACGCACTTATGGTGACTACACTAACCGCCAAATAGAGGCCTATCTCACCTACGATTGCTTCTTTGGAAAAGACCATCATCTTAATCTTATGGGTGGCTATTCCTACCTGAATAATGTGAATGAAGGCTTTGGTTCCACGCGAAGTGGTTTCGATACGAATGCCTTTGGCTATAACAATTTGGCCTCGGGCACCGATTATCGGCAGACCGATGTCTATTCTTATAAGACCGAGGCCACGTTGGTTTCGTTCTTCGGTCGCGTCAATTATGGTTTCATGAACCGCTACATGCTCACGGCAACGCTGCGTCGTGACGGGTCAAGTCGGTTTGGAGACAACCACAAATGGGGCACGTTCCCCTCGATTTCAGTGGCATGGCGTGTCAGCGATGAGCCGTTTATGCAAGCCACTTCGGGCTGGTTGGAGAATCTGAAGGTGCGCTTTGGCTTTGGCGTTACGGGCAATCAGAATGGCATTGGCGAATATAAGAGCCTGTCGATACTATCGGCTTCGGGTGCCGCTTATTACGATCCCACCAGCAAAACCTGGAAGAATGCCTACACACAAGCACAGAATGCCAACCCCGATTTGAAGTGGGAGAGCACCAAGCAATGGAACCTGGGCATCGATTTCGTGCTCTTTAGCCACCTGACGGGTACGTTAGAACTCTATCATAAGAAGACTTCTGACCTGCTTTGGACCTATCCTGTGCCGCAACCTCCCTATTTAGTGGGCACCATGTTGGCTAATGTTGGCGACTTGGTGAACAAGGGAGTGGAGCTCACTTTGGGTGCGAATATCCTCAAGAACAAAGACTTTTCGCTCGATGCCAATATGAGTTTGTCGTACAATCATCAAAAGATTACCAAACTATCCAACGACCAATATCAAGCCGTTGGGTTGCAAGCCGGCTCACTTCACAACCTAAGAGGCATGTCAAACCGCTATTCTCAGGTCATCAAAGAGGGCTATGCGGCCGGCACTTTCTGGGGACCTCACTGCGAAGGCATTGATGAAAACGGCAAATATATCCTCGAAAAGGATGCCGACGGCAACGTGGTAAATCGCTATTTAGGGTCGGCTCAACCCAAATGGAACATGGGTTTATCCGTCAATGCCACGTGGAAAGATTTCGATGCAACGCTCTCCGGCTACGGCATGTTTGGGCAAAAGGTGCTTAATTGCACACGCATGGCCATGTATGACCCCACGCGTTTCCCCTCACAAAATGTGTTAGACGACTTCATGACGAGCGGCATCACCGATAATCCCACCTTTAGTGACTACTTCATCGAGCAGGGATCGTTCTTCCGTTTGCAGGCCATCACCTTAGGTTATAGTCTGCCTCGCCCTGAAAAGTTGGGGCTTTCGCGCCTCCGTTTCTATGTAACCGGCGAAAATCTCTTCTGCATAACGGGCTACAAAGGCATCGACCCTGAGGTGTCAGTTCCCGACAATGTGCTCGACGCTCCGGGCATAGACTTCTTTAATTCTTATCCGCGCCCGCGCACTTTCTCGGTGGGTGTGAACATTGGTTTCTAAGCAAGTTGCATGTTAATAAGTAAAAACAATGAAAACAAAATATATTCTTTCAATAGGCATGTTGGTGGGTTCGGCCCTCACTTCATGCACCGATCTCAACGAACGGCTTTACGATAAAGTCTCGATGAATGATTATGGCAAGAACCAAAGCGAAGTGTCTACCATCGTAGGTGGTGCATACGCCACCCTGAGAGGTTATGGTTCGGGCACGCAAGAGGGCAATGGTGTGAATTGTTATCCCACGTGTGAGTATGTGTTTTTCACCACAGAATGCGCCAGTGACGAAGCATGTATCCCCACAAGAGGCACCGATTGGTATGACGGTGGGCGCTATCAGCAGTTGCAAACGCACACGTGGGACGCCAACAATACTGGCGTTTTGTCGCTTTGGCGCTACAACTTTACCGGTGTAACAAAGATCAACGGCATGATTTATCAGGTGGAACAGAGCACACTTTCGGCTGAACAGAAGAAGGTGGTTGAGGCCGAACTCCGCGGACTTCGCGCCTATTACTACTACAATCTGCTCGACAATTTCGGCAATGTGCCCATCAGCACCGACTTCACCGACAAGGCTTTGCCGGCCAATTCGTCGCGAAAAGAGGTGTTCAACTTTGTCGAACAAGAGCTTAAAGCCGTGATACCTTTGTTGCCGTCGGGCATTCAATACAGCAAGTTTACGCAGAATGTGGCCTACACTTTGTTGGCACGTTTATATCTCAATGCCGAGGTTTACACGGGCACACCACGCTGGCAAGACTGCTTAAATGCGTGTGACAAGGTGAAGGGATTTTCGTTAACGTCCAATTATAAGGCGTCGTTTGCCATTAAGAATGAAGACTCGCCTGAGATTATCTTTGCCATTCCCTACGACCATAAGCAAGGAACGGTGGGCAATTATTTGGCATCCATGACCTATCATTACAACCAAAAATTGGCTTTCGACCCCGCAGGAAAGTATCAATGGTGCGGCAATGGCATCTGTGCGCAGCCCGGTTTGTATTCGTCTTTCGAGGCCAACGACGTGCGACGCAACTGCCTTCTCATCGGACAACAGTACAATGCAGCCACGGGTGCGCCGGTGTTGATGGACAATGGTGACCCCTTAAACTATACCGAAACGATTGGAGACTTCACCAAGGCGGCGCAAAACGAGGGCGCACGGCTTGACAAATATGAGTGGAGCCCCAACGATCAGTGGGAAAGAGACAACGATTGGGTGCTCATGCGCTATGCAGAAGTGCTCATGATGCAGGCCGAAGCCAACTTCCGTTTGGGCTACATGCAAAACGCTCTCGATGCGATAAACGCCATCAGGCATCGTGCAGGGCTCAACGATTTGGCCACGCTCACCCTCGATGATTTAGACAAAGAGTGGCGACATGAGTTTGTTTTCGAAGGCCTTCGCCGCACCACCAACATTCGTTTTGGCGATTTCTTCAAGGCATGGTGGGCCAAACCGGCCGAGGCTGACAAGCATACGGCCCTCTTTCCCATCCCACATGACGAGTTGGCCAAGAACAGTAATCTGAAACAAAATCCTGGTTATTAGTAGTAGTTTATAGGAAATCGGGCGTGGATGGGCATGCGAAATGTCCATCCATCGCCACATTTTTCTTGCGAAAGGGATGTTTTGAAAACGACAGGAACAGCCCAACAACACAAAAATCATTAACATTTATGGCAAATATGAATAAATATATCGTACCTTTGTTGCTCTATTGTGGCCTGCTGACTTGGAGCGGTTGTGAAGAAAGCTATCCTTCGGCTCCTAAAAAAACAGCAGAGATTGCCGACCAAACTGCGGCAAATTATCCTGTAAAGAAGGCCAATTTGATGGGCATTTACGTGCATTTTATGCCGTGGTTTGAAACCAATACGAGCAATGGCACGCAGTGGGGCTATCATTGGACAATGAAAAATTGCAACCCCGATGTGGTGGATGCCACGGGAAAACGGCAGATAGCGTCGCACTATTACCCCCTGACAGGCCCCTATGCTTCGGGTGATGCGGCTATTTTAGACTATCAATGTCTGCTCATGAAATATGCCGGTGTAGACGGTGTGATGGTCGATTGGTATGGAGTGAACAGCGATAATGCGGTGGCTAAGCATAAAAGCAACACCGAAGCCTTGGCAAAAGCCATTGCAAGGGCGGGACTGAAGCTGGCCATTGTCTATGAAGACCGTGCGCTTGATGGCACGAAAGACTACATGGAACAGCTGCGCGAGGATTTGCGTTACCTGTCGAAAACGTTCTTCCACCGCGATTACTATGTGAAAATCGATGGCAAACCGCTGCTGATGATCTTCGGTCCGGTGCAGGTAAAACGTGGAAAAGACTGGTACAGAGCCTTTGCCATTCTAAAAGATAAACCCGTGTTTCTGTGTCTGAACGGTCATGCGCAATATGTCAACAATGGCGGCTACACCAATAGTGAGGGCGAATATACGTGGGTAAATCCGGCACCCGACTACTCGGTGGCGCAGCATTTTAAATATTATATCGGTGGGGCGATGCCCGGTTTCCACGACTATTATCAGGAAGGAGGTGCGGGAACGGGCTACACCACCTACGATGCCGAGAACGGAGCGCTCTTCAATCGTCAGCTCAATGCGGCCAAATCGGCCGGGCTGAAATGGCTGCAAGTGAGCACATGGAACGATTATGGCGAAGGAACAACCATCGAACCCACGCGCGAATATGGTTATAAATACCTCGTAGCACTGCAAAAATTTGCCGGCGTTGCCTATCAAGAGGCCGATTTAGCACTGGTTTATCGCTGGTATGAGCTGCGTCGAAGCAAACCCAACGACCCGCGTGTGCAGGCGGCTTATCAAGCACTTGCGCGCTTGGAAGTAGATAAAGCACGCGAGATTTTAAAGTAGAAGGAAGATGAAATTATTCAGATTACTCTTTTTGTCGGTAGCCTTGGCACTGGTTAGTGTGGCGAGTGGCAAGACGATGGCAAAGGTGTCGTCGCCCGATGGCACCCTCATCTTAACCGCAGGGATTAATCCTCACGGGCAACCCTATTACGAATTGCAGCGCGGCAAACGCCTGCTCATCCGGCCCTCGCTGTTGGGTTTGCAGCTCAAGGATGGTGCGTTGGACGAAGATTTCCGCGTTCTTGGCTTCACACGTGCCACAAAAGACGAGACATGGCAGCAGCCTTGGGGCGAAGAAACCAGCGTGCGCAACCATTATAACGAGCTCACTATGCAGCTCAAGCAGCGCGCCGGGCAAGGCCGTTTGCTCACCATTGTCTTCCGCATTTTCAACGATGGCATCGGTTTCCGCTATGTTTTTCCGCATCAACCGCAGCTCACCGACTTCGTTATCATGAACGAAGAGACGCAGTTTGCCTTTCCTTTCGATGCGCAAACCTGGTCGATTCCCACCGAAGGCACCCATTATTATGAAGCCTTGTGGACGGCATCGCCGCTCAGTAAGAAGCCAATGGTGTCGACACCCATCACGATGGAGGTGGACGATAGCCTCTATATGGTGGTGCATGAGGCCAATCTCACCGACTATGCTGCGCTCAATCTTCAGCCTATCGCAAGCCAACAAGGCGGCGTCACGGTGCAATCGAAGCTCGTTCCCTGGCAAAATGGTGCCTTGGTCTATGCCAAAACGCCCTTTGTTTCGCCTTGGCGCACGGTGATTGTGGCGCGCAATTTGGCCGAAGTGGCCGCATCCCGGCTCATGTTAAATCTCAATGAGCCTTGCAAAATCGGCGACACTTCGTGGTTGGAGACGGGAAAATATGTCGGCATCTGGTGGGGCATGCACATGAACACCATGACCTGGTCGCAAGGAAACAAGCATGGAGCAACCACCGAAAACACCAAGAAATATATCGATTTTGCCGCACGCCACGGCATAAAAGGTGTGCTGGTTGAAGGCTGGAACTATGGTTGGGATGGCGATTGGGGCAAAGAAGGCGACAAATTCTCGTTCACTAAGCCCTATCCCGACTACGATTTTGCCGGCCTGCAACGCTATGCTTTGTCGAAAGGTGTGCGCCTCGTGGCTCACAATGAGACGGGAGGTGCGGCCAAAAACTATGAGCAACAGCTCGACAGTGCCTTTGCCTTGTATCAGCGCATGGGCATCAAAGTGGTGAAGACAGGCTATGTAAACGATTGGCTCGACAACGCAGAATTACAGCATTCTCAGTATGGTGTGCGTCACTATCGCAAGGTGATTGAGACGGCAGCCAAGCATCATCTCATGATCATCAACCACGAACCCGTGATGCCTACGGGCCTGCAACGCACCTATCCCAACCTGGTTTCGGGCGAAGGTGCACGCGGACAAGAGTATAATGCATGGTCGGCCGATGGCGGAAATCCCCCTTCTCATCTCTGCATCCTGCCTTTTACGCGCATCCTTGCCGGCCCACTTGACTTCACTCCCGGCATCTTCCGCATCGAAGGGCGTGTGCATCCGCAGACCCATCCGCAAACCACTTTGGCCAAACAGCTTGCGGCTTACGTGGTGATTTATGCGCCATGGCAGATGGCGGCCGACGAAATTGAGAACTATCAAGGGCAACCTGCCTTCAAATTCATTGAGGAAGTGCCCACCAACTGGCAGCAATCGCGTGTGTTGATGGCCAAATTGGGGCAATATGTGGTCACAGCTCGCAAAGATCGCGACAGCGAAAACTGGTATGTTGGCGGCATGACCAACGAGCAAGCGCGCGACCTCACGCTGCATTTCGATTTCCTCGACAAGGGCATGCGCTACAAAGCCATCATCTATCGCGATGGAGACGGCGCCACTTATCAAGGCAACCCCTACCCCTTAGCCATCGATCAGCAGCTCGTTTCCACCGAAACGCTCCTGCCTATTCATTTGGCAAAGGGCGGCGGATTTGCCATTCAGCTCATCAAGCAATAACGCATTCTCACACACGGCCACACCACTTTCGCTCAGGCTACACGGGTAGCGCATGAAAATACATCATAGTCGGCGAGAGCATGTGGGCAGAAAGTAGGGACGCACCCGTGGTCTTGAAATCTGCATGTGGCCGTTCTTTTTCATGATTTACTCATGTGCATGGTGATGCACGGATTGAAATTTTTATTGATAAGCACATGTTTTTAAAAGGTTAAGATTACAAAGGTAGGCGCGTGGCATGTGAATGTCGCGCGCTTTTTTTATTGTTTTTATCGTGGGTATGAGCTACAGTGATGCCTATCTTTGTTGGATATGTAGTCCTCACCATGCGATGGAGCAGTAAAACCATACAAATAGCATCGCAATATGCTTCATTTTATGGTGAAATGTGGTGCATATTATCGGTTAAAGTGGCCTATATTGTTTTCAGCTCTGTGACCGCATGTACAGTGCTTATGCTGGGGTTGCATTCTTTGCTTTTACGATATTTAAAGGCTTTTGTGGGCGAATGTGCGAAAATATCTGTAATTTTGCGGCATGATGAAGTGGAACATCCTTTGGTTGTTGATGCTCACTGTTGCGGTGCAGCAGGCGAAAGCGCAGGTGAAAGACGAGAAAGGGGCGGCGCATGCGGTGGCTCCCGAGGACCGACCTGTCGACATGGACGCCCCCACTTTCGTGCCAATGGTGCGGGTGGGCAAGGTGCTTTTGGGCAGAGACTCCGTGCAATATGTCGAGCTCAACAACATCTATGTTTATCCACAGCCCACGTTTCAAAACGAAGAGCAGCGGCAGGCCTACAACCGTTTGGTGTATAACGTGAAGAAGGTGCTGCCCATTGCCAAAGAGGTGAACCGCATTATTGTGGAGACCTACGACTACATTCAGACGCTGCCCAACAAGAAAGCCAAGGACAAGCATTTGGCCTATGTGGAGAAAAGCATCAAGGAGGAGTATTCGCCGCGCATGAAAAAGCTCACCTATCAGCAGGGAAAGCTGCTCATCAAGTTGGTTTATCGAGAGACAGGCAGCTCGGCTTATGGCACGTTGCAGGCCGTTTTAGGTCCCGTGCGTGCGGGCTTTTGGCAGGCTTTTGCATGGACTTTCGGCGCGAGTTTGGCCAAGAAATACGACCCCACGGGCGTGGATCGCCTCACCGAACGCGTGGTGTTGATGGTGGAAGCGGGGCAGTTGTAACAACAAACGTATGAAGAAGACAATGAAAATAGCAATGGGAGTGATGGGCGCCGCAGTGGTTTTGGGTGGTCTGCGCTGGTATAAAACGCATCAAACGGCATCGGCTGATGTGGAAGAGACGGCCGAAGTGGAGAAATTTTCGCCCGTGGGTCCCACGTTTAACGCCGACAGTGCCTATGCATTTACGGCAGCACAATGCGCTTTTGGCCCACGCGATATGAACAGCAAAGGCCACGACCGCTGCGAAAAGTGGATTGTGGCGCAGTTCGAACGCTATGGCTGCACGGTGGAAACGCAGAAAGCTGTGCTCAAAGGTTATGACGGAACGCTGCTGCACAGCACGAATATCATCGCCCACATTCATCCCAAAGCCAAGACGAGACTGCTGTTTTGCGCCCATTGGGACAGCCGTCCTTGGGCCGATAACGACCCCGACAGCACGCAATGGCGCAAGCCTATCTTGGCTGCTAACGATGCAGCCAGTGGCGTAGCCGTGATGCTTGAGTTGGCCAGAACCATTCAACACGATGGCAAGCTCAACGCCAATGTGGGCATAGATTTCGTTTGTTTCGATGCCGAAGATTGGGGAACGCCGCAGTGGTCGTCGCAACCCGACAACGAGTCGACGTGGGCTTTGGGCGCACAATATTGGGCCAGCCATTATGATGCCGCGGTGAAGCCGCGCTTTGGTGTGCTGCTTGACATGGTAGGTGGCATGGGAGCGCAGTTCTATCGCGAGTTGAAATCGCTGGAATATGCCCCCGACGTGGTGAAAAAAGTGTGGCGTGCGGCTCGGCAAGTGGGCTTTGGCTCGTTCTTTCTCAAGCAAGATGGTGGCGGCATTATCGACGATCACGTGCCCGTAAACGAATTGGCGGGCATCCCAACGATTGATATTATTCCGTTTTATCCCGATTGTCGGCAGAGCAGTTTCGGCCCCACTTGGCACACAATGGCCGACAACATGGCGAATATCGACAAGCAAACGCTGCGTGCAGTGGGGCAAACCATGGTGCAGGTGATTTATTCTGAACAGCCATAGGAAAGGTTTTTTGCACATGGGAAGAAACAAATTCTCGGCCAAGGAGATTGCAGAAATCAAGAAGTTGCTGCGCCTTAAGAACGCCGGTAACCGTTTAAAACAGAAATTAGTGCGCCATGATTTGCGCGTTGGCTATGGGTTTAGCATCTCAGATTTCAACCAACCCGGCAAGGCTTTTGGCGAAACCGAACTGCAAGCCGCTATCGATCGCGGTGCCATTCAGATTTTAGACGAGGCCACCATCGTTGCCATGAAGGCGAAAAGGGAGCAGGTTCGTGCCCGCGAAGCTGCTGAACGACAGCAAAAAGCCCTCGACAATGGTGCCACCGATTGGCAACAAGCCATGGAAGAGTGGCAGCAATGGGAAAACGAGACGCAAGGAAAAACGACCGAATAGCGGTGGCTTTTCCTTGCATTTTGTGCTGTTGCATGCGCAATGATGCACTGCAACGGGCTGCAAGCGCTTCTTTTTAAAGGTAGAATTTACAGGGCGATGTGTTCCACATCCACCTTTTCGTGCAGGAAAATCCGCGCACTTTCCTGGAATTTCAAGGGATTTTCGGTGGTCAGATAGTGGCAGGTTCCCTCCTTTGTGAGTCTGCTTTCCATTTCAGGATGGCGCGAAAGGTAGTCCTGAAGGCTATGGGCTACATATTCACCTTGCGGAACAATGCGCACATTGGGGCTGGCATATTTCTTAATCTTGGGCAGCAACAGCGGATAGTGCGTGCAACCTAAGATGACAGTATCGATGAGAGGATCGCGCGCCATCAGCTCATCCATCCGTTTTTTCACGAAATAATCGGCACCGGGACTGTTGGCTTCGCCATATTCTACCAATGGAACCCAGAACGGACAAGCCACACCTGTGACCTTGATTGCCGGCCAAAGTTTCTGTATTTCGAGCGTATAGCTGTTGCTCTTCACGGTGCCTTCGGTGGCCAAGAGCCCCACATGGTTGTTCGATGTGAGCGTTCCGATGACCTCAGCTGTCGGTCGAATGACGCCCAATACACGGCGATTGGCATCGAGATGAGGCAGATCGCGTTGCTGAATGCTGCGCAAAGCCTTGGCCGATGCGGTGTTACAACCTAAGATAATCAGTTGGCAACCCAACTCAAAAAGTTTGATGACTGCTTGACGAGTGAACTGATAAACCACGTCAAACGAGCGTGTACCGTAGGGCGCACGCGCATTGTCTCCCAAATAAAGGTAGTCGTATTGCGGCAGCTGTTGACGGATGCTATGTAGGATAGTGAGCCCGCCGTAGCCCGAATCGAACACCCCTATGGGGCCGGGTTGTTGCGAAAGGGGCATCACTGCTGGCGATTAACGATGTCCTTTACCAAGGCATTGATGTCTTCGCCCATCGCCTTGTTGACGAAAGGCACGGCATCATTGTCGGTGTTGAGGATGAAAGCATAGCCGCGGTCGGTGCCAATGCGGTTGAGAATGGTGCGCAAGCGTGCCAAAACCGGTGCTTTAGCGTCTTGCTCAGCCTGCTCTAATAGCCGTTTAGACTCGGCAGCAAAGGCAGCATTCTTCTCTAAAAGCTCTTGAATTTCGGCCTGACGTTTGCGCAAGATAGGTAGCGGAAACGTGCGCTGACCGTCTAAAAAGAGCTCATATTTCTTGTTGAACTCATCTTCCACGCGCTGTGCTTCGGCTTTATACTTGGCTTTTAAGTCGGCCAAATTGCGTTCGGCTGCAGCATAATCGGGCATGGCTTTGAGGGCGGTTGTAAAGCTCAGATAGCCATATTTGAAATTGGTTTGTGCCTGCACAAGCGTGCAAACGCAGGCGAAGGCGAGCAATAAAAATGTTTTCTTCATCTTGATAATGGGTTGTTGAGCATGCCGTTGCAAGGCCATCGGCATGGTGTTGGCCGTTGAAAAACACGAAGAGGACATGTCGAGTCACATTCCTGATACGAAAGCAGGGACGCACCTTTCGGGCGTCCACATGGCTGATGCCCTGCATCTCATACGCTATCGGCACACGATGAAGTGTGTTCTGCGTCTCGGCATCTCCTCTTTTTTGCGCGGTTGGCGCTGTTTTATTTCATCTTGTTGAGCTGCGCTTTCACGTCAGCCGTAACATCTTTGCTCAAAGTAGTGCTGATGTAGGGGATGCCTGCGCTGGTGTCCATGATGTAAACATAGCCACCTGCCTGGCCAACAGCCTTGATAGCGTTTACCAATTTGGTGGTGATGGGCTGCATTTTGTCCTGCTGCTCCTTGGCCAACGACTGTTGGTTGTCTTGCAAAGCCTGCTGATACTTTTGATAGAGGTTGTTGAGCTCGGTCTCGGTCTCCTGCTGTTTGGTAGCATTCATCGTCGACTTGTTCTTGTCGTACTCCTGGCTCTTGCGCTGCAATTCATCTTGCATGGCTTTGAGATCGTTCTCATATTGCTTTGCCTTGGCTTCCATTTCGCCGCGTGCTTTGATGAACTCAGGCATTTGTGACATCACTTCCTGTGCATTGATGTGACCAAATTTCTGTTGTGCAAATGTTGCTAAAGGTGCAAACATGAGCAACATTAAAACTAACTTCTTCATGTTGTTTTATTTTTATTGTTTATACTAATTAAATCATTCTTTTTACCGATTGTAGCCCAAGCGTTGCAACACCTCGTTGGAAATGTCGATTCTGGGGCTGCCAAAGATGATGCCTTGGTCGCTGGAACGGTCGAGCACGAGGCTATAGCCCCGATAATCGGCCACCTCTTTCACAGCGTTATACACCTCTTCCTGTATGGGAGCCATGAGACTTTCGCGCTTTTTAAAAAGCTCTCCCTCGGGACCGAAGTAGCGTTTCTTAAGGTCGGCAGCAGCTTTTTCTTTGTTCATGATTTGCTCTTGCTTAGCCTTTTTCTGCTCTTGCGAGAGAAACATCATCTCGTTTTGATAGTTCTTATAAAGCGTGCCGGCCTCGTTGTTGAGGGCTTCGACCTCAGCTTGCCACTTTTTGCTGGTTTGATTGAGTTGCTCATTGGCGCGCTCATAGGCGGGAATATTCTTTAGAATATATTCCATGTCAATCAAAGCAAACTTCTGTGCGTGTGCCATTGCGGGCAAGAGCGCCATGGCAAGCAGCGCCATCAACAGGCGCAAACCATTTTTTCGAATGGGGTTCTGTTTCATGTTCACATCCTTTCTTCTTGTTGTTTTATAGTCCTGCGGATGAGCGCGTTACCGAAAGGCATCGCAAAGTGCGCCATATTGCGGAATAAAGTGCACTGCATTGTGACACCATTCGATAGCTTTTGTCATCCCATCTGCATGTTTTTACTTTTTATATGAGTTATTTTAAAATTCCTGTCCTAAGATAAAGTGGAACTGACTGCCACCTTTTCGGTTGTTGACGTTGTCGCGATCGAAGCCGTAGGCCCAGTCGATACCCATCAAACCCACCATGGGAAGATAGATGCGCACGCCGAGACCGGCACTGCGTTTCATGTCGAAGGGATTGAATTTGCGGGTGTCATCCCATGCGTTTCCGGCCTCAACAAACCCTAATCCATAGATGGTGGTGTTGCCAAGCATCAAGGGATAGCGCAACTCCATGGAGAAACGGTCGTAGGCATAGCCATTATAAGCGAGCGAACCGTTTTCATATCCGCGCAGTCCTATGGTCTCATCGGCATAGGTTGAAGAGCTTCCGCTCATGCCATCACCACCGACATAATAGGTTTCGAAGGGCGATTTCTTATATTTATTGTAGCTGCCTAAGAGGCCAAGTTCCATGCGAGTCATGAGCACAAAGCACTTCTGTCCGCCGCTTAATGCCGTGTATGTGCGGGCTTTAAACTTCCATTTGTGGTATTCTATCCACCGATATTTCTCCTGTTGTTCGTCAGAGAAGGTCGGCGAGTTGGGGTTCATCGCCAAGTGGCGATAGTCTTTTTTGTTCCAAAGGCTCCAAGGTGGCGTAACGGTTACGCTGGCTGTGAAGTCAGAACCATAACGGGGAAAGAGCGGATTGTCGGTTGATGTGCGGCTCAACGAGATGCTCAAGTTGAGGTTGTTGGCTGCACCGTTGCTCATGAGGAAGTATTTCCAGTTCTTCAACTCATAGCGTTGATAGCCCAACTGCGCGGAGAGCACGAAGTAATCGTCGGGCCACCGCAAGCGTTTTCCCCATCCAACGCTGACACCATAGTTCAACATATAGGTGTCGGGATCGAGATAATTCTGATAGAAGCTGCCCGAATTGTAGCCATAGCCGTAGTTGCCGTAGTAGGAACTGAGGTAGTTTTGGCGGTAGGCATCGTTGTAATAGTTGCTCGAGACATCGGTCATCTTGCTGAAATAGCCGCCAAGGCTGAACTGATTGGGGCGCTTTCCGCCGAGCCAGTTGGTGGAGTAGCTGGCGTTATAGCTTTGATAATATTTACCATTCGTCTGTGCACCGAGGCTCAACACCTCGCCATCGCCAATAGGCATAAAGCCCCTATGCTCTTTATTCTTGCGGAAGAGGTTGGCCATCGAGAAGTTATTGAGTTTCAATCCCACGCGACCGATGAGACCAGTCTGTCCCCATCCCAACGAGAACTCCACCTGGTCGTTGCTCTTTTGCTCGAGGTTGTAGGTAATATCCACGGTTCCATCGTCTTGATTGGGCGTCACATCGGGGTTCGAACTCTTTTCGGGATCGAAATGACCCATGGATTGTATCTCGCGCAAGGAGCGCATCAGCGCCTCACGTGAGAAGAGATCGCCGGGCTTTGTGCGCAGTTCTCGCCGCACAACATTCTCATAAAGGCGCGTGTTTCCGTTGATACGCACATGACTTAAATAGGCTTGTGGGCCCTCGGTGACACGCATTTCAAGGTCGATGGAGTCGCCATCGATGTTGACTTCGGTGGGCTCGATGTGCGAAAACACGTAGCCATGGTTGTAATAGAGGTTGGAGATGGCGTCGTCATCCGAACTGATGCGCTTGGTAAGCAGCTTCTGATTGTAGACATCTCCTTCCTTCATGCCGAGCTTTGTCTTGAGCAGTTCGGTGGGATAGACCGTGTTTCCCACCCAAGTGACATGGCGCAGGTAGTAGCGTTGGCCTTCCTTTACCTTCACATACACATTGACATGGTTGTTGTCTGCTGTCCAAACGCTGTCTTTTAAGATGGTCGCGTCGCGGAAACCATTCTCATTATATTTGTCGATGAGGTTCTTCTTGTCGGTCTCCCAGCGCTCGGGTGTGAATTTCTTTGCTTTTAAAAAGCTGCCCAAGGTGCCGGCTTCGTGGATTTTTGCAAATGCACCTTTCTTTAACAGTCCACCTTTTATCTGCGTCAGGGTGAGCGCTTTGTTGCCCTCAATGATGATGTGGCGCACCTTCATCTTCTGCTTTTTATCCACATTCACATCCAAGATGACTTGCCCTTTGTTGGCCACATCTTCGCGTTGTGTGATGTTGATTTCGGCATTTTTAAATCCTTTATCGTCGAAATAGCGCTTGGCTAAAATCTTAGCACGGTCAATCATGTTGGGCGTTATCTGCGAACCTTTCAGCAGTCCCAACTTGTTCTCCATGTCGTCGCGCTCGCTTTTCTTCAGTCCGGTGTAGTTAATGGTCGACACCCGAGGGCGTGTTTGCAAGGCAATGTTGAGATAAATCTTGTTGCCGACAATCGAATCGGCCGAGATTTGCACATTGGAAAACAGCCCATGTCGCCAATAACGCTTCACGGCATTGGTGATATCGGCTCCCGGAACGGTTATCTCTTGTCCCACTTGCAGGCCCGAGATGCCCGTGAGCATGTAATCTTCATAGCCTTGAATGCCCGACACTTTGATGCCACCTATCACACAAACGCGCGGCGTTCCGGCATAGGAAATGTCGGGAAACACGATTTTGTCTTGTGCATAGAGGGCTGTGTGATGGGCAAACCCAACAGCTAAGATGAAAATTACCTTTCTTATATTGTTCATTATCGATACTATTTCGAAACGTTGTTCTTACTTGTTTGTGGGTGCTTCAGCATCGATTTGTGCGCCCGTTTTGCCAAATCGGCGTTGGCGATGCTGATAGTTTGCGATGGCTTTGTGCAGATCTTCTTCTTTAAAGTCTGGCCAATAGGTGTCGCAGAAATAGAGTTCTGAATAGGCAATCTGCCACAACAGATAGTTACTCACGCGCAGTTCGCCCCCCGTTCGAATGAGTAAATCGGGGTCGGGCATGAAGTTTGTGCACAGATGTTGCGCCAAAGTCTCTTCGGTAATGGGCAGTTCAGGCCGGCCTTCTTGCCGTGCTGCCTGCTGTTCGGCTACGATTTTTTGCACGGCTTGCGTGATTTCCCAACGCGAACTGTAACTCAATGCCACCACCATCGTCATGGTGTCGTTGTGCTTTGTGCGCTCCTCTGTCTCGTGAAGTTTCTGTCTTACGTCTTCAGGTAAGCGCGAAAGCTCGCCCATTACGCGAAAGCGCACGTTGTTCTTCATAAAGATTTCGTCTTCTAAAGAGGTGAGCACTAAGCCCATGAGTGCGCTGATTTCGTCGGCAGGACGGTTCCAATTCTCGGTCGAAAAGGTGTAGAGCGTCAAATATTTCACACCGAGGCGTGTGGCTTCGGCAGCGATTTTCTTCACCGCATCAACGCCAGCTTGGTGACCATAGCGGCGGGGTTGTCCCTTTTCTGCCGCCCAACGCCCGTTGCCATCCATGATGATGGCAATGTGTTGTGGAATTTTTGTTCTATCTAACGACAATTCATTCATAGCGATTCTAATCTTTATTACACGTCGCACACTTTGCTTTGAAGCTGTAGGTGAGTGCGAATTGCAGCATCGAATAGGCATCCGTATTCTTCCAAAGTCCGCTCGAAGGGATGCCAACGGGGTCTTTTATGCCGTCCAACTTGTCGCTCGTGGCGAAATGAATAGCCCACGAGAGTGCCGCATTAACGCGCCGATTGATTTTGTATTTGATGCCCATTCCGAGTGGAATGTTGGCTGTGAAAAGCTTTTTCTGCGTGCCATTGACATAGGTTGCGCCCACACCTGCGAAGAGATAGGGCGTGAAACGTTGCGCATGATAGTAGTCATGGCCGGTTCCATAAGGCCAAAAATGATACTCGAAGGTGGCATGTGCGTCGACCAACGTGTGGCTAAACTGAGCCGGATAGCTGCCCATCGTCGGCGTGTATGTGGTTGCCTGGCGCGCTTTTCCTTTCAGTTGACCGATGCCTGCGCCCCATTCTATGGCCGTATAGGGATTGAAATTGCGGCGCATCGATAGTGCAAACAGGGGTTGTAAGCAACGAGTGAGGTTGTTGTTATAGTCGCCTAAATAGCCCAACAAGCCTATTCCGCCGCCCATCTCCATGAGATATTGGTCGTCGGTTTGTGCCGCAAGGGTCGTAAACGGCAGGCTGAAAAGAAGCGTAAATAGGGTTGTTCGCACGATGAAACGATTTTATGGGTTGCGCAAACCAGCCGTATTGGTTTTCCACACCTTACCCGTTTTCGAGGTGATGAGCCACACATTTTGCTCATCATCGAGGGCAATGGCCGCCGCAAGCTCGTTGCTTTCGAAGCCGGTTGGCTTCTTTAGGTCGGCATTCTGATGCCAAGTGAGACCTTGATCGCCGCTGACATAGAACTGTTTAAACGCGGTTTGCGTGTTGGTTCCGAGGCCTTGTCCGCCAAAGGCAATGAGGTTGTCGCCGATTTTCACCACTTGCAGTTGTGCTAAGCGTGGCGCTTGCCATGTCGATTTGGCCTCACCATAGTAGCTCCATGCGTGGGTTGCGGCGGCATTGTTGAGGGTAGTGCTCCAAAGTTGCGCCTGTGCGCCTGTGGAAACACTTGTTGCAGGGTTGCCGATGAGCACGAGATTGTGCACATGGGCATTCACTCTTGAGGCGAAAGACAGCAGATGAAGACAGCTTTGTGGCAGGTCGTTGCTGTTGTCTTGCAGCGTTTCGGCGGTCCAGTTGGCCCCGTTGTCTGCCGAAACGAGCAAGGCTCCTGCGCCCACAGCATAGAGCTTTCCGTCGTCATAGCCCGCGATTTGTTGCAGCGTAGGCGTGCCCATGAGCTGCCATGTCTGCCCGTCTGCGCTGCGATACACGCCGCCGTTGCTATAAGTAAAGAGGTGTTGGCCGTCAGTCGTAAGGCTGTTGACGGCCGTTTCGCCCATCACAACGTTCATTGTTAGCTCGCTCCAGCCCGTGGGTTGGTTGTTGGCTGTGGCATAAAGGTGCGCCTGTCCGTTCTTAAAGCCCATGACAAAGAGGCGATGACCTATCGCCACTGCCTTCATCATCGTGAGCCCTTGCAAGGCAGAGGCGGCGTAGGCGGTGGCATTCCACGCAAATCTTCCTTCGGGATAGCGGCGCACATTCACGCGAATGGTGTAGTCGTTGTAGGCCGAACTGCCATCGGGACTATAGACACGAAATGTGCGTGGCTGCGTGAAGTCGATGGAGTCGTTGGTCGAGAAATACTTGAATTCGGTGGAACCTGCGGGCTGATAGACCACCATGCCACCGTTTTTGGCGGTAAGACTGCACACCACTTTCTTCGCATCTACGCCATAGGGCAGCGAGTCGGCATTGTAAATCTCGTGCCGAAGCTGATCGATATAAAAACGATAGGTTGCACCATTGAGCGTAGTGTGGGCGATAGAGTCGTTGCCACGCTTGTCGTTCACCAACCTGTTGTATTTGAGTGTGCCCACAGAGAAAGCTGTAATGGCCGCATCATGATAGATGATGCCGTCGTTATCGCTACTTTTCAAGCACGAAGTCAGTGCACACAGTGTGGCGCAATATATGGTGAAGAGGAATAATTTCTGTTTCATTGCATTGCTTTCCTAATGGGAAATCAGGAGTAAATCCTGTTATTCGACTGATTTTTGGCTGCAAATTTAAGTAGAATTCTGCAAATAGTGGGCGTTTTGTGGGCTTAATTATGCAAATTAAGGCTTAATCATTTGTTTTTTAAGTTTGTTTTACTAAAACGGAAAGGCTTGCCAAAGCCACCTCTGTTGCTGCTATAAAGGGCGGTGTTGTTTACGTGTAAGCAGGGCTAAATCAAGGTGAAATGGAGCGACTTACGCGTAAGTCGGCGCAAAAAGAGCAAAAATGGGCCTGCTGATGCGTAAGTCACGCCGAAAAAAGTAAAAATGCTTCGACTTACGCGTAAGCAGGGTTGAAATGGCAAAAAGCGGGCTTGCTTACGCGTAAGTCAAGGCAAAACGAGCAAAAGCAGCGCGACTTACGCGTAAGTCAGCACGAAATGGCGCCCCGCCGGCTGCCTGATGGGTGAGCAAGGTGAAAGCAAATGCGGGCTGGTGTGCAGCGTTCTGCCACGCAACAGCACACAAAAAGGGGGCGCATCCCCATCAAAGATGGTCGTGCGCCCCTACATTAAAAGCTAATGTTCTTTCTTGTTTGCTTTTACAAACCTCTTAATCAAACCTCTTGCCAACAACCTATTTGTTGCATTCGTGCTTGTTGTCGCACTTCTTTACAGCAGCCTTTCCGCCGCATTGCTGCTTGTTATCGCACTTTACGACAGCCTTTCCGCCGCATTGCTGTTGCTTGTCGCACTGCTTCTTTGCAGCATCTTTCTTGCAACAAGGCTTTTGGTCGGCCTTTTTCTGGTCGCAGCAAGCCTTCTTTTCTTTGCAACAATCCTTCTTCTCGGCGCATTGCTTCTTGTCTTTAGCGCACTGTTCGGTCTTGTTTTCTTTCTTATCGGCGTTCTTTACGTTTTGTGCTGTTGCAAAACTAAATGCGGCAACCAACAGGGTTGCACTTAAAATCATCTTCTTCATAACTTTGTTGTTTTAAAATTGATTGCTGCAAAAGTAGTGTATTCTTTCAAATTGAAGAAAGGAATTACGAAAAAGCAAACTATTTTAAACTTATTTTCGCAAAAAACTTCGAATTAGGAACCACAGATGCACCGCGCAAGTGGTGAGCAAACCATAGTGTGTGCGCATCACATGGAAGCGCGCTTTGAGCGACGATCGGTGATGTTTTATGCTCATGCCGCCATCCAAATAGTTGACCACAACGGCATGGATGGGACGCAAAACGAGGCCTTTTTGCTCGGCCATTTTCATCACACGGATGCACCAATCCACGTCGGCCGAGAGGCCAAACTGCAAACGATAAGGCGTGCGTTGCGCAAGGTCTGTGCGGGCATAAAAGGCTTGATGGCACACCAACATGCCCCATTTGAAGTCGCGCCACGACAGGTTTTTGGGCGGCACAAGACGGCGATGGCGCAGAAAATGCCCCGTGTTGTCCACAACATCGGTGTCGCCATAGAGCACACCGGGCAGCGTTTCGCCCTCGCCAACAGCACCGGCCACTTGCTCAAGGGTGTCGGTTTGGGGAAAGGTGTCGCCGGCATTGAGAAACAACACATAATCGCCCGTGGCGCGTTGCAGCCCTTTGTTCATCGCGTCATAGAGTCCTTTGTCGGGTTCCGAGCGGTAAACCGTGCGGTGAAGTGTCTCGGGTTGCGTGCGTTGTTCAGCGATATACGCCTCGATGAGCGTGGTAGTTTGGTCGCGCGATGCACCATCTACAAGCACATGTTCTACATGCGGATAGGTTTGTTGCGCCACACTTTCGAGGGTGCGTTGAATTTCTTTTTCGGCCTGAAACGTGCAGGTGATGATTGAAAATGTAATCATAGGTAGGGGTTTTTGTGGGTCAATGCTTGCCGATAGACTTCAATATATTGCTTGGCCACCGCCTGTTGCGAGTAGTGCGTGGCCACTTTGTGCAGCGCTTCGCGGCGCAACTGGTCGTAATCGGCCTCGCAAAGCACCCAGCGAAGACCGCGCGCTAAGTCGTCAACGCTGCGGTATTGGGCCACATAACCATTTTGCCGGTGGTCGATTTCCTCGGGAATGCCGCCCACATCGAAGCCTACACACGGCACACCGCAGGCCATAGCTTCCATGATGGTGTTGGGAAGATTCTCGGAAAGCGAGGGCAAAACGAACACGTCGGCGGCGTTATAGCAGGCCACTAACTGCCGGGTGTCGCTGAGATAGCCGAGGTTATAAATCTCGAAGTCGAAGATGTCGGCCAGCTTTCCGCGTGCGTCGCCCATCACAGCGATGGCTGTTGTTTGCAGCATCTCGGGGTGTTCGGCAGCCAATTTGTGGCAGGCGTCGCAAAGATAGAAGAAACCTTTGTTGGGATTGCTCACGCGTTGGGCAGCAAACAGAATGATTTTCTTGTCCTGTGGCAGCCGCATTCGCGCGCGAGCCTGCTGCTGATTGCCGGGACGAAACACGTGGGTGTCGATGGGATTGGGAATGGCTTGTATCGTCTGATGAGCCAGAATGCCGCTCTTGCGCGCCTCGTCGGAAAGCCATTGACTGCATGTTACGATGGAAATCGGTGCGTCGTGCAGCAGCTTTTTCTTGCGTTTGAACACCCGATAGGATAGGTCGTGCCGCGAACCTCCGTGCGGAAGCAGTCGGCAATGGCCGCAAGATGTGTGGAAATGTGTGCAGTCGAGCGTGACATGACAGATGCCTGTGGCGAGCCAAATGTCGTGCATCGTCCACACAACGGGCTTGCCACTGCGCAGGATTTTGCGAATGCTTTTCAGCGAGAGCATGCCTTGGTTAATCCACGACAGGTGGATAATGTCGGCCGATTTAAATTCGGGTAGCGCTGTGATGTCGGCACCTGCGTTGGCGATGTCGACTTCAAAGAGATGCGTTCGGCTGAAATGTAGGTGGCAAAACACGCACCAACGCTCCCAAAGGAAGCGCAAACGATTGTGCCAAGCATGGGGCAATGTCGCCACGGTGATGTCACTTGTCTGCTTATCGCGCACAAGCATCGTTGCCTTAACGCCATTGTTGTTGAGGGCATCCATGAGGTGATTGGCCGCCAAAGCAGCTCCTCCGATGCGCTCACTCGTGTTTACAATTAAAACTCTCATGCGGTTCTTTCTGTCTGTAGCCATGCGGCTGCCACCTGTTCGCTGCGCCACTATCCCACCTTATTATATATAAAGGGCCGGAATTTCAATCTTGCCGCCCGGCTTTGCATAGGCAAGGCGGCACTCAACCATTCGAACATTTATGTTCATGGCGTTCATTGGCACTTGCTTATGCAAAGGTATAGTTTTTCTTTCATTCTTTTCTTCGTGGGCACATCTTTTCCACTTTTTCCCCATTCTGCAAGATTGTTTTCAAAGCCTTTGTGCTGTTTACGGAATGAAGTGCAACGGCTGCGTTGAAAACGAATTTATAAGCGGCGCACACTTATTTTGGGGTTTCTCTAAGCCTTTTTACGTTTAAACTTTTGATTTATATCAAGAAAAAGCAAAAAAGTGCATCATTTTCGTTCAAATGCTTGCGGGTTTCTCAGCAATCCCCTAACTTTGCAATCACAAAAGGTTAATAGATTGTTTAGGTTAGTAGTATTTAGTTTAGGTTTTAGTTATTTAAAAGGTAAAGTTTAATAGATTGTTAAAAGGATAATAATGGGGACCGTGAGGTTACCATTATATTTTGAAAGAGTTTTTCTTTAAAATAAAAAAGGTCAGCATTCATTTTTGATTGTTGGCTTTTTTTATGCTCGTCACTTTATAATTCCACACCGATGATGGCGCGGCAGAAGTTCAATATTCCATTGATAGCCAATGGATGGGCGAGAAACGAGCCTACTCCGGGCGCACAACAAGGCCAAGCCGCCACCCCTGCTCTGCCCTATTATCTTTCCACCCGGCTCCTATCACCAACCAATATCGTAGAGGTTGCCCGACAACCTCCATGTTTTTGCCCCGAAAAATGGTGCATATTACCCCCCAATCTGCACCACTTTCCGCCCGCCTTAGTCCCACCTCAACAGAAAAAACGAGACTAAAAATTGGTGCTCTACCATAAAAAAACTATCTTTGCAAAACAATCGTTAGAAGCGTTACAACATGAATCAACTGAAAAAAGATTTTGCATCGAAACTCTTACAGGTGCAAGCCATCAAGCTACAACCCGCAAATCCCTTCACATGGGCCTCGGGTTGGCATTCGCCTATCTATTGCGACAATCGCAAAGCGCTCTCGTTTCCCCAGCTCAGAAGTTATGTAAAGTTGGAACTGGTGCATGCCATCTTGGCGCAACATCCTCAGGTTGAGGCCATTGCCGGCGTGGCAACGGGCGCCATTGCGCAAGGAGCTTTGGTGGCCGAAGAGCTGCATTTGCCCTTTGTCTATGTGCGCTCGAAACCCAAAGACCATGGTTTGGCCAACCTCATCGAAGGCGAATTGCCCGCAGGAGCAAAGGTGGTGGTGGTAGAAGACCTCATCTCGACGGGCGGAAGCAGCTTGAAAGCCGTGGAAGCCTTGCGCCAACAGGGGGCCGAGGTGTTGGGCATGGTGGCCAGCTTCACCTATGGTTTCCCCGTAGCCCAGCAGGCTTTCAGCGAGGCTCACGTGGCACTGACCACGCTAACCGACTACGAACATGTGATTGAAGAGGCGCGGGCCACGGGCTATATCCGCGAAGAAGAGGTGGCATTGTTGCAGCAATGGCGCAAAGATCCGGCTCACTGGAACGTGTAACACCCACTTTTCCCCCAAACACCTGCGTGGCTTTGATGCCAAGGCAGCATGTAAGCATAAGAAAAATGACAACATTTGAAAGTACAGTTCGACAGATAAACTACCCCCAACAGCAAGTTTTCAACATGCTGAGCGACTTAACCAACATCGAAAAGGTGCGCGACAAGTTGCCCGAAGACAAGATAAAAGACTTGCATTTCGATGCCGACACGCTGTCGGTGCATACGCCTGTGGGCGACATCAAAATGCGCATTGTGGAACGCGAGGTGCCCAAAACCATCAAGTTTGCCAGCGAAGAGAGCATGGTGTCGTTCAATTTCTGGATTCAGTTGGTGGCGGTCGATGCGCAAACCAGCAAGATGAAGCTCACCATCAAGGCCGACCTCAACCCTTTTATCAAGGGCATGGTGGCCAAACCGCTGCAAGAAGGCATCGAAAAGATTGCCGATGTATTGCAGCTCATCCACTATGAATAGGCGCAGGAGGCAATCTTTCAGGTTGCTCTTCATCGGTCTTTCTGCATTGCTGTGGGCAGCATGCGGCCACGTGGAGAACGAATTTAGCAGCGAACGCATCTTTTTTGTGTTCGATAACGGTCTGCACCACAACGATGCTTTGGCCGAAGCCATGGTGAACAACAGTGGCATTTTCTGCACCATCCGCCAGCAGATGCAAGGCGGAGTGAATCAATATGTGTGCCACAACACGGCCGGTCGCACGACAGCCACTCCCCTTTCGGCCGTCGATTTGCAACGCACCCACATGTTAGGCCTTAACAACGGACTCATTGTGGGCTATGGCAATCTCAACGATCCACCCACATTTTATGCCTACGACCGCGAGTGTCCCAACTGCTTTAACCCGCAAACGATCCCGCTAAGAAGTCGCCCTTTGCGCCTTGAGGCAGGCGGATTGGCCACCTGTGACGTGTGCCATCGGCAGTATAGTCTCAACAACAATGGCCTGATTGTGCAAGGCGAAAAGGGCAAAAAGCTCACCCGTTACCGCGCCAACACCACCGGCCCCTATGGCGTTTTGTCGGTGAATTGAGGACGATTTTCCTTTCGTAACCTCTCCTTTGTTGAGAAAATCATCCTATCTTATGGATAAAATAGAAGGAAAAAGATAGATGCATCCATTCATCCTATTCATCAGTTAAGAAGAAAAATAGTTATGTATGTCGCATTTCCCATACTACTTTTAGTCATCATCATAGCGATAGTTGCTTCGAAACGTAGCCACAAGATTCCCATCTTGATAGGGCGACAAGGTGAAATGGAAGTGCATAATATTCTCATGCAACTACCCGATGAATACTATCTATTAGAAGATGTCATTCTAAAAACACCACGTAGCACAACACAGATTGACCATATTGTGGTTTCAAAACATGCGATATTTGCCATTGAAACGAAGAATTATCGTGGACAAATCTATGGAAATGAGGATCAAATCAATTGGAAACAGGTGATTGTGAGCGACGTAACTTATCCTAAAAAACCTTGGAAAACCTATACTTATGTCACTAAAAATTTATTTTATAATCCCATAAAGCAAGCCATTGGCCACACCTATGCCATAAAAGAATATACAAAAGAATGGCCTTATTTAAAAGTAATACCCATCGTTGTATTCATGGATAATGCTGATATCAGCAAAATTTCAACCACGCATCATGTTATTTATGATGCCGATTTGCTCACAACCATCACTGCATATAAAGCAATCTATACCACAGATAATGATGTTGTAACGATTTTTAAACGCTTAGCGGAACACAATCTCCAGGCAACGATAAGACCAAAGGCGCATATTCAAAGCGTACAAGCAGCCAGATTGAAAACCAACCGCAAAATACAATCTGGGATATGTCCGCACTGTGGAGGCACACTCACACAAAGAACTGGTCGGTATGGCACCTTTTATGGATGCTCAAACTATCCCAAATGCAAGTTTACTTACAATGATTAAATATCCATTTCGCCCTATAATGAACAACAACAAAATAAATGAATCGGAAGGATTGATGCTAACGCATCTATGAAAGAATATTGTGCGCCAACAAAGGACACCTCGTTTGTCACCGCTCTACATACAAGAATAGCATCCCAATAAGCGCTAAAGCGCAGGCTTTTATTTTGCTTTTCCTACTTTTTATTGTAATTTTGCAACAGAATTCGAATTTTGTTATTTCCCAGTTTATGAATATTGAGAACGAAATATGCAGTTCCGTTATCCGCGTTGTGAAGGAACTTTATGGGCAAGAAGTGGCACCTTCACTCGTACAACTGCAAAAAACACGTAGTAATTTCGAAGGAAACCTCACGTTGGTGGTGTTCCCTTTCTTGAAAATATCGAAGAAAAAACCCGAAGAAACGGCGCAAGAGATGGGCGAAGCACTGCAGAAAACGTGCAAAGCCGTGGCCAAATTCAACGTGGTGAAAGGCTTTTTAAACCTCGTTGTGGCACACGAAGCATGGGTAAGTCTGCTGAACGACATCCACCTCGATGCGCATTTTGGCGAGCAACAGGCCGACAGTCATTCGCCTTTGGTGATGATTGAATACAGTTCGCCCAACACAAACAAACCCCTTCACTTAGGACATGTGCGCAATAACCTCCTGGGTTGGTCGTTAGCACAAATCATGCAAGCCAACGGAAACCGCGTGGTGAAGACCAATATCGTGAACGATCGCGGCATACACATCTGCAAATCGATGCTCGCTTGGCTCAAATATGGCGACGGAATTACACCCGAAAAGGCCGGAAAGAAGGGCGATCATCTCATCGGCGATTTCTATGTGGCCTTCGATAAGCATTACAAAGCAGAGTGCGAAGCGCTGCAAAAAGAGTATGTTGCAGCAGGCATGAGCGAAGAAGCTGCGGCAGAAAAAGCCAAAAACGAGGCGCCTTTGATGAAAGAAGCACGCCAGATGCTCGTGAAATGGGAGCAGAACGATCCCGAAATTCGCGCACTTTGGGCACGCATGAACAACTGGGTTTACGCCGGATTCGACGAAACCTACAAGGCTTTGGGCGTGGGTTTCGACAAGATTTACTACGAATCGCAAACCTATCTCGAAGGAAAGAAAAAGGTGGAAGAGGGACTTTCCAAAGGACTGTTCTTCAGAAAAGACGACAATAGCGTGTGGGCCGACCTCACAAACGAGGGCTTAGACCAGAAATTGTTGCTGCGCAGCGACGGCACTTCGGTCTACATGACGCAAGACATCGGCACGGCTGAGATGCGCTTTAAGGACTATCCCATCGACAAAATGATTTATGTGGTGGGCAATGAGCAAAACTATCACTTCCAAGTGCTGTCGATTTTGCTCGACCGATTGGGCTTCAAATGGGGCAAAGAGCTGGTGCATTTCTCCTATGGCATGGTGGAATTGCCCAACGGAAAGATGAAAAGCCGCGAAGGAACTGTGGTTGATGCCGACGAACTCATTGCGACCATGGTCAGCGATGCACGCCGAATGAGCGACGAGTTGGGCAAATTCCACGACATGAGCGAGGACGAAAAGCAACGCATTGCACGCATCGTTGGTCTCGGAGCCTTGAAATATTTCATCCTGAAAGTGGATGCACGCAAGAACATGTTGTTTAATCCCGAGGAGAGTATCGACTTCAATGGCAACACTGGGCCATTCATTCAATACACCTATGCGCGCATCCGTTCCATCCTAAGAAAGGCCGAAAGCGAGACCATCCACGTGCCTACGCAGCTTGATGCGCATGCTCCGCTGAACGAAAAAGAGATTGAGCTCATTCAAAAGATGAATGAATATGCCGCCGTCGTGGCGCAGGCCGGCAAGGATTATAGCCCCAGTGGCATCGCCAACTACTGCTATGAGCTGACAAAAGACTTCAATCAGTTCTATCATGATTATAGCATTTTGAATGCCGACACGCCCGAAGAGAAGACCACTCGCTTGGTGTTGGCGCAGAATGTAGCAAAGATTTTGAAGAACGGCATGGCGCTTTTGGGCATCGAAGTGCCCGAGAGAATGTAATCTTTCGGCACGCTTATGGCCAAAAAGTCAACCCTTTCCAACCCACCTAACTGGCGAAACGACACGGTCCTTCCACTCCCTGCCGAGGTGAAAGCCATGGCTTGGGCGGTGGATGCAGCCTGTTCGGGCAACCCAGGCCCCATGGAATACCGGGCGATTGATTTGCAAACGGGTGCCGAAGTGTTCCATTTCGGTCCCACGCATGGCACCAACAACATCGGCGAATTCTTAGCCATCGTGCACGCTTTGGCCTTGCTCGACAAGCAACACGATACTGAACGCGTCGTTTATTCGGACAGCTATAATGCCATTTTGTGGGTGCACAACAAGAAATGTAAAACCAAATTGGCACGCAATCCGCAAACCGAAGGGCTCTATCAGATTGTGGAACGTGCCGAGAAATGGCTGCAAACCCATCCCGTCACCACCCCCATTCTGAAGTGGGAAACGAAGAAATGGGGCGAAGTGCCCGCCGATTTCAGCCGAAAGAAATAGGCCATCGCCATCTATTCTATAGCTGAATCGTTCTTTGCAGCCAACACAAAACCAGAGAGAAGGGCACTAAAGCACGCACACGCTTCTCTCTTTCTTACGCCTACACCCACGCGATAGATTCCCTTCCTAATATTGAACTACCTTGATAGTAGCTTCATCGTTTCCTGCAGCACTACAATAAACATAAAGCACACGCTTCTTTTTCGTAGGGTTTGGTGTAGCAATCAGCTCCACCTTACCCATACTATAACGTGGCGTTTTTGCGGTCAGCCAATCACAAGTAACGATAATCATGGAGTCTCGCATATTATTAAAAATATTTTCTCCATTCCCATTATAATCACATATATGCATAGCGTAGAAGCTACTCGTACCATAACAATCCTTACTTCCCCCTGCTCTATCGAACTCAACCTTATGCGGTAAGCCTAAATTATGCGTAGAATCACATGCCATGCAGCATAACAATGCTGTTGTTGCCCATAAGAATTTCACTGCTTTCATATTCTATTGTCGTTTATATGTATGCACTAAGGACAAGACACTTATTCAAATATTCATTCAATTTTATTCGATTTTGTGTTGTTATTTTGATTTACACCACTGCAAAAATAATTATTTTTTATAAAAGAGCTTCGTCCTAATATCCTATTTCTTACATAAAACACAGCCTATCCTTTCATTTAAAGGCCAAAAAAGTTTTTGTAAATAGCAACTTTTTACTACTTTCGCACCGAATATTCATCCTATTTATCCATTGACATGCAAACAACCATTCAACACATCGTCACCAAAATGGCAGGGCAAGGCATGCGTTTGCTGCTCGCTCCCATCTGTTTGTTCACCGCTTGTAGCACACAAGCGCAGGAAAAAACCTTTCAACCCACCCCACACTACCAGCAACGCGTGGCCGAGTTTGACGCCCATCCTGCCGTGAAAGCCCACTCCATCGTGATGCTCGGCAACAGTTTGACCGAGAATGGCGGCGATTGGAACGCCCGATTGCACACGCAAAACGTGGTCAACTATGGCATCATTGGCGACGACACCGAAGGCATGTTGCACCGCCTGCAGCAGATAACGCCCCATCATCCGCGCGCCATCTTCCTGCTTTGTGGCGTCAACGACCTCAGCCATCAGCTTTCAGCGCAAGAGGTTTTCGACCGCGTAACGCAGCTCATCGAGACCCTTCGCCGGCAAACCCCGCAGACCACGTTCTACATCCAAAGTCTCTTGCCCATCAATGAAGACTTTCAACGTTGGAAAACGCTCAACGGAAAAACCAACGATATCCCCGCCATCAACCGCCTGTTGAAGACCTATTGCCAGGCAAAAGGCCTCACCTTTATCGACATCTACCCCCACATGGTGGAGCCCGGAACGGCAAAATTGGAACCCACCAACAGCACCGACGGTCTGCATCTGTCGAAAAAAGGCTATCAGATTTGGGCAGAAGTGTTGCGCCCCTACGCACAAAAAGAGGATAAGGCTGCCACAAAACAGCGCTAATCGCCCATAGCCGCAACACCCATCATCAGCAGATAGGCTCCAAGAAGCACATCTGCTGATGACTTTTTGATGCCATTTTGCAGCACAATCTCGCACACTTTACCACGCAATTAGCACCACTTTTCCGCACAAAACAGTCCACTTTACTCGCAGCAAAAGCCCCTTTTTCTCCTTATAAATGATGATTGTGCACAAAAAGAAAAAGCCGTAACTTTGCAGTTGCATATTAACAAAACATGGAAATGAAGTCTTCGCTCCTCCTTTTCGCCGCCATCCTCCCCTTAAAAGGGTTCGCCGAAACGGCCGATTCAACGATTGCGCAGCACCACACTTTAGAGGAAGTAGTGGTGAGAGGCTTTAAACAAGACAACTTAAGCCGAGCACCCTTGTCGGTATCCGTGGCAGGAAGCACCTTCTTGCAACGCAATGAGCTCAACGGCCTGCGCGACATGAGCAGCGTGTTCCCCAATCTTTTCATCGCCGATTATGGCGCACGCCAAAACACCCCCATCTACATTCGCGGCATAGGTTCAAAAACCAACGCGCCATCGGTGGGCTTATATGTCGACGGAATGCCCTATTTTGAGCGATCGGTTGTCGACATGGATATTGCCGGAATCAGCGGTATTGAGGTGCTTCGCGGTCCACAAGGCACGCTATATGGACGCAACTCGACGGGCGGACTCATCAATCTCTACACCTATTCGCCGTTGGATTATCAAAACACCATGGCCAAAATCAGCTATGGTTCGCGCAACGATTTGCGCCTCGGCGTGAACCATTATCAAAAAATTTCGTCGCGCGTGGGCATCAATGTGGCGGCCAATTACCACCACAACGATGGTTTTTTCCGCAACCTTTATACGGGAGAGAAAGCCGACAACCTGCAAAGCGCCAATGCCAAAGTGGGACTTGCCTGGCAAGCCACGCCGCTTTGGACGATGCGTCTCAGTGCACTTTTCGATCATTCCACGCAGGGTGGCTACCCATACGGCCACTATCATGCAACCGATAACACCGCCGATGCCGTGAATTACAACCGCCCTGGCTACTATCGTCGCAATCTTTTCACGGCAGGAATGAATTGGCTCTACAAAGGAAATGCAGTGCATTTCAACAGCCAGACATCGGTTCAGCTGAGTAAAGACAAGCAACAGATTGACCAAGATTTCACACCGCGCGACCTATTCTTCACGATAACGGGCTTGAAACAAACGCTCGTGAGCCAGGAGTTCACGTTGCGTTCGGCCGAAGACAACAGCCGCTACCACTGGATGGTGGGCGCATTTGGCTTCTATCAACGGCTCAACAACGCCATTGAGACGCAATTCTTCACCCCCAATTATGCCACACCTAAGTTTTATCATACCCCCACTTGGGGCGGCGCTTTCTACCATCAGTCGGCCTATGACCTAACAAAAACGTTGCGCGTGGCGGTGGGTTTGCGCTATGATTACGAGCGTGTGGCGCAAGATTATGAAGCCAACAAATACACGTTGACCACGGGATGGAGCAGCCTTGTGCGCACGGCGACGTTCAACGACCACACGCATTTCAGCCAAATCACGCCGAAATTCACCGTCAGCCAGCAACTGAGTACCGACAAAATGGTCTATGCCTCGGTGGCAAGAGGCTACAAAGCAGGTGGTTACAACGTCACCTCGACCACCACAACGCTGCCGGCTTACGAGCCAGAATACAACTGGAACTACGAGATTGGTGCCAAGTTGGCCTTCCTACAGGGCAGACTTCAAACCGAGATGAGTCTGTTTTACATCGATTGGAAGCATCAACAAGTCACCACAACCGTGCCGGGATTGGGCAACATCATCAACAATGCGGGCCATTCTGACAGCAAAGGTTTTGAGCTTTCGGCCACCTATCGCCCCCTCATGGGCTTAGAATTGCAAGCCAATTACGGCTACACCTACGCTCGATTTCTGCGCTACGAGAAGAGCGCCACAGTGCATTTCACGGGCAACATGCTGCCCATGGTACCCCGACAGACCATGGCTTTCGCGGCCAACTACACCCTATTCCACGTCATGGGCTTAGACAAACTCATGCTGAATGCCGCACTCACGGGTACGGGAAAGATTTATTGGACCGAGGATAACCAACTGAAACAGCCATCTTATGCGCTGCTCAACCTGAAGATTGCAGCCACGAAAGGGCGCTTTACGTGGGAACTTTGGAGCAAAAACACCACCAACGCGCATTACATGAGCTATGCGTTTGCCTCGTCTGCCCTGTATGCTCAGCGCGGAAAACCCTTCATGATGGGCACTTCTATCCTCTTTAAACTCAACCCATAACAATGGAACAGCAAGAAGAAATGAGCGAACATTCCTCACAGAAAGCGGGCTACCTGTCCACTTTCTTCAGTCTTTATCTGGCCCAAGCCGTGCCGATGAGCTTCTTTACCACGGCACTTCAAGTCATTTTACGCGAGCAAGCGGTTCCCCTTTCGCTCATTGGTTTGCTGCAAATCGTGAAACTTCCGTGGATTTTAAAGGTGTTTTGGTCGCCCGCTATCGACCGACATTGCCAAACGGTTGGAGATTATAAACGCACGATTATCGGTGCAGAAATCGTGTATGCCCTGTTGATTTTGGTGACAAGCCTCTTCGATTTGCACACCATTCTGCCCCTCTCCTTCCACCTGCTCATCGTGCTTATCCTTCTTGCTTTGGCCGCTTCGGCCACACAAGACATCGCTACCGACGCCTTGGCCATACGCACTTCGGCACCTCATCAACGCGGATTGCTCAACAGCATGCAGTCGATGGGCAGCTTTGGTGGCAGTCTTTTGGGCAGCGGAGTGCTCTTGATGGTGCTCCATTCTTATGGTTGGAACCGCGTAACCCAGTGCTTAAGTCTGTTTGTTCTCATCGCCATGGTGCCGCTATGGCTGCATAAAAAGCTCCGGTTTCAGCAAGAACGGCCGGCCAAACAGCGGGCTACTTGGAGTGACTTCGGGCACTTTTTCACCCAAAAAGGCATCAGCCGGCAACTCATTTTCCTCGTGCTCTACTACACAGGCATCATCGGTATCATGTCGATGCTCAAACCGTTTATGGTCGATTTGGGCTACTCGATGAAAGAAATTGGCTTCCTTTGCGGCATAGTGGGCATTGGTTCGGCCTTCATCATGGCCTATCCTGCGGGGTTGTTGGTGCGCCGTTGGGGGGTAAAACGCATGCGCATCGTCTTTGCTTTCGTGATGTTTTTGGCCACCCTTGCCTTCGTTTGGCTCGCCATGAACCGCCCTTCTACCCCCGTGTTAACCGCTGCTATCATCGTGCTTTGGGGCAGTTACGGCATGGGAACAGTGGTGGTTTACACCTCATCAATGCAACATGTGCGCACAGGACGTGAAGGAACCGACTTCACGATCCAAACGGTTATCACCCATCTCATGGGCATTCTCATTGCCATCGTGGCCGGTTTAATAGCCCATTGCGTGGGCTACACGGGCATGTTTGCCGTGCAGAGTGGCATCGCTTTGGGCTCTTTTCTCTACACGTTGCACCTGTATAAAACAGCAAAACAACAATGAACGAAACGCTTTTCAAGAAATATAATGTGCCCGTTCCACGCTATACGAGCTATCCTACGGCCAATGAATTTGAGCCTTTCGATGCCCATCGCTATATAGAAGCCGTTGAAACGTCGAACGATGCCGCAGCCGACAACATCTCTTTCTATATCCATGTGCCTTTTTGCAGGCATCTTTGCCACTATTGTGGCTGCAATTCGGTGGCCATGGCACAGCCCAAACGCATTGAAGAATATTTTGAAACGCTGCACCAAGAGATTGACTTGCTGCTGCCTCATCTGCGAAAAGACCGTCGCATCAGTCAGATTCATTATGGCGGGGGCAGCCCTTCTTCCATGCCGTTGCCGCTCATTCGTGGCATCAACGAGCACCTGTTGTCGTCCTTTTCAACCATCGACAAACCCGAAATTGCCATCGAATGCCACCCTGGTTATCTCGAATCCAACGATTGGCAATACTTGTTGGGCAGCGGATTTAACCGCTTTAGCCTCGGCATTCAGGATTTTAACACCGACGTTCTGCGCACGGTGAACCGGCGACCGAGCCTGCTTCCTGTGGCCGACATCATGGAAATTCTGCGCAAAGGCGGTGCAAAAGTCAACTTCGACTTTATCTATGGCCTGCCAAAACAAACCACAACGGAGTTTGTTTCGACCATCCAAACGGCCATTTCGCTGCATCCCAATCGCTTAGTAACGTTCAGTTACGCCCACCTTCCAAGTCTTTTCAAGCGGCAAATGATTTTGGAAAAGGTGGGACTTCCACTGCAAACTGAGAAGTTAAAGATGTTTGAAGAGGCCTCAAAAATGCTGCAATCGGCAGGCTATGTGCCCATCGGTATGGACCATTTCGTGCTGCCCGACGACGATTTGAATGTGGCTTTGCAGCACCACACCCTGCATCGTAACTTCCAAGGCTATTGCCCTCGCCGCATCACCGCGCAGGTTTACGCCTTCGGTGTGTCGGGCATCAGCCAGTTGGATGCCGCCTATGCGCAGAACATCAAGGACATTTCGGCCTACATGGCACAAGTGAATGCCGGCCAAATGCCCATCCAACGGGGCTACGCCTTAGCACCTTGGCAGCGCATTACACGGGAAGTGATTGAATGTATCATGTGCAACAACGCCATCAACTGGCACGACATGGCGCAGCGTTTGCATGTTTCGGTCAGCGAAATCAAGCAGACTATCCACTATAACGAAGCCGAATTGCAGACCCTGCAAGCCGATGGTTTGATTGCTTTCGATGCCGATTCGGTGGAAATCACACCCGATGGACTGCCCTTTGTGCGCAATGTGGCAGCCGCTTTCGACCCGATGATGCGCCATAACCATCGGCTTTTTTCCAAACCTGTCTAACATTTTTATGTTTAAAACAATGCAAAACGAGAAGCAATCCCCAATAGATGCTGTCGTCATCGGTGCCGGACTCACTGGCTTAACCACCGCGCACACGCTCAAAAAACGTGGCAAGTCGGTCATAGTGGTGGAGAAAAAGAATCGCATTGGTGGCCAAATTCAAACCTACCAGCAAGGCGATTTCACCTTTGAGAGTGGTCCAAACACGGGCGTTGTGAGCTATCCTGAGGTGGCAGAGCTATTTCAAGACCTCGAAAAGTGGGGGTGTCAGCTCGAAGAAGCGCACGAAGAAGCGCGGCAACGTTGGATTTGGAAGGGCACGAAATTTCATGCTTTACCCGCTAATCCCATAGCCGCTTTGCGCACACCGCTCTTCACTTGGCGCGACAAATGGGGCATTTTGTGCGAACCATTCCGCCCGAAAGGAACTAATCCCAATGAGGATGTAGCGACAATGGTGGTGAGACGATTGGGAAAAAGCTATTTAGATTATGCTGTAGACCCTTTCATTTCGGGCGTCTATGCAGGCGATCCCCACACGCTAATCACGCGGTTTGCCCTGCCAAAGCTTTATAACTTAGAGCAAAACTATGGCAGTTTCATTCGTGGCGCCATCGCTAAAAGCAAAGAAAAGAAAAGCCATCGCGACCGATTGGCCACGAAAAAGGTGTTTTCTGCAGTAGGAGGATTGCAGCATTTGGTCGATGCTTTGGCACAATCCGTAGGTCATGAGCACATCATCTTGCAGGCAAACAACGTGATTATAACGCCCGTTGATGGCCAATGGCAGGTGGATTACACCACCACAGCAGGCGAAAAGATGAGTCTTCGCTGCCGAAAAGTCATCACAACAGTAGGGGCTTACGCGCTGAAAACTATGCTTCCGTTTGTTAAAGACAGCAACATGGCACCGATTTCTGCGCTGCGTTATGCGCCTATCGTGCAGGCCAGTGTGGGCTTTTCGGATGCACATGGCATTGAAAATAAGGCTTTTGGTGGGCTTATTCCTTCGTGCGAACGGCAACAGCTCTTGGGCATTCTCTTTCCTTCAGCTTGTTTTTCGCAGCGTTGTCCGGCGCAAGGTGCCCTCTTTTCGTTCTTCCTTGGAGGGTTGAAACACGCCGAAATGTTGGATAAAACCGACGATGAACTGCGCAAAATCATCATGAAAGCCTTGCCCATGATGCTCGGTTTTCCCCATGATGTGCAGCCCGATAGGATACAATTCTTCCGCCATAAGCACGCCATTCCTCAGTATGAGCTATCAAGTGGCGACCGTTTTGCCGCCGTAGCGCGCATAGAACAGGCGCATCCAGGCCTTGTTATTGGCGGTAATCTGCGCGATGGCATCGGCATGGCCGACCGCATTCGCCAAGGTGTTGCCATGGGTATGCAAGACGATTAAGCAGATTTTGCAGCATCATTCCCCACGAAAAAGCCCAAAAGGCATGCCACAAAAATGAAAAAAGGCGCATGCTCCATTACGGAGTATGCGCCTTACTATTGTATGACTAAAACCTTTCCTTAAAAAAAACTCATTCCATTGCGACCAACTTGTGAATGGGACTCATGCTAAATTCATACTCCATATCGCCATAATGAATGCGATAAGGCTCCAAAGGAAGCAGTCCCCAACTGTTTGTTCCGCCCAAACCTGCCTGACGATAATCAATGCAAACGTTGGTATAGGGCGATTTTTTCACCTGATAACTGTGGCGCTGATGCTTCTCAAGTCCCTCATCAAGGTCGTCAATAGCATAGTGAAGTGCCGACATACCAAACGATTTTGCGTGGGGAATGAAGCGCAAGCCGACGCCATTGGCATTGGTTTGATCCCACCATTGCACATCTTGTTTGCTGCCAGTTTCCTGTGGTCGGATGTAAGGATAGAACTGATTGTCGGCCGTTTGGCTGTAAATGCCGATGCGTTCTGACTGCTTTCGGTCGCTATAATTCTCAATAGGACCGCGCCCGAAATACTGAATATTGCCCATTTCGTAAGGCATTTGCAGTACCATACCAAAGCGAAGCATGTCGCTTACCTTGGCTGTTGGGTCGGTCTTCATCGCCATGTTGACAACGATTGTACCATCCTTTTGCAAACGATAGGTGAGCGAAAGTTTAGCTTTCACTGCCGGCATATCGTAGGAAGCCATCACGATGGCACCTTCTTTTGTGTCCTTTCCTTTCACAATGCCTGGCGTAATGCTTTCCAATTTCAATTCGGGATGATGCCAAGCGGCCATCTTCTGGGGTGCACCAAAGCCCATATCGTTGTCGGTTACGGCGCGCCAGAAGTTGGGTTTCAGCGCACCTTGATCGCCAATGAAATTCGTTCCATCGACAACATACTGCGTCATCCAACCCGTTTGTGCATCGAAGGCCACGCGGACATTGCCACCTTGCAACACAATTTGGCTTGGTGTGCGCTGCAATTTATACTTGATGCCCTCAGCATTGGTCAGCGTTGATGGCGTGTAGTGATGCGGAAGTTCAAATTGTTGATGCGCCATCGAAAGGCCTTTCTCTAACAAAGGCTCGGCTGTTTTGAGCTGATAATCGACATTCAGATAGGCAAAATGGTCGCGTTGTGCGTCGATAGGCAACTGAATTTCAGCGGTTTGTTGTGGCAAAACATCTAAGTTCTCCACCACACCCTGCTTGCATTCGTTACCATCAGCACCCAAAGCGGCCCACACTAAACGGTAGTTACTGAGGTCACGGAAGAAATATTCGTTCTTAATTTGCAGTTTCCCATGCTCCAAGTCTACGGGCGTTGTCCATATATTCTGGTGCTGATAGGCCACTTCATACGCATGAGGATTGTACTGACGATCGGGACCTATGATGCCATTGCAGTTGAAATTGTTATCCGAAGGGTCATAGTTGTTGTAATCACCACCATAACAATATTCCTCTTGCTGACCTGTTCCGGGCATCAACGAAGCTGCCTTTTGCTCATAATCAGCCAGTGTTCGCTCGGCTTTAAACTGCGGATGCTTGTGCAATCCTTGGTCAACAAAGTCCCAAATGAAGCCCCCTTGGTAGATGGGATATTTGCGAACAAGCTGCCAATATTCAGCTAAGTTACCGCTTGAGTTACCCATGGTGTGGTTGTATTCGCACGGAATCAACGGCATGTCACTCTTGGGATCTTTTGCATATTGCTCACACTTTTCCACCGGATAGTACATCGGACACATGATATCTGTGGCCTTTCCGCCCCCCCAAAGTGCCTGTTCATACTGCACAGGGCGTGATGGATCGAACTGCTTTACCCACTGATAAGCCTTCACAAAGTGGTCACAATTCTTGCTTTCATTGCCCAAACTCCAAATAATGATGCTGGGATGATTGAAGTGCATGCGCACATTGTGCTGGTTTCTTTGCATGATGGGCAGCGCAAACAACGGATTTAACAGCTTCGAATCAGGGCCATATTGGAAGCCATGGCTCTCTTGATTGGCCTCGGAGACAACATACAATCCGTATTCATCGCACAGCTCATACCACCGCGGATCATCGGGATAATGGCACGTTCTAACGGCATTGATGTTGAGCTTCTTCATGATTTTAATGTCCTGAATCATGCGCTCGAGGGTCACAACATAGCCACCATCGGGATCCATCTCGTGCCGATTGGCACCTTTGATGAGCACAGGTTGGCCATTAACCAGCAGCTGTCGGTCTTTGATTTCCACCTTGCGGAACCCTATTTTCTGCGTGATAACCTCCTTCACCTGCCGTTTTTGGTCTTTCACCGTCGCCACAAGCGTATATAAATAAGGTGTCTCTGCCGTCCATTTCTTCACGTTACGCAACACAAAATGTGCATTTCCCTGCGTGCGTTTGTTAAAGTTCGACTCGCTTTTCACCAAGCGTATGCCCTCAGCATTGAGCAATTCGAAGTCGATAATGGGATTACCTTTCACGGTCATTGCCACCACAGCGTCACCATCTTGATAGTTGTTAATGAGGTCGGGCGTGATGCGAATGTCTTCAACATGCACGTTTTTGTCGCGCGAATAGAGATAACACTCGCGCGCAACACCACTCAATCGCCAGAAATCTTGGTCCTCACTATAAGTGCCATCACACCATCTAAAGGTTTGGAAAGCAATGAGATTTTCTCCGGGTTTGAGGTATTTTGTAAGGTCAAATTCGGCCGCTACCTTGCTATCTTCGGTGTAACCGACAAACGAACCATTCACCCACAGATACATATTCGAGGTGACTGAGCCGAAATGGGCTATCACTTGGCGTCCGTTCCAAGCAGCCGGTAGTGTAAAAGTGCGGCGATAACTGCCCACATGATTATTCACTTCGGGCACCTCGGGCGGATTATCTTTGAAATGACCCCGCCATGGAAAGCCCACATTCAGATAGATAGGCTCGCCATAACCATTCAACTCCCAGCAGCCGGGAACCATTATATTGCCCCAAGTGGCATCGTTAAAGGTGGGCGAAAAGAAATTGGTGGGACGCTGATTGGCATCTTTCACCCAATTAAATTTCCATTTCCCTTCTAATGAAAGATAGTTAGCCGACTGTTGCTTTTGGTTCTGTAACGCCTTTTGTTCCGACTCAAAAGCAAAGAAATGTGTATGTGGCGTGAAACGATTAATGTCATTCACCTTCAAATCATGCCACTCGGTGAACGTGGGTTGCTGTGCGAAAGCGGTTGAAACCGACGCACTGCCCAACAGGATTGCAAATAGATACTTCTGCATGCACAAATAGATTTAATGCAAATGATAATAGGTTAGAATGGGACAAAGATAGGCAAAAAAGACCCATGTCCCAATAATAATTTGTGAAATAAACAAAAAAGGTAACGGGGGATGAACCACCTTGCTGCATGGGCGCGCCGTTTGTGACGCCACTTGCAACACAAAAAAAGGGCTTTCGATGCTCCTTTGCCCATCAGCACTGCGGCAGAAATGCCACAAAGCTCATCACAGCAAGCATCAAAAGCCCCCTGAAAACCAATATTCTTTTATTTCAGTTTTGTATAACCATAGCGAGCTGTGCAACCCAATTCTTCTTCAATGCGAATCAATTGGTTGTATTTCGCCATACGGTCAGTGCGGCTCATCGAACCGGTCTTAATCTGTCCAGAGTTGGTTGCAACGGCAATGTCGGCGATAGTGGTATCTTCTGTTTCGCCCGAGCGGTGAGAAGTTACCGTGGTATAGCCGTGACGGTGTGCCATTTCGATAGCTTCGAGGGTCTCGGTGAGCGAACCAATCTGATTTACCTTAATCAAAATAGCGTTACCGGCACCCATCTTGATACCCTTTTCGAGGAACTTCACGTTGGTAACGAAGAGGTCATCGCCCACCAACTGGCAGCGATCGCCAATCTTTGCAGTGAGTTTCACCCAGTTTTCCCAGTCGTTTTCGTCCAAACCGTCCTCAATAGAATCGATAGGATATTTGGTAATCAACTGCTCCAAGTAAGCAATCTGCTCGTCGGCTGTGAGCTTCTTCCCGTGGGGATCCTTAGGCATACCGTTCTTCAACTGACGATAGTCGTAGAACCATTGACCATTCTCTTGCACTGCAAATTCAGAAGCTGCGCAGTCCATTGCAATCTTAACGTCTTTGCCGGGCTCGTAACCTGCGTCCTTAATCGACTTGATGATAGAATCCAAAGCATCTTCAATGCCATCAAATTTAGGTGCAAAACCACCTTCATCACCTACAGCTGTCGACAAACCACGTGCTTTAAGGTTCTTTGCCAAAGCGTGGAACACCTCAGCACCCATGCGGATAGCTTCCTTTTCTGATGATGCTCCAACGGGACGAATCATAAACTCTTGGAAAGCAATCGGTGCATCACTGTGGGCACCACCATTGATAATGTTCATCATTGGAACAGGCAACACATAGGTATTAGCACCGCCAATGTAACGATACAAGGGGATATTCAAAGCCTTTGCAGCCGTTTGTGCCACAGCCAAGCTAACACCAAGGATGGCATTTGCACCGAGTTTGCTCTTGGTTGGCGTGCCATCCAATGCCAACATCTGGTAGTCGATGGCGCGTTGTTCCAACACACATTTGCCTTTCAATGCAGGAGCAATGATGTTGTTTACATTCTCAACAGCTTTCAAAACGCCCTTGCCGCCGAAACGATTCTTGTCGCCATCGCGCAATTCCAAGGCCTCGTTCTCACCGGTAGACGCACCAGAAGGAACGCTTGCACGACCCATTACACCATTTTCCAAGGTCACTTCTACCTCAACAGTAGGGTTGCCTCTCGAATCAAGAATCTCTCTTGCATGAACTTTTTCAATTTTCATAAATCTATTTTTATTAATGTTCAACATTTAATGCCACAAAGATAACAATTTTTTGGTGGATAAACAATACTTCTATTTAATGCTTTGCACATTTTTTTGTAAGTTTAAACCTACGCCCCGTTCCATCGCCTTATTTTTCTTCTCTGCGCCCTTTAGAAAGCCCCTTGTCATGGGCTTTCCAGCCATTTGGCAGCCATGCCCCATCATTTTGCGCCACTTTGCCCGGCAATGTGGCGCACTTTACCGCGTAAAACAGCACACTTTGCGCCACAATAGCATAGCAATTAGTAGACCGAAGCGACTTTCCACGTGCGCATTGGCCATCACCTGCCGCCTTGTTGTCCGTCGAAAGCCTGTTCAAAAGGACTACCGTTCTGTGACAAACCCTATCCTCATGGGCGCGAAAGAGAAGTGCCGAGCCGCCGAAAATCCCATCACGGCAGGGGAATTGCGGCAAAGAAAAACAGACGTTTTGCAACTTTATCTCCTTTTCCTGACATCAAACAAAAAGAAAAAACCGCCAAAATGATGCTTATTTCCAAGATTTATCTTACCTTTGCTGTCACAACCTCGAATTAATATGTAATGAGAAAAATCGTTCTTCTCCTCGTCATAGGCTTCTGTTGCGGCGCAATGTGGGCCGCAGACGGCAACGATGTGCGCACGGGAGCCGACCAAACGGCGCGCTATCTGCCCCTGCTCAAAGGCAAAAAGGTGATGCTCTTTGCCAACCACACGAGCTGCGTTGGCCAGCAACATCTGTTGGATGTGCTGCTCGGACACAGCATTAAGGTCGTGGGGGTGTTAGCCCCCGAACACGGATTTCGCGGCACTGCCGATGCCGGTGAGCATGTAAACGACGGCGTAGACGCGCAAACGGGTATCAAAATCTATTCGCTTTACAAAGGAACGAGCGGCAAACCCGACCCTAATGTGATGAAAAAAGCCGACATTTTGGTAATTGACATTCAAGATGTGGGCTTGCGATTTTACACCTATTATATAGCCATGCTGCGGCTGATGCAGGTGTGTGCCGACACGAGCACGCCCGTATTGCTGCTCGATCGCCCCAATCCTAACGGATTTTATGTGGATGGTCCGGTGTTAGAGGCATCGCATTTCTCGGGTGTTGGTGCGCTGCCTATCCCCGTGGTGCATGGCCTTACGCTCGGCGAATTGGCGCGTATGATCAACGGTGAAGGCTGGTTGGGCGGCAAGAAGCGGTGCAAGCTCACCGTCATCCCCTGCGAAAACTATACCCATGCCACACGCTATCGCCTGCCGATTGCCCCCTCTCCCAACCTACCCAACATGCAATCCGTCTACCTTTACCCCGCCATTTGCCTCTTCGAAGGCACGTGTGTGAGCTTAGGTCGCGGCACTTCGCTGCCCTTTCAGCAATATGGGCATCCGCAAATGGTGGGCTATAGTCACAGTTTCACGCCCCGAAGTGTGCCGGGAGCCAAGCATCCGCCGTTGGAAAATGAGCGTTGTTGGGGCATAGACCTCAGCCAACTGCCCGAAGACAGCGTGCAGAAAGCGGGCTTCGACCTATCGTATGTCATCAACGCCTACCGCAATTTAAACCGTGGAGACGCTTTCTTTACCTCGTTTTTTGAGAAGTTAGTGGGCGTCGATTACGTGCGCACCATGATTGAAGAGGGGTGCAGTGTAGCCGAAATCAAGGCGATGTGGCACGACGATGTCGAACGCTTTAAGCAACAACGCCGCCCCTATCTGCTCTATCCTAACTCGTAAATACAACAAAAAATCATGACACCTATACTGATCTTAACAACTGTTTTTCTCTACTTCGCCTTTCTTTTGTACATTTCTTTCCGTGCAAAAAGGAATGCTTCCAACGCTGCTTTCTTCTCGGGCAACCGGCAATCGCGCTGGTATGTGGTGGCCTTTGCCATGATAGGTGCCAGCATTTCGGGCGTCACTTTTGTGTCGGTGCCGGGCATGGTGGCGCAAAGTGGCTTCGGTTATCTGCAACTGATGTTGGGTTTTATCGTGGGACAGTGCATCATCGCCTATGTGCTTGTGCCGCTGTTTTATCGCATTGGGCTCACTTCGGTCTATGAATATCTGCAAAATCGCTTTGGTAAAACGTCCTATGTCACAGGCGCTTGGTTCTTCTTCCTATCCAAAATGCTCGGTGCAGCGGTGCGTTTATTCTTGGTTTGCGCCACCCTTCAGCTCCTGGCTTTCGGGCCTTTGGGCATCCCTTTCGCCTGCAATGTGGCGGTATCGGTGTTCTTTGTGTGGCTCTATACGCACGAAGGCGGTGTGAAATCGGTGCTTTGGGCCGACACAATGAAGACTTGTTGCCTGATAGCAGCAGTGGTTTTGTGTATTTTTTTCATTGCAAATAGTATGGACTTAAGTTTTTCTGTCCTACTAAAAAATATTACATCGAGCCCCATGAGCCATGCCTTTCACTTCGAAGATGTGAACGACAAACAATATTTCTGGAAGCAATTCTTAGCCGGCATCTTCACGATGATTGCCACAACGGGCTTGGATCAGGACATGATGCAACGCAATTTGAGTTGCAAAAACAGTAGGGAGTCGCAAAAAAACATGCTGCTGAGCATTGTGTTGCAGCTGATTGTGGTGAGTGCTTTCCTGATGTTGGGCGTGCTACTCTATCAGTTTGCTGCGGCCAAAGGCATCGAAGCCACGGGCGACAAGCTCTTCCCTGCGGTGGCAACGGGTGGCTATCTGCCCCTTGTGGTGGGCTTTTTGTTCATCATTGGCTTGGTGGCTTCGGCCTATAATGCGGCAGGATCGGCCTTAACCGCCCTCACAACCTCGTTCACTTTAGACGTGTTGGGCCGCAAAAGCGACGACGAACAACAGACCACCCGCACGCGAAAAGGGGTGCATATCGGTATGGCTGTCACGATGATGGTGGTGATTTTGGTGTTCAACGTGTTCAACAACACCAGCGTAGTCGACGCGGTCTACACCTTAGCCAGCTACACCTATGGCCCCATTCTCGGCCTCTTTGCCTTCGGCTTGCTCACCCATCGTGCCGTCAACGACCGCTATATTCCGCTTGTTGCCATCGCTTCGCCGCTGCTTTGCTACTTCATTGACTGCCATTCGGCGCAGTGGTTCAACGGCTATCGCTTCAGCTATGAGCTGTTGTTGATGAATGCTTTGTTCACCTTCATCGGCCTTTGTCTGCTCATTAAAAAAGGAACGCGCGCATGAAACATTTTTATTTACATTCTTTACGCTGTGCCGTCGTCCTCGCAGGGCTGTTGTTTGGCTTCGCCATGTCGGCACAAAACATTGAGAAAACCACCCCCGAAGCAGTGGGATTGGATGCCCATCGGCTGCAACAAGCAGATGCTTGCATTGATAAAGCCATCAGAGAAGGTCGCACGCCTGGTGCCGTTTTGGCCGTCGTGCGCCACGGAAAGATAGGCTATCTCAAGGCTTATGGCCAACGACAAACGCTGCCTTCACCCCTACCGATGACCGAAAATACCATCTTTGACATGGCTTCGTGCACCAAATCGATGGCTACAACGATGGCTGTCATGCAACTGTTGGAGCAAGGAAAGCTGCGCCTGAACGACCCTGTGCAGCTGTATTTGCCCCATTTTCAGAACTGGAAAGAGGGGCAAGGCGATAGCGTTGTCATCCGCATCGTACACCTTTTGACCCACACTTCGGGTCTGCCGGCCTACGCACCGGTGGCCGATTTGCAAAAGAAGGGGCGTTTCCCGGATGCCGAACGGCAAATGAATTACATCGAAACATGCCGCAGAAACGAGAAACCAGCGTGCGACATGCAGTATAGTTGCCTGAATTTCATCACATTACAACATATCGTTGAGCAGATAACGGGACAATCCTTGCGCGACTATTGCGCCGAGCATGTGTTTCAACCCCTGCACATGCGCCACACGGATTTCATTCCTTGCGCGCCCAACAAACAGGGTTTTTGGGTGGAAACCGACAAGCCTTGCTGGATGAAACGGGGCGAAAAGGCTGACAATATCCCCCTCGCTCCCACCGAAAAGCAACCCAACGGTCAGATACTCTGCGGCATTGTGCACGACCCTTTGGCGCGGGTGATGAACGGAGGCATATCGGGTAATGCGGGTTTGTTTAGCAATGCCGAAGACATTGCGGTGCTCTGTGCCATGTTGTTGAATGGGGGTTCGTGGCAAGGGCGGCAGATATTAAGCCCTTTAACGGTTGAAAAAATGCAACAAATTCCTGCTGGTTTCGAGGCTTTCGGCCGCTGTTTAGGTTGGGACAAGTCGTCACCTTATGCCTCGAACAAAGGCGATTTGCTGAGCGATGCCGCCTTCGGCCACACGGGATATACGGGCACTTCGATTGTGATTGACCCCAAAAACGACCTCGCCATCATCCTTCTTACCAACGCAGTCCACCCCGTTGACAAAACCAATGTGGTGCGTTTGCGTGCCGAAGTGGCCAATGCCGTGGCAGGAAGCGTTACCCAATAAGCCACATCGCCCCAACCTTTTCGACAAGAAGAAAGCGAGAAGGTGGCGGGAAGTAACGACATATAGCTTGTAAGGAAAGAAGAACTGTATCAGGAAAACAAAAGAAAAAGGTTGGCTTTGCGATGCAAGGGCCAACCTTTTGTGTGGGGTTTATCGGGCAAAGACTATGGGCATAGCCCCTGACGGCCTCATCTTTCGCAGGCAATCTCAGGCACCTCTTACACCCACCCGTACCCCCTTTTGTAACCAGCTCAACCACTTTTTAGCGTCACCTCGGCCGTTGTTTGAAGCAATCTCTACCACTTTTCGTGGCAATCTCCACCATTTTTTGCGGCAATCTCCACCATTTTTCGCAGTAATCTCTACTGCTTTTTAGCGCTATCTCTATCATTTTCCAAAGGCACCTTAATGACTTGTTGCAGAGGGCACGGCTGTTTTCTGCGGCAACCTCAACAGCCTTTTGGGGAAACGAGCTATACATAATCAAAAAATGCACGTTCCATCTGTGTGGAACGTGCATTTTATAGTGATGAAATATCCTTACTTCTTCTTCTCGATATTCACCAGTTCAACGGTGAAGATGAGTGTAGAATAGGGCTTAATCTGACCTGCTTGTCGCGCACCATAAGCCAATTCTTGCGGAATGCACACCTCCCATTTGCTGCCAACGGGCATCATCGTGAGCGCTTGTGTCCATCCTTTAATCACTTCATCGCAACGGAACGTGTTGGTTTGTGGGTCGCGTCGGTAGCTGCTATCAAAGACAGTACCATCAATTAAGCGACCTTCGTATTTCACAACCACACGGTCTGAGTCCTTAGGCACAGCGCCTTTGCCTTCGACAAGCACCTTATATTGCAAACCCGAAGGAAGCGTTTTGAAGCCTTCTTTCTTGGCATTGTTGGCCAACCATGCTTCGTTCTCCTTTTTATAGGCTTCGTTTTTGCGGGCAATGGCTTGGTCACGGTGCTGCATAAAGCTCTGTGCTGCCTTGCGAGGTGTGAAGAGCAACGTGTCGTTGTGCAATGCATCGACAAATCCTTTGATGAAAGTGGCCCGCTGAATCGAATCGTTTGTGCCCTCAAGTCCTTGGCGCATGTTGGGCAAAATGCGGCTGTTCACCATCTCGGCAATCTGCATTCCGGCCGCATAAGCCTTGAAAGCCGCGTCGTTAACATGCTGTTGTGCCTCGTTGAAACCACGCAGAAAATCAGCCATTCCGGTGCTGTCTACGCCAAATTGCTGCTGCAAATAGGGCAAAAGACCCTCGGTAGCGGTCATTCCTGCCACATAACTTAGGGTGTCGTTGGGCGTTAAAAGCTGCACAGCCTCTTTCTGTTCAACCACCCCTTTCTTCTTCTTTCCCTCCTTTGCCTGTAGGGTTGCAAAGGAAACGCTCGCCAAAAAGACGAGCGTCAGCATGAATATTTTTTTCATTATTGCTGTTTATTTTCCATTCACTTTCACCAATTCAATCTTAAAGATGAGGGCAGAGAAAGGCTTAATCTGACCTTGTTCGCGCTCACCATAAGCCAGTTGCTGAGGAATATACACTTCCCATACCGAGCCGGCAGGCATGTGTACGAGAGCTTCTGTCCATCCTTTAATCACCTGATTGGCCTTCAAAGTGATGGGTTCCTTGCGTGCATAACTGCTATCGAACACCTTTCCGTCGATGGTTTTACCCTCATAGTTCACCACAACCGTAGAAGTATCCTTAGGCATTGCGCCGCTACCCTCTTTGATGACCTTATATTGTACACCCGAAGGAAGCGTCTTTACACCAGCTTTCTTGGCGTTAGCAGCCAACCATTTCTCACCGGCTGTCTTGTTAGCGCCATATTGTTGCATCATATTCTTGCTCTTAATGGCCATCATTTTAGCCTGAGCCAAGGTTTGAGCCTGCTCGATTGTCATCTTCACAGCACCCGTCTTGCCCGTTGTTCCGGCAATGAAACCAGCCATAAAGTTCTTCAAAGAGATGCTCTTTGTAGAGTCTTGACCATAGACTTCGGTATTGATTCCCTTAATCATTTGGTTAGAAATCTGCTGACCTATCTGTATACCAGCATAATAAGCGGCACGCTTCTTGTCGTCACCTGCATTAGCACCATCGTTCAAACCCTTGATAAAATCGTCCATATAGGTGGTGTCGATTTGCATTCTCTCAACTAAGAAGTTCTTCAAACCTTGTGTTTGAGCCATTCCCATTGCGTAACTCATGGAGTCAACATCACTCTTTAAGTCGGCTTTAGGAGTTGAATTTCCGCACGAAGCGAATGTTAAAGCCATGCCAAACATGGCAGCTGCGAAAGCAATTTTTTTCATTTTGATGATTATTTTTATTTTACTGCTACTAATTCTACATCGAAAATCAAGGCGGCATAAGGCGGAATCGAGGCACCGGCGCCACGCTCTCCGTAGGCCAACTGATAGGGAATGAAGAAACGATACTTTGCTCCTTCGTGCATGAGTTGCAGCCCTTCGGTCCAACCTGCAATCACTTGATTGAGTGGGAACGTGGCCGTTTGTCCACGATCGTAGGACGAATCGAACTTTGTTCCATCGATTAACGTGCCTTCATAATGGCATTCCACCTGGTCGGTAGCCTTGGGTTGCTTGCCATTTCCGTCGCGAAGCACCTGGTATTGCAAGCCCGAAGCGGTGGTTTTCACCCCCTCTTTCTTTGCATTCCCGGCCAAGAACTGCTCGCCTTCGGCCTTTGCTGCCTTGCCTTTCTCGGCATTTGCAGCCTGTTGCAGGGCCTCTTGTTCGGCAAAAAACTGCTGCACCATCTGCTGTGCTTCAGCCTCTTTCATCTTCAACTCGCCGCCAGTCATCACATCTTTGATGGCTTGTGCGAAGTCATCTATGTTGAGCCCCTCAGCATTCATTTGCAATAATTGGTGCCCAATGCCCAAACCCAGGGCGTAACTTAATTGATCCATCTGCGTAATATCGCTTTGCTGATTAATGTTTTACATTTAAATTTCAGCTGCAAAGATAGCAGAATAAAACAGAATTCAAAAGAAACAACACCTTAATTTTATTAAAAAAGGCACACCATCCGCGTTTTTTCGTTATATTTGTGGTCAGCCTGTTGGAACCCACCTGACTGCTGTTCCACGGCAAAGCAAAACAAAACAACATTCAAATGATGAAACATCTTGTGTTTTTAACGGGTGCAGGCATGTCGGTTGAGAGTGGTTTTAAGACCTTTCGCGGCAGTGATGGCCTGTGGGAAAACTATCCTGTGGAGCAGATTGCAACCCATGAAGGGTGGGAACGTGACCCCGAATTGGTAACGAATTTCTACAACATGCTGCGCAAAAAGCTATGGACGGCCGTGCCCAACGAGGGACATCGCCTCATTGCAACGCTGCAAAACGACTACGAAGTGACGGTCATCACGCAGAATGTAGACAATCTTCACGAGCGGGCGGGCAGCAAAAAGGTGATTCATCTGCATGGCGAATTGGCCAAAGTGTGCTCGAGTCGCGACCCTTACAACGCCCAATGTATCGAGGAACTGACCCCCGGAAACAGCGATGTGGTGCCGGGTTCGCGTGCCAAGGACGGCAGTTTGCTGCGCCCCTTCATCGTGTTTTTCGGCGAAAGTGTGCCGATGATTGAGCCGGCCATCGCCGAAACGCAGCGTGCCGACCTCTTCATTGTCATCGGAACGAGCCTCAATGTCTACCCGGCAGCAGGTCTTTTGCACTATTGTTCGCCCCAAACGCCCATCGTGCTCATCGATCCTAACCCAGTAAACACAACTCACAACCGACCCATTACCACGCTAAAGATGGGAGCAAGCGAAGGCATGCGCACCCTGATAGCGCAGCATCTGGCACAGCTGTTGGCTTAGTTTCTGAGGCCTTTCACGCCCACCAAGAACGCTTTTGCCGAACCAAAGCGCAGGAAAAGGTCTAATCGCACGGGCACATGGTTGGCATCATCGGTGACATAGAAGTCGACAATGCGCTTGTATTTGCCGTCCTGCAACTCTAAATACGATAACCGTAAACAGTTATATTTCACGTCGTTGTCGCCCGTCACCGTGGTTTTTCCTTCGAAACGCAGTTGTGCCGGCTTGCGATCATCGCCGTCAACGATGGGGAAATTCACGACATATCCCGCTTTCCAGTTGGCAGGATTGAACGAACGTGCCCGCAAAAAGATGCTCAACATATCGTAGACGCAGTCGTCATAGCTGTGTTTCGTCCACGAATTAGTGCCGTCGTTGTGCAACATGTGCTGCTGCACATTGCATTTTCCGCTGCCATACGTGTAAAACACCTCATCCACTGTGTAACGTTTCCCCTCGCGTGCGCCCTTGCGAAAATACAGGGGTTCAAGGTCGAGCGAGTTGTAACAGAGCAACGTGTCGCGCAACACAAACACATTGTCGACGCGGTTACTGCCGCGTGTTATCAAGCTGGCGCGATAGGCATCCTTACCTTTATAACGGCTTTGCACAATCGACATGCTGGCCGTTCCCGCCTTTACCCACACAAATTTCCAGTTGTAATAGAGGTTGTAGGACAGGAACTCGCCCGATTTAAAGGCGCTATTGCGAAACTTGCAGGGTGAGTCGCCCGCGTCATGCACGGCTGAAGATGCCGCCGTGTGCAGCATAAAACTTGACAAAGTGATGGTCATGAGACCCAAACCAACCCCGAGCAGCCACGCTGCATAGCGGGGTTTGCGAGGCGATTTATTTTTTCCTTTCTGTGTTGTCATATCCTTTTATGTTTAATCTTTTTCTTCAATTTTTCTTCGTTCTTCTTTTATGCCGACCTAAAAGCCATGCTTTTGCGGCGTAAAGACGCATGGATTGTGCGCCAAAATGGTGCAGATTGCCACCCCATTTGTATGCTTTTACTCAGGCAAAAGCATGCCCTGCGCATCGCAACCGGCAGCTTTGGGCACCGCGACTACCGCCAAAAGACGCAGCCGCCCACCCACTTAGGGTTTATATTCTATGCCCAAACTGCGGGCGCGCTCGGCATTTCGATGCTGAATGGTCTTCTGCTTGTCGGCCTTCTGCTGCGTGATGGCGGTGGGTTTCTGCGCATAAAGCGGCACGGCCGTGGGGTTCCACGTCTCGTTCACATCCCATTTCGCCTTGCATTCTATCTTCCCCGGATAATAATACACGGCCTCGGGCTGCCGCTGAGTGGCGTAATCGCCCGTGTCCCACACGCCATTATGGTTGTCATCGACAAACAAACGCAGGTAATAGGTGTCGGGAACGACATAGAAAAACTCCGCGCGGCCGTCGGCAGCCCGCGCCGTTTTCACCACCTTGTCGCTCTTGTCGAGCAGCGACACCACACAATCTTTACCCTCCATGCCGGCGAGCGTGATGAACAGCGTGCTGTATTCGTCGAGGGTTTTCACCTTAAATCCCTGTTTAAACTTTTTCGAAATGGCACCGTAGATGTCGGCAAACGCCAAACTATCGGTCTCGAAACTATACTCCTGTCCGGGCTTCCACTCGCCCAACAGCTCATAGTCGGTGCCATATTTCAGCGAGTCGGGGCGCACCAACTGCCCCAAAGCGTTGCGCCGCGCGACGGGCTTCAGTTCATAACGCGCCCGATACCACAGCGTGTCGACCTTGGTATAGAGGTGCACCTTGCTCGTGTCGATGGTGGCCAATGGCGTGTTGAAATGCAGCAACACGTTTTTATCGGGGGCGAAATCGCTCGAGATGTCGGCCTGCATCGTCACCATTTCGGGCGGATAGGCCGTCTCATAGGGTTCGTCGCGCTTTTTCTTTTTCTCCTGTTGTTTTTGCCATTGCTCAAAAGCCTTTTGCTTTTGCTTCATCCGTTGCGCATAGGTCACTTTCGACAGCACCTCCAACGTGTCGGTATGTGCCACGAGTTGGCCGAGCGAGTCGGTGCGCATGTAGGTCAATTCCATGCGCAACGTGTCTTGATTCACCAAGGCCGTGTCGCGCAACCAATAGTCGATGGTGTCGTTTTTGGCGTGGGCAATGGGGATGAAGGCGTTGTGGGCGTTGAAATTCAGCCCCTTGATGGTGGGCAAATGCTTGTCGCCATAGCTGAAATTCACCGTGAAATGGTTGGCCTCTTTGCGGTTGACGCTGAGCAGATAGCGATTGGTCTGCACCTCTTGAAAGGCCGCAAGCGCAATGTCATCGGGCAGGAAATGGGTGTAGCCCACGCGCTTGATGTCGGCAATGTGGAGCGAATCGCGCCACACGGTGTCCTGTCTGACGTCGGCTTTATAGGCAGTTTGAAGCGTGTCGTGGTTGAAAGCAATCTTCTCACTCTTTTGGTTGAACTGATAGTTGCCATCCATATCCTGCAAGGCATAGATGCGATAGGTGCCCGATTTCACGCCTTTGATGACGAAATGGCCGCGGCTGTCGGTGCGACTCACGCGCAACATGGGCAGCGTTTGAAAGGCCGAGTCGGCTAAATTAGCATATAAGCCCACCAAAATACCCTTCACCGGCTCGAGGTTTTCGGCCGCCACGACATAGCCCGACACCTGCATTGTGTCGATGGTTTCGCCGGTAGAGAAACTGTAAGTGTAGTTGCCTAAGGGGTTTCCTTCGTTGTTATCGCTGATGGCATCGCTGAAATCAATGGTGTAGGTGGTGTTGCGTTGGAGCGAGTCCAACAGCTTCACTTCAATGGTTTTACCCGTGGCTTTGATTTCGGGCATCTGTAATTGGGGTGGCGAGACAATCACTTTCTCGGTGGCATTGTCGATTTTGACAAACTCGTTGAAGTTGATTCTGATTTTACGCTGCTTCACATTGGTGCCCTGGTCAGCCGGTTCTGCACCCACAACGTGCGGCGGAGTCTCGTCATACCAGCCGCCATCGGGGTTGCCCATGCGTGCACATGCGGCCAAACAGACCACAAGCAGCACTGCAAAGAGCGCTGTGAGACTGCGCCACGGCTTGCGATATATCGAACAATTATTGGCTTTTTTCATACCTTACATTATAGAACTACTCCGCCATGAGGTTGGAATGGTCAAACGAGAGCAGCGCCTCGATGTTCTTTCGACTGTTGCTCAAGCGCGGCACTTTGTGTTGTCCACCCAATTTTCCGTTGGCTTTCATCCAGTCGTTAAACAGTCCTTTGCGCGCCACAATCACCTCTAACGGCTGCAAAGTGATGTCATGAAAGCGCTTAGCTTCGTAGTCGCTATTGAGGGTTTGCAACTGCTGGTCCAACAGTTCGGCAAAATGGGCGATGGAGTTGGGCGGCGTAGCAAACTCAATGAGCCACTGATGGCGGCATTTTGCCTGCTCATTCATAAACACGGGTGCGGCGGTATATTCGCGCACTTCGGCACCTGTTTGCGCACAAGCATAGGCCAATCCCTGCTCGGCATTGTCCATAATGAGCTCTTCGCCAAAGGCATTGATGAAATATTTGGTGCGCCCGGTGATGATAAATTTATAGGGTTGGGTGCTTGTAAAGCTCACGGTGTCGCCAATGACATAGCGCCACAGGCCGCAACTCGTGGTGATGAGCATGGCATAGTTGACGCCTGTCTGCACGCCTTCCAAGGGGATGATGGTGGGATGTTCGCTTCCAAACTCGCTCATGGGAATGAATTCGTAGAACACATCGTAGTCGACCATCAGCAAAAGGCTCTTGTCGGTGGGGTCGCTTTGTATGCCAAAGAAACCTTCACTGGCGTTGTAGGTCTCCATATAGTGCATGTTGGGGCTGGTGATGAGCTGCTCGTATTGCGAGCGATAGGGCGTGAAAGCGATACCGCCGTGAAAAAATACTTCCAAATTGGGCCACACTTCTTCCAAATGTTGCTTGCCCGAAAGTTCCATTACGCGCACCAAAACACTGAGCATCCAGCTCGGCACGCCCGAGATATTCGTGACATTTTTGTGCAGACATTCGTGGGCTATGCGGTCGCGTTTCAGTTCGAAATCGCTCAACAGTGCCGTTTGTTTCTTCGGTACCCGCACGAGATTGGCCAAGGGGTTGATATTCTCTATCAAGATAGCACTGAGGTCGCCCACCAAAGAACCTACCCGATTGTAGTTGGAAGCGTGGCTGCCGCCGAGGATAAGGCCGCGCCCATCGAAGAGTTTGCTTGTGGGATGGTTGCGCAGATAGAGGGCCACGGTGTCGAAACCGCCGGCATAATGAATATGATGTAAACCCATGTGCGACACGGGGATGAACTTGCTTTTGTCGTTAGTGGTGCCCGACGATTTGGCAAAGAAACGCACCCGACCCGGCCAAAGCACATTGCTTTCGCCATGACGCATGCGGTCGATGTCGGCTTTCAATTCTTCATAGCTGTTCACAGGCACCAACTTAGCAAAGTCATCATACGTCGCCACGCGGTTCATTTGCACCTTTCGGCCATATTCAGTGTTGGCACCTTGCGCCACCAAACGCATTAAAACATCGTGCTGCAAGGCGATTGCTGCATCATCATAACGTTCTAATTGCTTTTGGCGCGGCACGAAAACATTGCGCACAATATGGGTTAAATTCATCTTTTTTCCGTCTCAAATGAATTGCAAATTTAGCGCAATCTTTTGGAAAAAGGCCATGATTTACCAATTTTAAGAAACCCATGCACCTCCCTTTCCACCCTTTTGGCCAAAGGAAGACTGTGCTTTCATTTACACCTTATTATATATAAGCGCCTTCATGTGGCCCGTTTTACGTGGCCACTCCGCAGCAATCTTACACAATTACGACAAAAAAATTTGGATATTCCATGAATAAAACTTATCTTTGCACCACTGTTTGCGGAAATAGCTCAGTTGGTAGAGCACGACCTTGCCAAGGTCGGGGTCGCGGGTTCGAGTCCCGTTTTCCGCTCGATTTGTTAATATCTAAGGAGTAATCCGATGCCGCAATGGTGGAATTGGTAGACACGAGGGACTTAAAATCCCTTGGCCAGAAATGGCTGTGCGGGTTCGAGTCCCGCTCGCGGCACATCACTTTAAAGATGTATACATTATGAACAGAAACCTTATTCTTACGCTATCTGCCTGCGCTTTCCTCTCACTAACTTCGTGTTCGAAATTAGGTAAGTTGACGGCTGATAATTTTTCAGTCAGTCCACAGCCGTTAGAAGTGGTTGGAGGAAAGGTTCCTGCGACGATAGAAGGGCAGTTTCCCGAGAAGTTTATGAACAAAAAAGCCACGGTAACCGTTATTCCAGAGCTGCATTATGGCAACGGACAAGTGGCAAGAGGCGAAGGAACAACCTTCCAAGGCGAGAAGGTGATGGGCAACGATCGCACGATTTCTTATCGCTTAGGCGGTCGCTACACGATGAAAGCCAACTTCAACTATGTGCCCGAGATGCAGAAGAGCGACATGTATTTGGCGTTCAATGCAACCATTGGCAACAAGAAAGTGGAGATACCTGCATTGAAAGTGGGCTATGGTGTGATTGCCACCGCCGAGCTTTATCGCCGCACCATTCGTCAAGGTGGGGCCTGTTTGGCGCTCGACTCGTTCCAACGTGTGCTCAACAAGCAGCAGGAAGCCAATGTGAAGTTTCTCATTAACCAAGCCAACTTGCGCAGCAACGAGTTGAAAAACAACAGCGTGAAAGAGTTTGTTGCAATGCTGAAACGCATCAATGCCGACCGCGAAGGCTTGGCTATCAAGAATGTTGAGGTGAAAGCCTATGCTTCTCCTGATGGCGGTTACGCCTTCAACGACAAGTTAGCCAACAAGCGTCAGAACGTAAGTGAGGGCTATGTGAAGCAGCAACTCAAAGGCAACAAGATGCAAGCTGACATCGATGCGCACTACACCGCGCAAGACTGGGAGGGCTTTATGAAGCTCGTTCAGGCCAGCAACATCCAGGATAAGGACGTGATTTTGCGTGTGTTGTCGATGTATAAAGACCCACAAGAGCGCGAACAGCAAATCAGAAACATGAGCGAAGGGTTCAGAGAGTTGGCCGATGGCATTCTCCCTGAGTTGCGTCGCAGCCGTTTGATCATCAATTATCAGGTGATTGGGCGCAGCGATGAGCAGATCAAGCAGCAATATGCAGCCGACCCCACAAAGCTAAGTTTGGAAGAATTGCTCTATTTGGCAGCGTTAGAGGATCATGTTTCGACCAAAGAAGCGATTTATAAGAAGACCATTCAGTTGCATAAGAACGACTTCCGTGCCTATAACAACTTGGCCGCTTTGGCTTTAAACAAAGGTGACGAAGCCACCGCTGAGCGCTATTTGAGCCAGGCTTTGCGCTGCAACAGCAAAGCACCCGAGGCCTTTGCCAACAAAGCTTATATTGACTTGACACACGGACGCGTGGCACAAGCAGAGCAAAATCTTGCCAATGCCACCGAAGCGAATGGCTTTAACGAGATTTTAGGCGCATTGAACATCGCACGAGGCAATTATGCTAACGCCACCGAAGAGCTGTTTAACAACAACAACAGCGCGGCTTTGGCACAGTTGCTCAACAAGAACTACATGGCAGCCGAGCAGACTTTGAACGCCATTCAGCAGGGCGATGCCATGACAAGCTATCTGAAAGCCATCCTCTATGCACGTCAAGGAAAACGCGATGCTGCTCAACAAGCGCTCCAACAGGCATTGCAACAAGATGCCACTTTGCGCACCTATGCCGAAAACGACTTAGAATTGGCGAACATTCGTTAATGAAACAAGTTTACATCCTGATACTGCTCATCTTGGGTTTTGTATCGTGTAGCACCGACAAGAAGCATTTTTCCTTCGACGGTCGCTTAACGAACATCAACCAAGGTGAGTTTTATGTGTATGCCTTAGACGATGCTTCGGCGGGCTTAGACACCGTGAAGGTGGAGGCAGGGCGCTTCTCTTATGAGATGCCTTGCACCAAACCCAGTATCTTGATGTTGGTGTTTCCCAACTTTTCCGAGCAGCCTATCTTCGCCGAACCCGGCAAATCGGTTGATGTGAAGGGCGACGCTTCGCACTTAAAAGAGTTGGAAGTGACGGGAAGCAAGACCAATGAGCTGATGAATAAGTTTCGCCAGCAGATTGCAAATGCTTCACCTCCCGAGATGGAACGCTATGCCGCGCAGTTCATTGCCGACCATCCCGAGTCGCCTGTCGGGGCTTATTTAGTGACGAAATATTTCATTAAGACGCCTCGTGCCAACTACAACAAGGCACTTTCGCTCATCAACATGCTGCTCAAGGCACAGCCCGAATATCGCTATCTGCGCTTGCTGCAAGGGCAACTCAAATCGCTTGCTGCCTTAGAGAAGGGCACCTTGCCCAACTTCTCGGCACGCGACATCAACGGGAAAGCCATCGATGTGAAGGCATTGCGCACGGCTCCGGTGGCCGTTCTCTACACATGGGCCACGTGGAATTACGATTACAACATGCTGAACAGCCGCCTCAACGACAGCTATCAGCGTGCCAATGGCCAGCTGAAAGTCGTTGGATTTAACCTCGATGCAAGCCGAAGTGACTGCCGACGGAGCCTTGAAAGTCAGTCGATTGCTTGGCCCACGGTGAACGATCAGCAACTGTTCAACAGTCCAACGCTACAACTGCTCGGCCTAAACACCGTGCCCGACAACCTCGTTTTACAACGGGGACGCATCGTAGCGCATGGCCTTTCTATCGAACAACTGATGAAGAAGGTGGATGAACTGCTGCCCAAGACGGCACCTTAAACGGCAAAAGCAGTCTGCAGATGTGGCACTTCATCGCGCATTTGCTACACCTCACGCCCCTCATCTTCTACACCTAACCATTCATTCCCCCACCCAACTCCCCCTGTTCCCCACCACTCCATGTTAGTAAAAACCTATAGTGCTGCCGTTAATGGGCTCGAAGTGACCACCGTCACGGTGGAAGTGAGCCTCCATCCCGGCGTGATGTACCACCTGACCGGCTTAGGTGACAAGGCTGTTCAGGAGGGACGCGACCGCATTGCCGCAGCAATGTTGTTCTGTGGCTATAAGTTTCCGCGCGCCGACATCACCATAAACCTTGCGCCTGCCGACCTGAAAAAGGAAGGTAGTGGCTTTGATTTGCCTTTAGCCATCGCCCTTTTGGCGGCCAACGGCAACCTCCATTCCGACGTGTTAGACCACTATATGCTCGTGGGTGAGCTGAGTTTAGACGGCCATCTGCAACCCATCAAAGGCGCATTGCCCATCGCTATCCGGGCGAGAGCCGAGAAATTTAAAGGCCTCATCGTGCCCAAAGCCAACGTAAGAGAGGCCGCTGTGGTGAACAACCTCGACGTTTATGGCATGGAAACGATGGCCGACGTGCTGCAATTCCTCACCCAGCCCGACGCTTTCCAGCCCACCGTCATCGACACCTGCAAGGAGTTTTATGAGCAACAAAGTCACTTCGACTTCGATTTCAGCGATGTGAAAGGGCAAGAAAGCGTGAAACGTGCGCTCGAAGTGGCGGCGGCCGGCGGACACAACCTCATCATGTTGGGGCCTCCGGGCAGCGGAAAATCGATGATGGCCAAGCGACTTCCGTCCATTCTTCCGCCGCTAACCTTGGCCGAAAGCCTCGAGACGACGCAGATACACAGCATCGCCGGGCGCTTAGGTTCGGGCACATCGCTCATCAGTCAGCGCCCCTTCCGCGCGCCCCATCACACCATTTCCGAGGTAGCTTTGGTGGGCGGTGGCGCCAATCCCATGCCGGGTGAAATCTCATTAGCCCATCATGGCGTGCTCTTTTGCGACGAGTTGCCCGAGTTTAATAAACACACTTTAGAGGTGTTGCGGCAGCCATTGGAGGACAGAATGATAACCATCAGCCGCGCAAAATACAACATCACGTTCCCTTGTTCGTTCATGTTTGTGGCCAGCATGAACCCCTGTCCGTGCGGCTATTACGGCGATCCAACCCACCATTGCGTGTGCTCGCCGGGGCAAATTCAGCACTACATGAACAAAATCTCGGGGCCATTGCTCGACCGCATCGACATCCAATGTGAGATAACGCCCGTGCCTTTTGCCGACATCAGTCGCGCAACGCCCGGCGAACCCAGCGCCACCATCCGCGAACGGGTGATGAAGGCACGCGAAATTCAGACCCAACGCTTCAGCGCCCACAAAGCCATTCACTGCAATGCACAGATGACCGAGCGCATGATTCATCAGTATGCCGAGCCCGATGCCGCGGGAATCGAACTGCTTAAGACAGCCATGCAGCGCCTCAGTTTGAGTGCTCGTGCCTACAGTCGCATCCTCAAAGTGGCGCGCACCATCGCCGATCTCGACGCCAGTGCGCAGGTGTTGCCCCACCATCTCTCAGAAGCCATCAGCTATCGCCAGCTCGATCGGGGCGATTGGGGTGAGCGATAGTCAGACAGGCATGCCCAAAGCCAGCAACAATATCGCCCATTTTACTCCGTAATTACAACGTAAATGCGGCATAAAGTGAATGGAAAAAGTGCACTATTCATGCTATATTTGTCAGCTCTATCTCCTCAAACGAGCAATCATTCCAATCCATCGCACGGTCACGGCCGAAGCATTCATTTACCATTTTGAAACAATTCTGCCGCGACGGAACGATTGCTTTAATGAGAAGATGGTGTGTAGCCACGGCTGACCAATGAGAAAAAAGAAAACGAAGTGTTCTGCCGTGGCTGAACACTTCGTTTATTTTGTGACACTCTTTCCACCAAGGCGGAAAGCCAATTTTAAGCTATAACATGCTATTTTGAAGAGAATGCCCAACCTCAACGTCATGCACGATGCTGAAAAGTTTTTGGAAATAGGCACCACTTCGCGAAGCCCTCCCCCAGATATCGCACCAAGAAGGCAACCCATCACCCCACAATCAGCGTGGTGTTGAGCCGCACATAGGCCTCGCTGAGGTAGACAAAACCATGGAAACGGTTGTGGGCGCCCCACGAATTTTTAGCAATGAAATAGCGGTTGCCGCGGTGGTCGTGGGCCAATCCCACGAGTGCCATGGCATGATCGTCGGTGGTTTGAAGGCGCTCGAAAGCCTGTTGGCGCTGTTGTTGCGTGACGTGTTGCGTGGTGAGGACGGCCACTCCGCCGGCGAAATCGAAACCTTCTGACGACACATCGCCTTCCCAAAACACCGCTCTTCCGCCTTGCAAACGCTGCACGATGAACGCCATCAGCTTGTCGAGAGGTACATTGAGCGCACTGTCGCCCGCCACATTGTCGGGCACTTCGAGGGCAAAACGTTGGCCAAAGGGATGATGGGTGAAGCTCGTTAGCGCCTGGTATTCATCGTCGCGACACACACTTCGGGCGAACTCCTGCGGCGTATAGTCGGCGCCGAGCATATGAACCGTGGCACCAGGCAGATAGCCCAAGGCCTCATCGAGCAACCGATTGCCCTGCGCATTGAGCGAGGCAAAGTCGTGAACGGCCTGCGTGGCGCGCTGCAAACGATGGGCAAGCACGTTGAGATTGACGGGCTTGAGGGTGGAATAGCTATCATAGGGCACCACCCCATAGGCCGAAAGGAGAGCTAACAAGCGCGGTCCCATGCCCCGAAGGCGCAACGGTGCGGTGCCATGAGCAAGATAACAGCGGCGCATCTCGTCCATCATCAGCCTGCGTGCAATGTAATTTGGACTGAGATTCACCGAATCGCCCTGCATCAGGTGGTTGGTTTCGATGGTGGCCAGCATGGCATAAACCCAGCAAAGCGTGCTACGCCCCTGGTCTTTCACCGGCGTTGTTTTGAGTAACACATCAATGATGAAAGGTGATTTTTCGGCCTTTCGCTGCACCGGTCGTGTGCAAGAACTGAGCCACAGAAGCCCCATTGTGAGGCAAAAAAGAATTTTCTTCATGCCCAACAAAGTTACAAAGAAAATCAGTAATTTTGCAGCCATGAAAGGAAAAATCACGGATTACGAAGTGATGGCACCCGTGGGCTCGCGCGAAAGCCTCGCAGCTGCCATCCAAGCGGGCGCCGACTCGGTTTATTTCGGCATCGGAAAGCTCAACATGCGGTCACATTCGGCCAACCATTTTGACATCGATGACTTGCACGAAATCGCAGCCACGTGTGCCCAACATGGCATGAAGAGCTACCTGACGGTGAACACCATCATCTATGATAACGACCTGACGACGATGAAAACCATTGTCGATGCCGCCAAGGCAGCAGGCATCTCGGCCGTCATTGCCAGCGATGTGGCCGTGATGAGCTATTGCAACGAAGTGGGACAAGAGGTGCACCTGTCAACCCAACTCAATATCTCGAACATCGAATCGCTGAAGTTCTACAGCCGTTTTGCCGACGTTGTGGTGCTGGCGCGCGAACTCAATATGGAGCAGGTGAAAGCCATTCACGAGGACATTGAGCAGCAACACATTTGCGGTCCCATGGGAAATTCCATCCGCATCGAGATGTTTTGCCACGGCGCTTTGTGCATGGCGGTGAGCGGAAAATGCTACCTCAGCCTCGCCAACAGCAACCGTTCGGCCAACAGAGGCGAGTGTATTCAGATTTGTCGGCGCTCGTATGAGGTGCGAGATAAGGAGACCGGCAACGAATTAGAGGTGGACAACCAATATATTATGAGTCCGAAAGACCTGAAAACCGTGCGTTTCATCGACAAAATGATGGATGCCGGCGTGCGCGTTTTCAAAATAGAAGGTCGTGCACGTGGCCCCGAATATGTCTACACGGTGGTGAAAAGCTACAAGGAAGCCATCCGGAGTGTGCTCGAAGGCACGTTCACCGAGGCCAAGAAAGATGCGTGGGACGAGCAACTCGCCACCGTCTTTAACCGCGGTTTTTGGGATGGTTACTACCAAGGACAGACGCTCGGCGAGTGGAATAAGCACTATGGCAGTGTGGCAACCGAGAAGAAAGTGCTCATCGGTAAGGTCATCAAATACTTCTCTAAATTAGGCGTTGCCGAAATTTCCGTAGAGGCTTCCACCTTCAATCAGGGCGAAAAGCTGCTCATTACAGGGCCCACCACCGGCGTGATGTACCTGCATGCCGACGAAATTCGCTACGACCTGCAACCCGTTCCCACAGCCGAACAGGGCACACGCGTGTCGATTCCTGTGCCCGACAAGGTGCGACCGAGCGACAAACTCTATAAGCTGGTGCCCAATCCCCAAACGCTTTCAGAAAAGGAAGGGGCGTAAAAAGCTAAAATGGTTTGAGAGAGTCAGATGGACTTGAGCAACAATACAAAGCAAGAATAATAAATCACAATCAACAAAACGTAGAAGCTTCATCTCCACAGCCCACCACTCCCCTCTCTCTTTGGAGAGGTTTTGGGGGCAAGGATTTTGGAGATATAACTTTCATTTATGAGGACGATCAACGAAATACAAGACGAAGTGATTGATGAGTTCGAGGGCTTTTCAGACTGGATGGATCGCTATCAGCTGCTCATCGATTTGGGTAATGAGCTCGAAGCGCTGCCCGAACAGTATAAAACAGAAGAAAATCTCATCGACGGCTGTCAGAGTCGCGTGTGGATTCAATGCGACAACGAGGGCGGAGAATTGGTGTTCCGCGCCGACAGCGATGCGCTGATTGTGAAAGGAATCATCGCCTTGCTCATTCAGGTGCTGAGCCATCACACGGCAAAAGAAATTCTCGAGGCCGACCTTTACTTCATCGATCGCATCGGATTGCGCGAACATCTCAGTCCAACGCGCAGCAATGGGCTCTTGGCTATGGTGAAAAGAATTAAGGCCTACGCGCTGGTCTATGCGCAAGAAGCATGAGAAAGCTCAAAACCATTGAGATGACACGCCTCTCGATTGAGGCGTTTAAGGCGGCGCAGAAGCTGCCCCTCGTGGTGGTGTTAGACAATGTTCGCAGCCTGTACAACGTGGGAAGCGTGTTTCGTTCGGGCGATGCCTTTCGCATTGAGGCACTCTATCTCTGCGGCATCACGGCCACTCCGCCCCACACCGAAATCCATAAAACGGCTTTAGGTGGCGAGGATAGCGTGGCATGGCAATATTTTTCGTCGGCCGAGACAGCGGTAGAAACGCTGCAGCGCAACGGCTATTTCGTCTACGCGGTGGAGCAAGTGGAAGGCAGTTGCAAGCTGCAAAAGTTGGATTTACACGCCCAAACACCGGCCAAAGGCTATGCCGTGGTGTTGGGAAACGAGGTGAAAGGCGTGCAGCAAAGTGTGGTCGACCTTTGCGATGGCTGCTTGGAAATTCCGCAGTTGGGCACCAAACACAGCCTCAACGTGAGCACTACGGCCGGCATTGTGATGTGGGAATTTGCTCGCCAGCTGCTGCTTTGAGCATAAAAAGATAAGATTATATTTGGAACTTATTGCTTCATTCGTTATCTTCGCAGCACAATTCGTTCTCATTTGCCAGAAAGGTCATCATGGATAAAGAAAAGAAAAAACGCATCATGCAGTGAACTTCTTTTGATGAACTGCTGAATGTTGAATATGAATATAGAGTAACAAAAACAAGAAAATCATTTGAATATGAGGCAAAACGCTTTTATAGCTCTGCAAAAAGGGAAGAAGAACAAGTGTCATCACGCTAACTTTTGCGCGGCGAGGACAACATCTCACCTCCTCCTATGGGGCATCCTGCTCCTTTCTGCCTGCAACAGCAACGGGCAAAACAACGTAGTAAACAATATCAAACGTATGGAAATCAACGATACCAACCAATACATCAAGCGTGACGATGCCACGTTGCGCCAGATGCTCACCGCCGAACAATATGCCATTACGCAGCAGGCGGCCACCGAACATCCCTTTACCAATGCCTACGACCACGAGTTTCGGCCGGGCATCTATGTCGACATCACCACCGGACAGCCGCTGTTTCTCTCGTCCGACAAATATGATTCGGGCTGCGGTTGGCCTGCCTTTTCGCGCCCCATCAGCAACGATCTGATTGCCGAGCACACCGATTTGTCGCATGGCATGACGCGCACCGAGGTGAGAAGCAAGTTGGGTGATGCCCATTTGGGACATGTTTTCAACGATGGTCCACGCGAAAAAGGCGGACAACGTTATTGCATCAACAGCGGCGCTTTGCGCTTCATCCCCGAGCAAGAGATGGCAAAAGCGGGCTATGGTGCCTATCTCAAGCTGCTCCATCCCTTGCGAACCATCTATCTTGCAGGCGGATGTTTCTGGGGAACAGAGCATTTTTTCAAACAGATTCAAGGCGTAAAAGCCACGCAAGTGGGCTATGCCAACGGACACAAAGCGCATCCTAACTACGAAGAAGTGTGCACCGACAAAACCGGATTTGCCGAGACCGTTGAGGTGGAATACGACCCCTCGGTGGTTAGTCTGCCCTTCCTGCTCGACCTTTATTTCAAGGCTATCGACCCCACCTCGCTCAATCGGCAAGGCAATGACCGCGGCACACAGTATCGCACAGGCATTTATTACACCGACAAAGCCGATTTACCCCTCATCGAAGCGGTGATGCACGAACAGCAAAAACACTTCAACAAGCCCTTGGAAGTGGAGGTTTCGCCCCTGAAAAACTTCTATCCCGCCGAAGACTACCATCAAGATTATCTCGACAAAAACCCCACCGGCTACTGCCATCTGCCCCAAAGTTTATTTGAAATGGCACGAAAAGCCAAAATGAAATAAACGGAAAACGAAGGCTGTAGCGTCAAGAAATAAAAGAAAAAGGAAGTGGTCTCACCGAGAATCGAACTCGGATCTAATCTTTAGGAGAGACTTGTTCTATCCATTGAACTATGAGACCTTTATAGCTTTCGCCGTGAAACAGCGCGCACACCACCACCCTCTGGCCGGCAACTGCTGATGCGTGCCGCTGCAACTACGCCCTGCAAAGGTACAATATTTTGTGGAGAATGGAGATAAAATGCTTGGGGAGAAAGACAAAACTGCCGTTTTCTTTGCTCAAAAGGGTGCAGAAGACGTTTAGAAAGACCGAAAAGGCTAAACAGAACGCCACAATAGGGCTATGTAAGACAATAAAAGAAAACGCTGAAAGCATCTACTCCAATCATCGATTTCATGAGCATCAAGAATCCCTTTCTCGCTCTTCTTTATGTGGGTTCTGCCGCAACACAAAGATTACAGCTAAGCCTATCGCTGCAGTCATCATAGCTCCGGCCACCCAATCGTGCCCCTTCATAGCCAAAAGTGCAGCAAGAAGAATCAATGCCAAGACAATAGAATAGCCCATCCACTGCCCTCTTCGGCTTTCAGCCAGTCCACTTTTCACGATGCTATCTTCGGTATTGATGCGGTGTTTCACCTGCTGTTCAGTCATCGACAGAATGCGTTCCGGCGCATTTTCTATCACTTCGCCATAGGCTTTAAAGTCTTCTGGTGCAGGAAGTGGCCCGCGAAATGATTGTTCAGACTTCATTGCCATGAACGCTTTGATGATGATAGTGCGCTGTTCAGGGGCAAGCTTGGCGAGCACTTCATTCACATCTATTACCTCTTCGGCCTCTTCCTCATCGTCGGCAACAGCAAGGAGGCTGTTCATTTCATCGCGTTCTTTTTCGTCCATGAGTTAAATCGTTGATGACCTTATTCATATCTTCGGCAATCATACTTGCATCTCGCCGAAAATCGTCTATATCATTGCCCTTTAAATAATCTGCAAAACGCTGTCTCGGCATCAGGCCTAATGCCGAAAGAATGCCCGTCTTCAATGTCGGCCGCTGCGAAAACAGCACCGATGTAGATGTGCGCTTGTGACTTGTTTGCCGTAAATCTTTCATACAGAAAAATCATGTGATTGTAATAAACACGCTACAAATATAAACGTTTTCTGCGATATATCAAAATAGAAGGTGCTCTTATTTTGATTTCCCCGCGCAAAGAATAGAGGATAACTGCATGCTTTTACCCCGCAATCTGCACCATTTTAGCACGCAAAGGCAAAGAGATTGAGCGGAAAAAGCATAGCGATTGTTCACAAAGGGTGCAGCCCCGTGGCGCTACTTTCAAAGGCACTACCTACAAAGGGCATGGACAAGTGGTGCTACCTTCAAGAGCATCCACTGCAAAGGGCATGGACAAGTGGCGCTACTTTCAAAGGCACTCGCTGCAAAGGGCATGAACAAGCGGTGCCGACAGCACTGCAAGACGCGGGCAATGCCGTTAGCACGATTGCTTTTGCGTCATGATTTTCAGCACCATATCGTCGGTGGCGCACATGGCTTCTTTGCCGATGCTCGTGAGGTTGTGAATACTCTGGTCCACGCAATCATCGATGATTCCTTCGGCCGACGTGACACATCGTCCCTCGCGTGCCAACAAAGCGCTGAGCAGAGCAGTGCTCACTCCCGAACAAATTTTCAGCGAACAACTGGGCTTTGCCCCATCACAAATCATGCCAGTGAGGTTGGCTATCATGTTTTTCACCGCGTGACAGACGTCCGAATAATTGCCACCCATGAGATAGGTGATGCCACAACTGCTGCCGATGCTGGCCACCACGCACCCACAAAGGGCGCTGAGCTTGCCAAGACTTTGCTTGATATAGATGGCCGTGAGGTGGCTCAAGATGAGCGCTCGCGTGAGTTCTTCCTCGGTGTTCTCGTTCTCTTCGGCATAAACAGCCACGGGATTGGTGGCGCAGATGCCTTGGTTGCCCGAGCCCGAATTGCTCATCACGGGGATTAAAGCACCGCCCATGCGCGCATCACAGGCCGAAGCGGTGGCCGAAATGATGTGCGAAAAGATACTGTTGCCAAAGATGCCGTGGCTCAACGGACGGTCCATAGTCTTGCCTAAACAATGACCATAGTTGCCTTTTCGGCTCTCGCGCGCCGCCTTCAGGTTGTATTCCTTGGTTTGAAGAATGAACGACAGCTCGTCGATGGGAGTTGTTGTGGCAAAATCCCACACCAACTTCATGTTCAGTTCTATATCGTCATTCCCTTCTTCCTCACCGCCTTTCATGCGCTTATCGAGCATCACTTCGCCCCCAACGGCCTCATAAACAAAGTTGGTATGGGCGCGTTGAATGATGGCTGTGGCCTGCCTGTCGCCCTTGTGGCACGTCACCTCCACATAAAGTTTGTCGCAACAATCCTCCTTGAGCTTGATGTTGAGACACACTTCCTCCAAATATTGTTTACCTTCAGACAGGCTTTCGGGCGTCAAATCCTTCAGCACTTCCAACTGATAGGTGCTCTTTCCGATGGTAGCCCCTAAGGCAATGGCAATGGGAAGACCTATCATGCCCGTGCCGGGAATGCCCACTCCCATAGCATTTTTGAGGATGTTGGCACTCAAAAACACCTCAATCTTCTCGGGACGACAGCCCAAAAGTTCGGTAGCGCGCGCCGTACAGAGCGCAACAGCCATGGGTTCGGTGCACCCAACCGCAGGCACTACCTCGCGTTGGATGAGCGAAAGCAGTTGCTGGCGTATGGTTTTGTCAAGCATTTTCGTACGTTTTATGGCTGTTTGCGATAGGCCTCAAGACCGCGTTGCAAGAAACCTAAATAGGCTTTCACATCTTCTTTATAGGCATAGCTGCCCACCAATGGACGCCCTTCGTTGTTGACGGGCACATAGAACGGTTGGGCATTGGCGCCAAACTTGCTGCGTTGCAGATAGCTCCACTTATCACCCACGGTGCGTAGCGTGTGCGTTTGCCCGTTTTCTTGCACCGTCATGGCCTGCGGAAGCGGGGTCTTGTCGTCGACAAAGAGCGAGATGAGCACGTAATCCTCTTGCAAAGTCTTAGCCACAGTGGGGTCGGTCCACACGGCAGCTTCCATCTTTCGACAGTTCACACAGCCGAAACCGGTGAAGTCAAGCAATGCCGGTTTGCCGGCTTTTGCAGCAGCTGCCATGCCCGCCTCATAGTCATGATAGGTGGCACGCACCTCTTTTGTGTTCAAATTAAAATCCTGTGTGCTCATGGGGGGTGCGAAAGCGCTCACGGCTTTGTTGGGTGCGCCCCACAAACCGGGCACCAAATAAACGGCAAAGGCCAACGAACACAGACCCAACATGATGCAGGGCACGGGCATGGGTTTATCGATTTCGCCCCCGATGGCATCGCTCTGAAACTTCAGTTTGCCAATGAGATAGAGTCCCAAAGCAGCGAAAATCACAATCCAAAGCGACAGGAACACCTCGCGATCTAAGATGTGCCAGCCATAAGCTAAGTCGGCAACGCTGAGGAACTTCAGCGAGAACGCCAACTCGATGAAGCCAAGAACAATCTTGATGGTGTTCATCCACGACCCCGATTTGGGTGCGCTCTTGAGCCAACTGGGGAACATTGCAAAGAGCGTAAACGGCAAAGCCAACGCCAATGCAAAGCCAAACATGCCCACAGCAGGGCCAATCAGCGAGCCCGAGGTGGCCGAAGCGACCAACAAAAAGCCGATGATGGGACCCGTACACGAGAAACTTACCAAGGCCAACGTGAAGGCCATGAGGAAGATTGAAAGCAAACCTGTGGTGGAAGAGGCTTTCGTATCGACCGCATTGCCCCATTTATCGGGCAGCCGAATCTCAAACCAACCGAAGAAACTCACTGCAAACACCACAAGCATCAAGAAGAAAAAGACGTTGAAAAGGGCACTCGTGGAGAGCGCATTCAAGGCTGAAGCGCCGAAAAGACGCGTGACAATGAGCCCCAAAGCCAAATAGATGACCACGATAGAGGCACCATAGGTGAGGGCATCTTGAATGCCTTTGCGCCGGTTATCCTTAGCCCGTTTCAGGAAAAAGCTCACCGTCATGGGGATGATGGGCCACACACAGGGTGTGAAAAGCGCCAACAGTCCGCCCAAGAAACCCATCAAAAAGATGTAACCCCAGCTCTGACTGTCGCTCGCATCGGTGCCGTTTTGCTGCTGAAGCACCTTGACAACGGGCTTCCACAGCGTGGCTTTGTCGGCCGCCGAAAGCGTCTTTTCCCCGGCAACAGCTGCGGTTGCCAAACTATCGGCTGCTGTTTGCTGCGCTAAATTGGCCGGTGTGGCCGGCGTTAATGCAGCTGCATCTATGCTCGTCTGCGCGCCATCACCTCCTTTTTCACCCGCCTTAGCCGCCGCTATCGCAGCCGTTTGCTCAGGTTCAGCGTTTTTTTTTGCTACGAAAGCCGGACTCTTGCCTTGCTCATGCACTTCAACTTGCGTGGGTGGCAAGCAGCTTTGGTCGTTGCAAGCACCATATTCCAAATAGCCTTTCAACGCATATTGCGGTTTGGTGAAGCGTATTTTCTGCACAAACTGCACACTGTTTTCGAAATAACGCAGCTGCATTTCGAACGTTTTGTCAAAGTTTTTAATCTCTTTTCCACGTGGCGTGAGCTTGCCAACCAGCTCCACTCCGTCGAGCTTCTCGACGTTAAAAGTGGCCGAAGTGGGGCCTCCGCCGGGCAAATTAGTAGAATAGACGTGCCAACCGGCCGCAATCTTACCTGTGAACACCAACTCCGCTTCGGCGGTCTTTCCCGCTTTTAGCTGCACAGAGAACTTCGCAGGATTCTGTATTTGGGCTTGAACCAAGATGCTCACCATGAGCATCAAAGCCATTGTGCATAATTTTTTCATTCAGCTTTCGTGTTATGTCTTTATATATAATAATGTCTTTTATCGCCAACATTGATTTCAAAGTCAACGCTTTTGCAAATTTACTAAAAAACTTAGAATAATATAATTTGTCGATAAGATTTTGCATTTTTGAACAAAAAGAGAATGGCTTTTGGGGCAAAAAACAGTGAAAAGGCGGCCTAAAACCTGCACAACTTAGGGGTGTTTGTGCAAAAGAGGGTGCTTTTTTGATAGAAATATTTGCGAATATGAAAATTAATGTGTTCCTTTGCACCCAGTTTTTTATTAGGGAATTATTTATTAAACATTTTAAAAGTAACAATTATGTCAGAAATTGAAAGCAAGGTAAAGGCGATTATCGTAGACAAACTTGGTGTTGACGAGGCTGAAGTAAAGCCCGAAGCAAGTTTCACAAACGATTTAGGTGCTGATTCTTTGGACACTGTAGAATTGATTATGGAGTTCGAAAAAGAGTTTGGTATCTCTATTCCCGATGACAAAGCAGAAACCATCCAGACCGTTGGTGACGCTATTAAGTACATCGAAGAAAACGCAAAGTAATTGCATAGCAAACGCTTTATTTTGCAAATCATACGATTAGGGGTTAGTGATTAAGGATTGGTAGCCGCGCAAGTGTGTGCCCAATCACTGGTCCCTAATCCCTAATCATATTTTATATTTCACATGGAATTAAAAAGAGTCGTTGTAACAGGCTTGGGAGCTGTAACCCCTGTAGGCAACAATCCCGAAGAAACATGGGCTAATCTGCTGGCCGGAAAGAGCGGTGCGGCGCCCATCACCCTGTTTAATACCGAGATGTTCAAAACCAAATTCGCGTGCGAAGTGAAGGATTTGAACGTCACCGATTATATTGATCGCAAGGAAATGCGCAAGATGGATCGTTATTGTCAGCTGGCTATGATTAGCGCCATGCAGGGCATAAAAGATGCCAATATCGACGTAGAAACCGAAGACTTAGACCGCGTTGGCGTGATTTTCGGTGTCGGAATTGGAGGCATCAAGACGTTCCAAGACGAGGTAACCTATTATGGACAGCACGAAGATCAAGGGCCCAAGTTCAACCCTTTCTTCATTCCTAAGATGATAGCTGATATTGCTGCAGGGCAGATTAGCATTCAATATGGCTTCCATGGTCCCAACTATACCACGACAAGTGCATGCGCTTCGTCGAGCAATGCCTTAGCCGATGCATTTAATCTCATCCGCTTAGGCAAGGCCAATATCATCGTCAGTGGCGGTGCAGAAGCAGCTATCTGCGAGTGTGGTGTAGGCGGATTCAACGCCATGCACGCCCTCTCTACCCGCAATGATGACCCCGAACATGCGAGTCGTCCATTCAGTGCGAGTCGCGATGGCTTCGTGATGGGCGAAGGAGCAGGCTGTCTTATCCTCGAAGAGTTAGAGCATGCGAAGGCCCGTGGCGCTAAGATTTACGCCGAAATGGTAGGCGAAGGTGCCAGTGCTGATGCCCATCACATCACCGCTTCTCACCCAGAAGGGCTCGGAGCTAAGCTCGTGATGCAGCGTGCTTTAGAGGATGCTGGCTTGCAACCCACTGATATCGACTACATCAACGTGCACGGAACGTCGACACCTGTGGGCGATGTTTCTGAGGCAAAGGCCATCAAAGACGTCTTTGGCGACCATGCCTACAAGCTCAATATCAGCTCAACCAAGAGCATGACCGGCCACCTTCTCGGTGCAGCAGGTGCGGTAGAAGCCATGGCTTGCGTGCTCAGTGTGAAGCATGATATCGTGCCGCCGACCATCAATCACGAAGAGGGTGACAACGATGAAGCATTGGATTACAACATGAACTTCACCTTTAACAAGGCACAAAAACGCGAAGTGCGTGCCGCTTTGAGCAACACCTTTGGCTTTGGTGGGCACAACTGCTGCGTGATTTTCAAGAAATATGCTGAGTAATCTCATCGATAGAATAAAGCTTCCTTTCCGCAAGGAAAAGGAGCTTTATTCGTCTTTACACGCCATCTTGGGCTTCTATCCCCACGATATTAGCTACTACAAGCTGGCACTGATGCACAAAAGTGTCATGCGGCGCAACGCAAAAGGGCGTCCGGTGAACAACGAACGGTTGGAATTTCTCGGCGATGCTATCCTCGATGCCATCGTGGGTGACATCGTCTATCGGCACTTTCCGGGCAAGCGTGAGGGCTTCCTGACCAACACACGCTCGAAACTTGTGCAGCGCGAAACGCTCAACCGCTTGGCCAAAGAGATGGGCATCACCCGCTTGGTGCTTAGCAATGGCCGCAGTTCTTCGCACAACAGCTACATGGGAGGCAACGCTTTCGAGGCGTTGGTGGGCGCCATCTACCTCGACAAAGGCTATGAAGCCTGTATGCGCTTCATGCAGAAACGCATCCTCGGACAGTTGGTAAACATCGACAAGGTGGCCTATAAGGAGGTGAATTTCAAGAGCAAACTCATCGAATGGAGCCAGAAAAACCGCGTCAATCTCAGCTTTGAGAACATCGCAGAAACCACCGATCAGGGTGGAAGTCCCGTGTTCCAATATAAGATTGTCATCGAAGGTCTCGAGGGATGTGCCGGAAAAGGCTACAGCAAAAAGGAGAGTCAGCAAATGGCTTGCAAGCTGACCTTAGAGAAACTGCGCAAGGAGCCTCAATTCATCGATGCCGTCTTCGCAGCCAAAACCAACCGCACGAAGATGGAAGAGGAGCCGGTTGAAAACGTGCCCACTACCGAACCCGACGAGAGTTTCATGATGTCTGTGCCCGAAACAACGGCTCTTGCAACGCAAGAAGCATCGGCCGACGACACACAGACGGCTGCAAACGACACCCAAACGGCCGAAAAGCCGGCTGCAAAGGGCAAGAGACGCCGCCGTTCGCCCATGTACAAGGCAAAAGAAATGCCGGCAGAAGGGCAAGCCTCCATGGCTGAACAGCCTGTCAACGATGCCGAAAAAGCCGACGAACCAGCTGGCAAAAGGACTCGTAAAACAGCCAAAACGGCAGAAGATACGGCCGAAAACGTCAACAAGATGGCTGATCAACGCGCCGACAGCACAACTCCATCGGCCGACGAAACCGCCGATGACGACTTCGATTTGAGCGACATCAGCGCCCGAAAGCAAAGCCGTGAGGAGATTATCGAAGCCGCCGAAGCTGCCGCTTTCGGCGAGTAAGCCTCGCAATCTCTGCGACTTTAGTCGGCAATTCATACGAAAAAACAAGAAAAGGTGGCCCACATTTGCCACCTTTTTCATTGCTTTTGCTCAAAGTTATATCGTTTCGCTATATACACAAACGAAACAAACTCAAACTCAGTCGTTGCATTGAGTCCGCGTTCTTTTTATCCCTATGCTCTACATGACACCACTTTAAACCCAAATTTCGAAGTCCCTGATATAAGCACCCATACAAATTATTATTGTTTTTTATGATGGTTGTTTTCGTATAAAACCATAAAAATAGTATTTTTGTAAGGCTTTAGTGCTTTATGGTGCAAGCCAATAACTTAAAGTTTTACAAAAATTTTCCAATATATTACAAAATATGGCAGAACACGTTGAGAAAGAACGAGCAATCAGAGCTATTGTTAAACAAGCCATCGAAGCCTATGCATCTGGATTTTCTGACCGCCATCTTCGTGAATTAGACGATGAAGATGGAACGATTAACATGAAAATTCATAATGTTTTCATTGCCGCCTTAGGCCCTGACATTCAATATTATTCGGCATTATCGCGCTCCTTAGACAGCAGCTTGGGCAATATGCTCGAAAAGATGGCCATTAATATTGCAACATTAAATTATGAAGTTACACAACATGTTGAAGGACTTATCTACCAGGGGCAAACAGACTATATTGCAGAGCTGTTGGAATCGTATAAAAATACCAAGGGAGAAAATCATAAGAAGCCACAAGTAGAAGATTATCAAGATATTAGTAAACTTACTTCATCTGCATTGCATAGCAAGCGGCATGAGAGCGATTACTATCTCAAAGATACGGAAACGGGTATGCATTACCTCATAGAGCTCAAGATAGGCGGTGATTTAGACAATAAAAAAGCACGTTCTGAAAAAGAAGCGCTATTAGAACAATATTGTATTTTGGCCAACAGCTTAGGCACAGAAATGAATATTAGACTCTATTTCGCTACGGCTTACAATCGTTATGGTGAAGGAAAAGCTTGGAAACAAGGACGGGTTCGCCAATTCTTTGCAGAGGAAGAACTACTCATTAGCAGTAAGTTTTGGAACTTAGTTTGCAAATCAGAGAATGGCTATACCATCGTTTTAGACGAATATAGAAAGAATGCGCACTACATCATTGAAGCATTAAACCGTATAAAAAGCGCCTACTTACCCAACGAATAATGAAAGATCCCAATTGGAAGAAATGTATTTTACATGGTGACAGTAAGGATATTATAAAAAAAATACCCGATGCTGCCATTGATTTTATACTTACCGACCCACCCTATAACATAGGGATGCATTCAACGGGTAACATCCCTTTACCTGGACGAACGCCTATGAACAATGATGTTGCACAATGGGATCACGTGGATTTCAATCCAGAAGAGTGGGTTGATGATTTTATCCGCATCTTAAAACCAATGGGAAATCTCTTCATCTTCACATCCTACAACCAAATAGGCCGTTGGTACCAAGCACTTGATCACCGCTTTGACACTACAAATTTTATGGTGTGGCACAAAACAAACCCTGCGCCAAAAATCTTCAAAGCTGGCTTTTTAAATAGCTGCGAGCTCATTTTTACTTGCTGGAATAAGCAGCATACGTGGCATTTTATCTCTCAAAAAGAGATGCATAACTTCATTGAAAGTCCTATCTGTATGCGTCCCGAACGGCTCAATAATCCCAAACATCCTGCACAAAAGCCTGTTTCCATCCTACGCAAGATGATAGCGATTGCATCCAATGAGGGCGACATTGTCTTCGATCCTTTTATGGGAGTTGGGTCTACTGGTGTAGCTGCACTTGAGTTAAATCGCAGATTTATTGGCGTAGAATTAGATGCTGATTATTTTAAAGCTGCACGAGAACGATTAGAAAAGGTAATAGAAACACAGCAGAAACAATTAAATATGAAAAAATACGACAAGCCGAGTGAGGAAGAAACTTGTGGTGTATGCGAACCTGAAACGAGACATTCTGCCTACACACAACAGTTAGAGATTTTCTTTGGACACGCGTATGCCACACCAAAACAACACAAAGAAGGGTATGACACAACAAGCTATCGGCAATCTAACCTGCCGCCTATTTTAAAATGGCCGGGTGGAAAAGAAAAAGAATTAAAATATATTTATCCCCATTTACCCTCTTTCCAACGCTTCTTTGAACCTTTCGTTGGCGGCGGTTCTGTGTTCATGGGTATTCAGGCCGAAGCCTATTTTATAAACGATTTCTCTCAAGAGTTAATTGCACTCTATAGAAATATCGCAACAACTGACGAGACCTTCTTTGCGTATGTGGCAGCCATTGATGGCGCATGGCGACGAGCCAAACAATTCTTCCTTGCGAATCGGTCACTCATCGAAACCTACATATCCTACCGGAATCAGTACATAGACGAAGAAATGTTAAAGGCGTGGATTAACCATTTCTGTCATGAGAGAGCAACTTCCATCACCGAAATCTTAGGGACAGAATTTGCTTCGCGACCTTCTGTATTCATAGATGAATTAAAGAAAAATCTCTTTCGGAAGATGAAACGCATGAGAGAATTAGAAAATCAAAAGCACCTGCTACCCGAAAAAGATTTATATGATAATATAGAAACGGCCATTAAGAGTGCGCTCTACATGGATTTTCGCTACCTGTATAACCAAAGCTCACTCAGGAAAACAAACTCAAAGCTCCACGATGCGCTATTTTTCTACATTCGGAACTATGCCTATAGCGGCATGTTCCGTTATAGCAGCAAAGGCGAATTCAATGTGCCTTATGGCGGTATAGCGTATAATAACAAAACGATGGAAAAAAAACTTTCCTACTATCGATCGAAAGAACTACTGCATCATTTTGATAAAACAAAGATCTACAATCTTGATTTTGAAGAATTTTTACAACAAAGTGCCCCACAAGCTGACGACTTCATATTTTTAGATCCGCCATACGATAGTGAATTTAGCACGTATGCACAAAATGATTTCACACAAGAAGACCAGATGAGATTGGCTCATTATTTACTTCATTCGTGCAAAGCAAGATGGATGATGATTATCAAATACACTGATTTTATCTATCAACTCTATCATCAAGAAGGCATCCAAATCCGTACTTTTGACAAAGAATACCTCGTTAGTTTCATGAATCGCAATGACAAAAAAGTTACTCATTTGCTCATTACAAACTATTAAGTAGTTCCTCTTCCGCCAGCCACAATGAAAAGAAGGCATTTCTTTGGCGGAATAAAAAAATATACCGAAATTTGCAAAACGGCTGATCTGTGCGCAGCCTATAGACGAAAAGGGCACGGCAACGATACGCAAAAAGGAAATTAGGAATGAAAATTTTTGGCATAGAAGGCAATTATAACACTGCGGCATGCACGCAACAAGGGGATGGAACAGGGGCAGATGTCCCCGTGCTTTTCACCAAATGCGACACGGCTTTGCTCAAAGACAGTAAACCTTTTTTCATTCCCGACCACTTAGGAACCATCACTGCTGCCGTGCATCTCGTGGTGAGAATCTGCCGATTGGGCAAGACCATCGCCCCACGTTTTGCCACACGCTATTATGATGCCGTCACCCTTGGTGTGGATTTCACCGCTACAGACTTGCAAAAAAACTTACAAAAGGCCGGCCAACCCTGGGACTTGAGCAAGAGCTTTGATGGTAGCGCCGCCATAGGTACATGGGTTTCGTTGGACGAACTCAAACCCATTCACAACCTCCCCTTCACACTTTCGTGCAACAACACGCCCTTGCAAGCGGGCTATTCGGGCGACATGCGCCACAACATCGACGACCTCATTGCCTACATCAGCCAGTTTTTCACCCTCAAAACAGGCGATCTCCTCTTCACCGGAGCCCCCGTTTCGCCCAACATCGTCCACATCAACGACCACCTCGAGGGCTTCATTGGCGAACGAAAAGTGCTGTCGTTTAACTGTAAATAGGAAGCGATGGGGCACATGAAACGATTCAAACGTTCAAAACAAGTTACGATACAACGCTGTTCAGGCCTACTTTTGCTCTGTATGCTGGTGCTGAATGTGCCCGCTTCCTCACGCTTTTTTCACCTCTCGTCCACCCAATTACACATCGATTCGGCGTTGGCGCGCTTCACGTATGCCATGCCTTTGCAGGGGAACTACCGTGATTCCACCTACCAGGTGGAGGTGGTTTACCCCGAGTTTGCCCCCCTTTCGCCCCCACAGCAGCAGGCTTATCGAGCGATAACCACGGCGTTGCCGCCCACATGGCCCACGGTTGAGCAGACGATTGTGGTGCAACGCAAGCAGCCGATATTGGTGGTTTCGTTCTCTCCCTACGCCTATCGTGACGGGCATTATTGCGCTTTGACGCGTTTCATGTTGCGCATCACGTCGCAACCTCGTGCACTTGCCCACGCTCAGCGCAACCCTTTGTCCATCCGTGTGGCCGCTGCCGACCGCTATACCCATCAATCTGTGCTGGCACAAGGGCGTTGGGTGAAGATCAAAGTGGCTGAGACGGGCGTGCATCAACTCAGCGAATCGCTCATCCGTCAGGCCGGGTTCACCGATATAAATAAGGTGCATATCTATGGTTATGGCGGTTGGTTGCAAAACGAAGTGTTGTGCGAAGCCGACCTCATTGCGGGCGATGACCTGCACGAAGTGGCGCAATGTGTGGTGGGTGGTCGCCACCTTTTCTATGCCAAAGGGACGGTTTCGTGGGATGATGCCACGGCACTTCGCCGCACACGCAACCCCTATTCCGACTATGGTTACTACTTCCTTACCGAGTCATCTGCGCCACCACGCACCATGAACGAAACCGATTTTCTGCAACAATTCTATCCCTCGCCCAACGATTACCACACGCTTATCGAGGACGACAGCTATGCTTGGTACCACGGTGGACGCAACCTCTATGACAAAACGCCCATCCCTGCGGGTCAAACGGCCACGTTCTCGTTTGTCCATCCCCCTGCAGCTACTGCCGCAACGCTATCGGTAAATGTCAGCGCGGGTGCTCCATCTGTGGTCGAAGTGGCTGTGAACGACCAGCCCGTCGGCCAACTTTCCATTCAACTGCACGCCTATGACGCGGGCAATGAGGCGCAAGGTGTCTATGTGTTGCCCACGCTCCAGCCCACCGATCGCGTGCGTATTACCACCCTTTCGGGCGGCCCTTGTCGGATGGACTATGTGTCGATGACCTGGAATGCCCCCTTCCCTGCACCTCAATTAGCCACCGATGCCTTCCCCATTCCCACCATCGCGGGCACCATCTCACCGCAAAATCTCCACGGCGATGGCCCTGCCGACATGGTCATCATCGTGCCTTCGTCGGGCAAACTCACGGCCGAGGCCGAGCGTTTAAAGACCTTTCATGCCCAACACGATGGGCTTCGCGTCAAGATTGTGGCGGCCGATGCCTTGTATAACGAGTTCTCCAGCGGCACACCCGACGTGAATGCCTACCGCCGTTACCTCAAGATGCTCTACGATCGCGCCACCAATCCCGCCGATGCCCCCCGCTATTTGCTGCTCTTTGGCGACTGCCTTTGGGACAATCGGCTGCGCACAACGGCCACGAAGCAGCTGCAGGGCGACGACTACTTGTTGTGCTACGAGAGCGAAAACTCGTTCAATGCCATCGAATGTTACGTGAGCGATACCTTCTTAGGATTGTTGGATGACGGCGAAGGTGGTGCGCTCCAGACCCACGATATCCCCGACATTGGCGTGGGACGCTTCCCTGTTTCCACCCCCGAAGAGGCCCGAACGATGGTCGATAAAACCATTCGTTATGCCGAAAACGCTGATGCCGGCGCATGGCAAAACACCTTGCTTTTCATGGGCGATGACGGCAATCAGAACCTACATATGGACGATGCCAACGACGTTGCCGACGCTGTTGCCCAGCAACACCCCGCACTCTATGTGAAAAAGGTGATGTGGGACGCCTACAAACGCCAGACCTCGACCACGGGAAACAGCTATCCCGACGTGCGAAAAGCCATCATCGAGCAGCAACAACGCGGTGCCCTCATCATGGATTATGCCGGTCATGGCTCCGAGGTGCAGTTCTCCCACGAGGGCGTTCTCAACCGCAACGACTTCGCAACCTTCAACCATCGCCATCTGCCACTGTGGATAACGGCCTCGTGTGACATTGCTCCTTTCGACGGTTTGGCGCCCACCTTGGGCGAAACGGCCGTGCGAAACGCCCACGGAGGCGCAGTGGCTTTCTTCGGAACCACACGCACCGTCTATGCACGTTACAACAAAATGCTCAACATGGCCTATCTCAAACACGTGCTGAGCACCACCAACGGCCGCCTCAACACCCTCGGAGAAGCCCACCAGTTGGCACTCGCCGAGATGATTACCACGGGCAAAGACCGCACAACCAACAAACTGCAATATGCCCTTTTGGGCGACCCTGCCCTGCGTTTAAACCTGCCTCGACAGCAAATGGTGGTCGATTCGATTGCCGGCATAGCGACCCACAGCGGCACAATGCCCACGCTCAAGGCAGGCAGTGTGGTGCGCATCGCTGGCCATATCGACGGGCAACCGCAGTTCAAAGGCCTATCTACGCTCGTGGTACGCGATGCACCCGAGCGCGTGACTTGCCGTTTAAACGACCCCACAGAGGCCGACACTGCCTTTCAATACACCGACCGTCAGACGGTGATTTTCACGGGAACGGACAGCGTTCGCGCCGGAAAATTTGCCTTCACCTTTGCTGTTCCACGCGACATTCGCTACAGCAACGGGCAAGGTCTCATCACCCTTTTCGCCACCGACGACAGCCAACGGCTCACGGTGAATGGGCAATCGCAGCAGTTCACCGTAGGCGGTTCGGTGCTACCCCCCACCGATGGCACGGGACCCACCGTCACTTGCTACCTCAACCACCCCTCGTTTCGGTCGGGCGGTCGCGTGAATGCCACGCCAATGTTTGTGGCATCGCTCCACGATAGCGACGGCATCAACGTCACGGGCAGCGGCATTGGGCACAACTTGGCACTCATTGTCGACGGCGAACCGCAGCAAACCTACAACCTCAACGACCATTTCCAGTTCGACATCGGCAGCTACACCTCGGGAACGGTGACTTTCCAGCTGCCCCAACTCAGCGAAGGCCGCCACCGATTGCAGTTCCGCGCGTGGGATGTGCAAAACAATTCGTCGGTCACCACGCTCGACTTCGTTGTCGACAGCCACATGGAACCCCACCTCATCAGCGTGCAGCTGTCCGAAAATCCGGCGCGAAACCACACGCAGTTCCGCATCGAACACGACCAGATAGGCTCCCCCCTGTCGATAGAAATCAGCGTCTTCGACCTCGTAGGTCGCCCCCTGTGGCACCACATCGAGCAGGCCACACCCGCCCATTCCGTCTACACCATCGACTACAACCTCACGATGCAAGGCGGAAGTCGCTTGCCACCGGGGCTCTATCTCTGCCGCGTGCGCCTCGTCAATGGCGGCAACAACCACGAAACGAAAACCCTGAAATTGCTCGTTGCGGGCAATAAATAAACGTCCAACACGTTATGTCATTACACATTTGCAACACAATGAAAGTAAAAACAACGATGCTCGTCGCCCTCATGCTGGCCGGTTTCAGCCCACAGATAGCGGCGCAATCCATCAAAGAAACGATTTTCAACCCCGTCTATACGGCCGTAACGTCGCAGACCATCGCCCCCGATGCCCGAGCAGCCGGTATGGGTGACGTGGGTGTAGCCACCGATCCCGACGTGAATGCGCAATATTGGAATCCCGCAAAATATCCGTTCAACATCAGTCGGGCGGGCGTTTCGCTCAACTATACACCGTGGTTGCGCCGCTTGGTCAACGATATGTATTTGGCCAACCTCACGGGATTTTATCGCATCGGCAACTACAGTGCCGTGTCAACCTCGCTGCGTTATTTCAACATGGGCGAGGTGGAACTGCCCCATAGCGGCTCGACGGGCGCCATTCCCACCATCCATCCCCACGAGATGTCGTTCGATGTGGGCTACGCTTTGATGCTCAGCGAGCGCTTTTCCATCGCGGCTGCCGTGCGTTATATCCACTCCGACCTCACCTATGATTATAGCGATGCCACCCAGCCCGGCAGTGCTTTTGCCGCCGACCTCGCCCTTTACTATCAAAACTATGTCACGATGGGGCAGCGCGAGTGCCAATTAGGCTTGGGCATGAACATCTCTAACATCGGCAGTAAGATTAATTTCAGCAGCGATGACAACAGCGAATTCATCCCCACCAACCTGCGTTTGGGCGGCGCTTTGATGGTGCCCATCGACGAATACAACCGCTTTTCGATGGCCGTGGATGCCAACAAGCTGCTCGTTCCCACACGCCCCATTCAGCGCGACAACGAACTTCCCGCCGATTTCGACAAGCGCTTGCAACGCGACTACTACGATGTGTCGAGCATCAACGGCATCTTTAAGAGCTTTAGCGATGCGCCCGGCGGACTGAAAGAGGAACTGCAAGAGGTTTCATGGAGCCTCGGTGGCGAGTATGTTTACCACGACCAGTTTGCCGTTCGCGCGGGCTATCACCACGAGAGTGCCAACAAAGGCAACCGAAAATATCTCACCCTCGGTGCCGGTTTCAAAACCCATGGCATTGCTTTAGACGCGGCCTATCTCATCGCCACGGCCAAAAGCAACCCCTTGGACCAAACGTTGCGCCTCTCGCTTGCCTTCGATTTCGACGGCATCAAGGACCTTTTCCGGCGGTAGCCACGCTCGTTGCGCAACGACAACAAGGGCTATGCACGCCACACATGGGGTTGATGCACCCCACAAAAGCAGCATGCGCCGCAACCCTTGCGCATTGTTCGCCCAGCAAAAGCAAAGCAATAGCCTCGCAAACCACGCCATTTTTCTGCACAATCTCGTGTAGATTGGCATGCAATTTCATCGACATTCAAAATCAACCAATATGATAAGAGTAGGAATGGGCTTCGATGTCCACCAGTTAGTTGAAGGCCGCGACCTGTGGTTGGGCGGCATTAAAATTCCGCACAGCATGGGTTTGCAGGGTCATAGCGACGCCGATGTGCTCACACATGCCATCAGCGACGCCCTCCTTGGCGCAGCCAATCTGCGCGACATCGGCTATCATTTTCCTGACACGAGTGACAAAACGCTCAACATGGACAGCAAAATCATCCTCAAGGGTGTCGTCGACCTGCTGGCCGAAAAGGGCTACCACATTGGCAACATCGACGCAACCCTTTGCGCCGAACGACCCAAAATCAATCCCCATGTGCCGGCCATGCGTGCGTGTCTGGCGCAGGTGATGGGCATCGACGAAGACCAAATCTCCATCAAAGCCACCACCACCGAGCACTTAGGGTTCACGGGTCGCGAAGAAGGCATATCGGCCTATGCCGTGTGTCTCATCGAGAAATAAAGCCGTTTCTCGGTTCTTTTTCTTAATTTTGCAGGCCAACAAAGGCAAGATGAAACATATTTTTGGCATTTTCCGCATCAAAAAAGACGAACGATGGATGGCGCTCGCTGCGGCACTCTATGCCGTGGTGCTCAACCTTTTGGTCATCCTTCACTACGCTTCCCTATATACTAAGGCGGGCGAAGCCTATCATCAGCTGTTCGTTCGCACGTTCCACATCTCGGGATTCGACCCACTGAGCTACGCCGTGGTGTCGCAATGGGAACAGGCTTACAACATATATCGTCACCCGTTGTTGGCATTTTTCATGCTTCCTGCTGCCCAACTCAACCAAGCACTCATGGCCATCACGGGACTCAACATGGCTCCTTTCATCGTGGGCTGCATGCTGGTGTTCTGCGCTTTCTACAGCATCCTGTTCCTCTATCGCCTCATGGTGCAAGTCATTGGTGTGCAACGCCTCGACGCTTCACTGCTGTCGGCTTTTTTCATGAGCATGGCCTATGTCATGGTTTCGGTGAGTGTGCCCGACCATTTCTGCTTTTCGATGTTCATGTTGCTGCTCACGTTGTGGGTGGTGGGGCGCCAAATGCAGCAGGGACAGCCGTTCACCAAGTGGCAAACCATCTTGTTTTTCATCGTCACGGCGGGCATCTCGCTCAACAACGGCATCAAGATTTTCATGGCCAATGCGTGGGTCAACGGCCGAAAATTTTGGCATCCGGCCAACCTCTGCCTGGCCATTGTGCTGCCGTCGCTGCTGATGTGGGGCGCGGCACGCATGGAATGGAACCATTATGAACGCCCCTCGCAATACATCAAAAACCAGAAACACAAGGCCGAGGTGGCTGCTGCGCATGCCAAAATCGCACAGGCCGTGCGCGATACCACGCACCTCAGCGACACCACGGCCATCAAACGTGCCATTCAACAGGCCATCAAACGGCAGGCACACCAGCAATATGTGGCCGACCACAAGCAGCCTTGGAACCGCCACAAAGGGCAACCCATGGGCAAAGGTGAGTTTACCCAGTGGACCGACGGCACCACTTCGCGCTGGCAGTCGACGGTGGACAATCTCATGGGTGAGTCGATTCAGCTGCACGAAGACCACCTCTTGCAAGACACGTTGCGCGCCCGTCCGCTCTTTGTGCCCTATCGTTACGTCCTCAACTACGTGGTCGAAGGGCTCGTGGCACTGCTGTTTCTATGGGGCGTCTGGGCGGGTCGGCACCACCGTCTGTTGTGGCTCGCCCTCTCGTTCTGGGCATTCGACATGGTCATCCACATGGGCTTGGGCTTCGGGCTGAACGAGGTTTACATCATGGGGGCCCATTGGCTCTTCGTCATTCCCATCGCCTACGCCTACCTGTTGCGCCAAACGGCCACGCAGCGCCGCTGGCATCGTCTGCTCCGCACGCTCCTTCTCGCCCTCACACTCTTTCTCTTTTGCTGGAACTTTGCGCTCTATGCCCACTATCTCTGCACCGCCGCATAGCCCCATTCCCACGCCTCTACCCACCAATCACCGCCGGCATGGCAACGCTACTCACACGCTTTGCAGGGTAAAAAGGGCACTTGGGGTGCGCACGACGCAAAATATTTCTGAATGCCATAGAGCGGAATATTCTCCATCCACGTTTGATTTTCATAGCCAAGCATACTGATACGCAGGCCTTTAAGCCCGTATTCGGGATGCCTCTCAACATAGGTTTTCAACGATTTTGCACGCACATTCTCTTCAGCTTTCACCTCTATAGGTATCGTTCGCAGAGGCGTTTGCACCACAAAATCAATCTCGGCTGGTGTCGAAGTGCTGCTCCAATAATAAGGTTGTAGCCCCAATGCCGTGAGCTGTTGCAATACAAACTGCTCGGTGAAAGCACCCTTAAACTCCTTAAAAACATCATTGTTGACAATCATCTGCTGCACAGGCGCGCCTGCCATGCAAGCAAAAAGACCACAATCGAGCAGAAAGAGCTTGAAAGCAGTGAGATCTTCATAAAATTTTAACGGTGCATGCACTTCCTTCACACGGCTCACTTTTTGCACAATCCCTGCATCAATGAGCCACTGAATAGCCAACTCATACTCGCGTGCACGCGCCCCTTGCCGAATAACGCCATAGAGAAATTTCTTGTTTTCCTTGGCCAACTGCGAGGGTAAGCTGTCTAACACCTGCCCAATGCGCACACTCTCGGCCTTAGAACAATGCTTCGAAATGTCATTACGATAGGCATTGAGGAGGTTTTCTTGCAACTGACGAACGACCTTTAAATCGTGCTGCTGTGTGAAAGCAGCAACCACTTCGGGCATTCCTCCCACATAATAGTAATAACGTAAGTGCTCCATCAGCTTCGATGCCACACCATTGACCACAGACCAATCGCCTTGTTGCAACAAACGAAGCAAGCCTTCCTCGTCTTGTGCCATGAGAAATTCTTCGAAATCCATGGGATGGAGCGTGAGCATATCCACCTTCCCTACAGGAAAAGAATACCCTTGCTGGAGCGTAATGCCCAGCAACGAACCCGCCGCCATCACATGATAGTCGGGTGCTTGCTCTTGAAAATATTTCAAACTATGTAGCCCACGAGGTGCTTCCTGCAGCTCATCGAAAATAATCAGCGTATGATGTGGCTCGGGATAAACACCTGTGATGGCCTGAATTGTCAGCAACATACGTGGCAGATTGTAGTCGGCTTCAAACAGACTGTGCGCCAAAGGTTCGGCATCACAGTTGATATAGGCCACCGATGAATAGCACCGGCGACCAAACTCACGCATCAACCAAGTCTTTCCCACTTGGCGTGCGCCCAATAAAATCAAGGGTTTGCGCTGCTCATTCGCTTTCCATTGCGCTAATAACTGAAAGGCTTTTCGTTCCATTCCAAACTATTCTTTTCTGCAAATTTACACATTTTTCGAGGGATAATCACACTGTTTTTACACATTTTTCGAGGGTTCAACGTGCAAAAACAACACATTTTTCGAGGGAAAAGCACAGAGATGGAGAAACAGTTACGCATGTTTTGAAAACAAAAACGCGATAGATTTCCACTCATGCACAACGCTTTTCAGGAACCTTCATTGCCTTTTTCGTGGAAAAAAGTGCTTAAAAAGTACATAAACGTTGTTTTTTATTGCATAATTCAATTATAATCCTTACATTTGCTCTGCTTAAGGCGCATTTCAAAACCTACGCTTCGCAACAACAAGGCCGTTCATTGCGTAACTTTTCCTTTCTTTTTGAAAGCACGATAAGGCCCATAAGGTTTTCAAAAAAGGAAGAGCCAGCGTGCCGAAAGATGGCCAATAACCCAGCATAGGTGAATGACTTTGCACTAAAAATAAGGGCTGAGTGCCATACGAATGTGCCCCAAAGAATGGAAAAAATAAACAACATGAAACAAGAGGAAGAGAAAAAAATGGAAAAAATAGATCAACTCGACCGTAAGATTTTACGTATTTTATCAGACAATGCGCGCGTCCCTTTCAAGGAAATTGCAGCAAGATGTGATGTTTCGCGTGCTGCTGTGCATCAACGTGTGCAGCGTCTCATCGACAACAACGTGTTTATGGGTAGCGGTTTCGACATCAATCCCACCCGTTTGGGCTATCCGCTTTATGCCTATGTGGGCGTGCATTTGGAGCATGGCAAGCTCTATCATCAGGTGGTTGAAGGCCTGAAAGCCATCCCAGAGGTGGTAGAATGTCACTGCGTTACAGGTCGTTACGCCATGTTATTGAAGCTCTATGCGCGCGACAATGCCCACCTCATGGCACTACTCAACACGCAGGTGCAAGCCATTGCGGGCGTCGTTTCAACCGAAACGCTCGTGAATTTGGAGGCAAGCATACAGCGTGAACTCCCCATTCACATGGAGAACGGAAAGTAATATTTTTTCATAAACATTCGAGACATGAACAAATCCTTTCAGCTTCAGGCGCAACTCGATGCCATCTATGGCCATTTTCCCGAGGCCAAACCGCGCCCTTTGATTGGCATTTCGGCCAACACAGCCGACATCGACCTCACGCTTCGGCGCGTATATTGTGATCAGATTGTGCGTGCAGGCGGTGTTCCCATGGTGCTTCCACCGGTCGATGATGCCGAAGTGTTGATTAACATGCTCGAAGGAATCGACGGATTGGTGCTCACGGGCGGTGCCGATTACAACCCATTATGGTATGGCGAACAGCCTGAAAAAGAGCTGCATACCATCAATTCCACACGCGATTTGCCCGAACTGCTGCTCACTCGTTTGGCTTTCAACCGCCAAATTCCCATCTTAGGCATCTGTCGTGGCGTGCAAACCATGGCCATTGCCTTGGGCGGAAACTTGGTGCAAGACCTCAAAACGCCCCTCAAACACAGTCAGGACGCACCGCGTTCGGAGGCCACACACAGCGTGACCATCACTGAAGGCAGCACCCTATATAGCCTTTATGGGCAGAAAACTTTTGTCAATAGTTTTCACCATCAAGCAGTGAAAGACTGCGGTTCGCATCTCCATGTCGTAGCCACGGCACCCGATGGTGTGATTGAAGCGGTGGAAAGCACCGAGCAAAAGGCGCTCATGGGCGTGCAGTGGCATCCCGAATGGATGGGCGACGAGGGACTGAAACTGTTTGAATGGCTCGCGCAACGCAGCCGGGAGTTCAAGGCAGCCAAGGCACTTCACCGCGAAATCCTCACGCTCGACAGCCATTGTGACACGCCGATGTTCTTCCCACAGGGTGTGCATTTCGAACAAAGAGATCCCAAGGTGCTCTACGATCTGCACAAGATGACCGACGGAAAGCAAGACGCCGTGACCATGGTGGCCTATCTTCCGCAGCATCCTAAGCCCGGAGAACTGCCCGAAGGCATGTCGCCTCGCCAGTATGCCGACAGCATTTTCGACCAGATAGAGGCCATCGTGGCGCACGAAAGTGACTATGTCGCCTTGGCCAGAACACCCCAACAGCTCTACGAAAACAAGGAGATGGGCAAGAAAAGCATCATGCTCGGCATTGAAAACGGGCTGGCTATTGAAGACGACATTCGCAACATTGCCCACTTTGCGCAACGCGGAATCGTTTATATCACGCTGTGTCACAACGGCGACAACGCGATTTGCGACAGTGCAAGAGGCACGCAAACGCATGGCGGTGTGAGTGCTTTTGGCGAGCAGGTGATAGGCGAAATGAACCGATTGGGCGTGATGGTCGACCTCAGCCACGGTGCCGAAACGAGTTTCTTCGATGCCCTTTCCATCAGCCAAACGCCCATTGTGTGCAGCCACAGCAACTGCAAAGCGCTGTGCGATGTGCCGCGTAACCTCACCGACGCGCAGTTAAAGGCGCTCGCTCAGGCGGGAGGTGTGGCGCAAATCACGCTCTATCACGGCTTTTTGCGCAAGGAAGGTGAGGCCGACATCCGCGATGCCATGGCCCATTTGAACCATGCTATCGACGTGATGGGTATTGACCACGTGGGCCTTGGCACCGATTTCGACGGCGATGGCGGCATCAAAGGGCTGGCCGATGCGTCGGAACTCATCAACTTCACCACCGCCCTTTTGCGGCAACGGTTCTCGAAAGCCGACATCAAAAAGATTTGGGGCGAGAACTGGTTGCGTGTGATGCGCCAGGTGCAAGCCACAAAACAGGGCGCATAGGGCGTTGAATTGCAACAGAAATCGACGCAGATGATCCATTAATCGCAACGGATAATGCGTGCAAAGCGGTGCATATCTCGTCGCACACGCACTACACCTATTTTATAGATAGGCCGCTTTACTGAGGTGGTCACACATTGTTACCGCCTCTTTTTTCTTCTCTACCCAACCGAAGCCTGCACGCTTAGGCAATGAAGTGCATGTTGCCCACAGCCCTCCTTGCATCGCATCATCCATCAACACACCTTGCATGGGCGATGGATGGAGCACTTCACGCATGCAATAACGCCGTTTCTGAATTAACAACATGGTGCCAATTTGAGCACACGAGGGGACTCTTTTGCGTGAAAAAAAGTTATTTTTAAGAAACAAGGAGTGGGATGTAACGGAATTTTTGGTAGGTTTGCAATCCTAACATTTATTCATTCCCGCATGGCAATTCTACTCTTTTTTCTCCTCATCAACTTCTTTCCGCTGTTCATTTTTCTATGGTTTTTCCACCATTTAACCACTAAGGAGCAGCTCGTTTCGCTGAGTCCGGTTCTGTTTCAGCTGATTGTGCTGTTCGTTGCTGCGCTCCTTTCAGGTGATGACCTACTGGTGGCATTTGCATTTGGGCTGGGCATACCCTTTCTGCTCCTCAACATCATCACCCTTGCCGGTGCGTTTTCTGCCGCCTATTGCTATCGTCGGGGAAGGAAAAGCAGTGCGACGGTTGTGGTTTGCACCACTTTTGCTTTCATGTTAATGAGCGCCGTGCTATTCGCGAAATAAGAAAAACGGCAGTTGAAGCACATGGATTGCACCTTTTAAACTAACTCAATTCAAATGGAAACATTTTATATTTTCGCCATAGCCCACCTCGCCTTGCTCGTGGCCTATTTCATCCTGTTCCACCATGTAGCCCTGAAAAAGCGGCTGTTGGCGCTCTATCCTTTGGACATAGGATTAGTAATCACCATCATTAACGACAGTGCATTCCATCCAAGTCTCGAAAACTTGGCCAATATGGATCCTCTTCACTACGCCATTGTGCAAGCCTTGCTGATGCAAGCGAGCAGCTATGCCGGCGCCTATTGCTTCTTAAAGCGGTGGGATGCACAAGCCATCGTAGTACTGTTCATCGGTTTTGCGAGCAGCATATACTTGGTGATATGCACTCTCAGTAACCTCTGATGGCGGCTCAACGTTTTAATACAAGCCTTACGAGCACGAAATTCAGGGGCACGGTGATGGCAAACATCGGTAAAGGAGCGAGCGTGGGGGCCATACCGAGGGCGATAGCGGTGTGGAGGATGAGCTGTTGCAGGCCATAGTTGACCACATGGCAGAGGGCGAACCCCACGCCCTTGCGCGCCGATCCCTTCACTTTGAAGGTATAACGCGTGCTGGCTAAGAAGTTGAACAAGAAGCTCACGCCATAGCCTATGGTGTTGGCTATGAACGCGTTGACCACCAAAAGCATGAGCGCATAGACGCCATATTGCAACGCTACGGCCGTGATGCCCACCACAACGAAGCGCAACACCTCGCCAAGGAGTGCGCGATGTTCAGGCGCGAAAGGGTTTAAAATGGGCTTCATCGGCATAGGTTAGGAGTTCTTTGTCGCCTCGACTGTCGCCAAAGGCCACGATATAATAGTGTTCGCGGGGCTGTTTGAGCACGGCTTTCACACGGTTTACCTTCTCCTCGCCATAGCAGTTGGGCGTGAGAAACTTGCCCGTGAGGCGGCCATTACGCACATCAATCTGCGTGCCGAGCACCAAAACGTTCTGAAAAAACGGAGCTACCCAGTTGTCGATGCTGGCACTCACGATCATCACCAAATGGCCTTTGCGCTGCACCTCGCGCACAAACGCTGCCCCTTCGGGACGCAACAACGCCGCATGTTGCAGGGCGAAATTGTGGCAATGCACATTGAATTGCTCCACGGGCATGCCGCGAAAGCAAAGGGCAAAAAGCCGTTCTTTGGTGCGGCTGTTGCTATAAAGCCTGAGTTTCATCAGCACCAAGAGGGGCGAAAACAGCAACAAGGCGGCACAGAAGCGCAGCCGTCCCACGACAAACGGGATGAACTTCAGCAGCGTGTCGTGCGTGGTGAGGGTGCCATCGAAATCAAAAATGTAAACCTTTTCTTTCATATTTTTTTTAATCTTTTGGGGTTATCGTTCGTGAAAGGTGCCCCTGTGTGGAGCATCTCCGCAGCAATCATGCCGCAAGGGCAGCATGTTGGCGCATTCCCATCGCAACGGTTGTGGGGCAAGCAGGCGGCCATGGTGCGCACATCAAATGGCTTTTGCGCATCGCTCCCCTGCGGTTTGCGCTCAAGAGGTGGCCTTCAGCCGTCGCTCTAAGGGCGAGATGAACCAGCCAACCGCCGCATTTAACAGCCAAGCAACGGGCAGCGTGATGCCCAAGCACACCCAAAATTTGGGCCAATAGCCCCAGTCGCGCGGCAGATAGGCCAAGACAAAATGGATGTGGAGCAAGTAACATTCCAAGCTCAGGCTGCCCACAAAGCGGAAGATGCGGTTCGCACGGTCGGGCAAACGACGGAAGATGCGGTTCAACAACAGCACGGCCGTCACCGTGAGGGGGATGTAAAGCATGCGCTCAACGTACAAAGGAAACAGCCCATGACGCTGCTGTTCTAAGAAAATGCTCGAGAGCAAGGTCATCAAAAACAGGAGGATAATCATCCAAATGCCTGTGCCATCGATGGTTTCCTTGCGTCGAATGGCCTCGCCCATGTTGATGCCTATGAAGAAAATGGGCATGCGGCTCCAGAAAATCTCGATGTGTCCGACGGCCTGATGAATGGGTGTGACATATTGAACGAGCACGCACCACAGGATCATCACCACGGGCAACCACCGATAAACAGGGTGTCGGCGGATGAGCATCATGTAGAAAGGGGCCAGCGCATAGAGCATCATCGTGGCCGGAATATACCAAAACGTGAGTTCGTCGTGCAGCCAAAAGTCCCAGTTGAGGGCGATGTCGCCCACGAGGTCGAGCCACATCCAGGCGTCGCCTCCATGGAACCGCGGGATGTAGTAAAGGCAAGCGACAACGAGCCACGCGGGATAGATGCGCAGATAGCGACGCAGGAAGAAATGTTTGAGCGAGGCATTTTTCATCCACGCATACCACAAGCCCACGCCACTGAGAAACAAAAAGATGTCGACGCCAATGTTACCCATGCGCCGAAGCCCAAAGAACAGGTCGTTGCGGGGCAGACTCACGTGGAAAAGGATGATGAAAAGCATGGCCGCTCCCATCAGTTCGCCCCGGTATTTCGAGATGTTGAAGAGTTCGATGTCGTTGATTTTCATAGCAAAGGAATGCGCTTCATGAGTTCGCGAAAGAACCAAGCCAAGGCCAAACTGGCCACCACATAGAGCAGCAAGCCCGCATAATAGTCGCCTTGCCGGCTCAAAGGAATGAAGATTTTGCGCGTGATGGGGTGGCAAACGAAGAGGGCTGCGCTCACACCGCCCATCCAAATGAGTCCCGATTGCAGCCAGTGGGCGTGGAAATAGGTGATGAGTTTCACCAAGGTCACCGTGGCGATGCACACCAACAGGGGCACCAACGTCCAGCCCACCATCGTGGTGCTGCCCACCAACACGCCCACCGTAGACACCACAAACAGGCTGCTCACGGCACGACTCGACAGCTCTCGCCCATAACGCGCATAGAGAATGCCGAAACCAAAGGGCAACATGCCGCCCATGAAATTATAACGATAGCGGTTCATGGCCTCGCTCTCGGGCGGCAACAGCAGCTGCACCGCCACGCAAACCACTATCAACCCCACCACCACTTTCCACGAACGGCGACACACCAGCAGGCGGAAAACGAAATAGCATTGCAGCATGAGCCCGAAAAACCAGTAGGGACCCGGCCAGATGATGTCGTCGGGATGGGGCAAAAGATTGTTGAACATGCCGAGCATCGCCACCACATCGAGCACCTGATAATGGTGGGAATGGGGCGTGATGAGGTCGAGCATGGTGAACGCCACGAAGCCCACAATCATCATCTTAAACAGCTTTTTATAGTGAAACAGCATGAAGGTGTTCAACCCTCGCCACGGTTTCGACGCGATGATGGGTGGCAACACGGGGCCATTCTCATATTTCATCACCAACCCATAGGCGCTGAGAAACAGGAAGATAGGCACACCATAATGACCAAAGAACGACAACACATGCAGCGGTAGCAGCGCATCGGGGTGGGCGATGGCGCGCAGAAAGTCGCGCACATTGGCACTGAAAAACTGGTATTCGTTTTCTTTCACCACCGGGTTCAGCCAATGGCAATAGTTATGCAGAAAGATTCCGATGATGGCCAGACCACGCATGGCCTCGCATTCACCGCGCGTCAACAGTTCATTTCTCATGTTTAGCTTTGTTTTTTTGCTTGAAAAATTGGGTGCGCAGGGCGTCATAATCGGCCGTTCCCTTGAGCAATCGGGGGCGCGCCTCGTCATATTCGTCACTCAAGACGTTGTATTTTGCGTGATAATCCTTGGCCGAAATGCCCGCCAAATAGAGCAACATGTGGGGCAAGGCATCGGTCATCAGCCGGCGTTTGCGGGCTTGAACGATGGCCCGAAACAGCTCGGGACGCCGATGGGCATAGCGTGGAGCGCAATAAATCCAAAACGGAATCTCGAACTCATAATGCGCCAACGGCCAGTCGATTTGCGCCGAATGGTTGCGACAAAAGAAGCCGCGATTTTCCTCATAGCACTCCTCGCCGTGGTCGGGCATGTAGATGACGATGGCATCTTTGTTGGCAAAACGCCGGCAAATCTGGTCGACAATCGAGTCGTTGTAGCGCACGGCGTTGTCATAATCGGCCAAAATCATGCGCTGCTTCTGCGTGAGTTCGGGGCGTAACCGCTCGTAGCGTTCGGCCACAAACTTGTTGCGTTCAGGCGGATAGCGGTCGCGATAGTTCATGTGCTGGCCGATGAGATGGAAGATGATGAGGTTGTGTTGCTGCAGATCAATCTTGCCCGCTTTGAGGAAATCGTCGTAATCCTGCAACAAGCCCGCGTCGTAACGGTGGAGCGCGGTGTTGCGCAAGTCAAACTGAGCACGGTTCAACGTGGGGTTGTTGAGAAAAAATCCGCCACTGAAATCAAACACAGCCGCGGCAGGCTTCATCAGAAACTGGTTGGTGAGGAACGTCACCTTGTAGCCCGCCTTCTTGAAAATCTCGGGGAAAAGCGGATAGTCGCACCACTCGCCTTGCTGCCCCACAACGTGCATGGAGAACACGTTTTTAAACACATAGCTCGTGAGGTTCCACGGCGCAACTACGTCGGTGAACGGCACCAAGAACCCTTTTCGGGCGCGCCGCTCTTGCCTTGGCGTGGTGGGCAACGCATAACCATATTGATGGGAGTGGTGCCTGCCATAGCTTTCGCCAATGATGAGCACAATGGTGGGCGAGCGAAACGAGCAGCTGTCGACGCTCACCTTGTCGGCAGCCGCCACCAATTTGTCCACCTGGTGGCTGGCTAAGTCGTTGGCATAGAGGCTGAAAACCAAGCGCAGCATGGGGTTGTAGAGCACACCATGGTGCTTATTGGTGAGCGTGTGTTCCACCTCGCCGATGGTGTCGGCACTCATCAGCCGATGCACCTTCACCTTGTTCTCCCACGCATCGCAGCCACAGGCCACCCAACCCGTCACGGCAAGCACGGAAAAAGCTACTTCAACGGGCAGCGAAAGCGCATATTTTGGCCAGTAAAACAGGCGGTATCGTGGCGCGAAATGCAGCAAAAGGTTGACGCCGATGAGCAGCAAAATCCAACCTAAGTTGCTGAAAATGAGGTCGGGCGACACCAGCGTGGTGAGAAACTCCCATGCCTCACGGCCGTTGGTTTCGCCCACTAACATGAGCATCGAGGGGTTGAGCGTCGAGGAGAACGTCACGTAGCAATAGGCATCCACCAAGGCCACGCCATAGAACACCACATAGAGCATCAACCGAAGCCAGCGCCGCCACCGCTCGGGCACCAACGTCAAGGCGGCCACCAGCAAATAAAGGTCGAAGAAAAGTTCGGTGTAGAGGTGGTCATAGAGCTTGGCATCCTTGTAAGGACCCAGCGTCACCCAGGCACTGACGCACCCCAACAGGTACATCATCACGAAGAAAAGCGCATTGCTTTTCAGCGGTTTCCAGCCCACCGCAAGCCACTTCATCCATGTTTCTTGTTTCATCATGCTGTTTACATCAACCTTGTCTTCCGAGCGTTTAGTTTTGCAAAGTTAATGGAAACGCTGCAATCGGCAAAGGAAAGTGGGCACACAAATGCGAAAAACATAAAAAAGATGGGGCATCAGGAGCCGCCGTTGCCATTTTTGGGGTCGAAAAACTTGCAAGCCCGATGCACGATTTCGTATATTTGCACCCAAACAACCTGATGAGAAGGACTGAAACAAATCTTAAAAAGCAGCCTCTCTATAGCAATAAACCTCTGTAACAAACTGGAACACAGCGCGTTGCAACTTAATAATTTTAACAATGCAAAACAAGGAAATCCACACCAGCGGCGCCCACAAACGGCCGCAGCAACCCAAAGTCTCGGGCAAGTTTCTGCTGCTCGACACACGTCTTCTCAACAGCCCCGACCTCTTTCGCCTGCGCGAAACGATGGGCATGGAGGGCTGGGGCATGGCACTTTTCGTGCTCAACTATCTGCTGGAGCACGGCGAATGGGGGCGTGCGCCGCTGCATGCCGTGACCGATTTGGCACGCATGTGCCACAAAAACAAGCGCTCGATGATGGCGTTGCTCACCGACTATCCCACGCTGTTCGAAATCGAAGCGGGCGGAAAGGTGTTCAACAGCCCCTACCTGCGGCAGTGTTTGGGCGGAGAAAAAATAAAAATAAATCAAAAATCCTGCGGTTTAGAAACATTAACAAATGAGCCATCTGATAATCAAGCTCTTAGCCTACATAGGATAAAGGATGAAAGGATAAAAAAGAAAAACGACGAAGAAAAAGAAACCACCGCCGCCGATGCCGCCGATGCCGTTGCGAAGAAAGCGGAAAAGGGCGCGAAACAGCCCGCAGCTTCGGGCACCGAAGAGGCGAAAATGGTTGGTCGTTCAGTCGTAAAGGGAGCAGAACAGCCCGCAGCTTCGGACACCGAAGAGGCGGAAATGGTTGGTCATCTGGTGGCAAGTGGAGCAAAACAGCGTGTGACTTCGGACACCAAAGAGGCGAAAATGGTTGGTCGGCCCATGGCAAGGGGAGCTAAACAGCGTGTGACCTCGGGCACTGAAGAGGCAGAAGTCGTTGATCGTTCAGTCGTAAAGGGAGCAAAACAGCGTGTAGCTTCGGCCGCAAAGGCCTCGCCGGCAACCAATGCTTTGCCCCATCGTCTGACGAAAGCAACACCCCTCGCGTCCGCCAAAACTACGGAAGAGAGCGCTCAGCACGTGGAGCAAGCGACAGCATCGCCCGCCAACAGTGCCGCGAAAGCTGCGAATGCGCCCGCCAAAGCTGCGGAAGAGAACGCTCGGCATGTAGAGCAAGCGACAGCTTCGCCCACCAACAGTGCCGCGAAAGCTGCAAATGCGCCCGAAAAAGCTACGGAAAGGGGGAACAAACATGCGGGGCAAGTTGCAAAACAGCATGGATTTCGGTTGGAAACGGTGTTCACCGACCTTGCACAAGCCGCCCGCAAACTGCCCGATGATGAGCGGCAACCGCTGCGCACCACGTGGGAAATCCTCGCCCAACTCTACGCCGACAGCCTCTATTGGCAAAGCCTCGAACGCTTGGTGGGGCTCGAAGTCTACAGCCAAGAACGCTGGAAGCGCTTAGCCCTGCGCTGGTTTTTCACCTATTGTGTGACGCAGGCCAAACCCATTGCCGCGCTCAACGATGCCAAAAGCTACCTCAACCACCTGCTGCAACCGGGCAGAAACACGCGCCAAGCCTTTGAACACTATGCCCAAACGCAATACGAAGCCGACTGCCGCGCCTGGCAACACTATCGCCAATGGTGCATCGACAATCATCATTCCATTCCGTAATTACCGCTGATGGCGTGCCTTACCCCATCGGATGGTATGGCCACCCTCCGCGTTATGATGTGATAATAAAGGGCTGTGGTGGCGCAACCCCATCGGAATGGTATGATACCCTCCGCGTTATGATGTAATAATAAAGAACTGTGGTGGCGCAACTCCACGGAATGGTATAATCACCCTCCGCGTTATGATGTGATAATAAAGAACTGTGGTGGGGCAACCCCATCAGAATGGTGTGTTCACCCTCCGCATTATGATGTGATAATAAAGGGGTGTGATGGGGCAACCCCATCAGAATGGTGTGTTCACCCTCCGCGTTATGATGTGATAATAAAGGGCCGTGGTGGCGCTACCCCATCGGAATGGTATAATCACCCTCCGCGTTATGATATGATAATAAAGGGCTGTGGTGGGGCTACCCCATGGAATGGTATGGTTACCCTCCGCGTTATGATGTGATAATAAATGGTTATTGATGGCGCAACCCCACCGGAATGGTATGGTCACACCCCATATTGTGGCGTGATGATAAATGCCATGTCATGCACCATCCTCGCGTTGTGGTGCGGTAATAAATGGTTGGTGATGGTGCAACCCCATCGGGGTTGTACTTTCGATAGCCCGGGGTTGCCGACGATAGGAGGCTACCTGGGTGGAAGATGTAAGGTGGATGCTACCCCCTTGGGGGTTGTACTTTCTTTCTGTGTGCTATCGAATGCATCACATGTAACCATTCATGGCATCGCATCATCATAATTTACGCATTCACAAAAACGGGCATCAATGGTGAAATGGCGCGGGGAATTTAAAAAAGTACAACCCCCAAGGGGGTAGCATTCTGTGGTGAACGTCGTCAGACAGGGTAGATTTCGCTGTGCTCATCAACCCTGCCCTTTCGAAAGTATAACCCCTTCGGGGTAACCTCTCCCGCGCCTTTCCCGCGCATGCCCAGCCATTTGTGGGGCGATTCCTCGTGGTGGTATTGCCTATACATCGTGTTGTCGCGCATCATCCCTATGCCATGGCATGATGATGAATGGACAATGATGCGGCAACCCCACCGGGGTTGTACTTTCGATAGCCCAGGGTTGCCGACGATAGGAGGCTACCCTGGGGAGCAAGGTGTGAGGGATGCTACCCCCTTGGGGGTTGTACTTTTTGTAAATGGCACCATCACTCCAAATGGATAAATGAGAAATGGAATAAAAATGACATGAAAAAATGGTGAAATAATACCATTCAATAACTATTTTGATTATATTTGCAACATACTAACACGATAAATAATGGCACAAACCCTACATCAAATACTTATTCATGCGGTGTTCCATAAACGCACGCATGCGGCAACTATTCGTCCTAATGACCAACCACTTCTCAACAAATGTATTGTAAATATTTGTCACAACCTACAATGTCCGTGTCTCATTGCAAATGGTATTGGCGATCATGAACATTTGTTGTTCGTTTTATCCCCACAGCGAACGATATCTGAAGTGATTAAAGAAGTAAAACGGATGTCAACACATTATTTAAAATATCATGACAAAGAATATTATAAACATTTTAATTGGCAAGCGGGATATGGTGCATTTGGGGTTTCAGTAAAGTTGAGAGAGGTTGTGTTTGATTACATCGCCCACCAACAAGAACACCATAAACGGATGGATATGCGTGTTGAATTGGCAGCGCTATTACAATCAGCACAAATAAAAAATTATGAAGAAACGTTATATTGGGAGAAAGAATAATGAAAGAGTACAACCCCCAAGGGGGTAGCCTCCCTCATTCATTGTTACCCAGGGTAGCCTCCTATCGTCGGCAACCCTGGGCTATCGAGAGTACAACCCCGATGGGGTTGCCGTATTATTATCCATTGATTATCATGCCACTACGTGTGACATCATCACACCACCCGATGGGGTTGCACATATCATTGCCTATTTATCACAACCACAACCACGGGGATGAGGATAACATTACGGTGGAATTCGCCCATCATTGTCCATTTATTATCACGCCACGGCATAGGGATGGTGCGCGACATGGACATTTATTATAATTCCGCAACACGGGGTGCGACCATGCCATAACGTTTTGTCGTGTGGCATATGACCATTTGTTACAAAGCCATGCCATAGCGATGGTGCGTGCGACACCCATTCATCATCACACCATAACACAGGATGTGATAACGCATTATGTAGGATTGTGTGTAGTAAGGCCATTCTTTATAAACAATATGAATAGGCTATCATGGGCGAGCGAGTTGCTTTTATCTGCTTGTAGCATCACGAAGGTGCATTTGAACCATGCTCTCTGTGTTTCATAAAAAAGCCAAAAACACAGGCTGTTTCACTTTTTTATGCTAA